>SDBT01005215.1_pt1 | contig 21907 bp, 21 predicted proteins | sample 2277101 | NCBI WGS metagenome assembly SDBT01 (sample SAMN10404973, study PRJNA504765) | marine sediment metagenome | isolation source: marine sediment core GS10_PC15, 103 cmbsf | place: Arctic Ocean: Southern Knipovich Ridge | collected 2010 | reverse complement strand
AACTGAGGTGTTGTTCTGTTTGGCTCTGAATTCTAATATTTCTTGCACGCGTTCTGTTTTGGTCCAGCCTGGCAGCAGGGAATTAAAACGGATCCCATCTGGTCCCAACTCCAGGGCCAGACTTTTGGTCAAACCTACAGTCGCTGAACGGATGCTGTTGGATAAGACCAGGTTAGGTATTGGCTGTTTGACACTGTAGGAAGTAATTGTCAGAACGCTCGCATGCTGGGATTCTCTTAGGAAGGGGAGGGCAGACTGGATCAAACGGACATGACTCATAAAGGCCAGTTCGATTGCCCTTTGCCAGACATCTTCTTTGATCTCCTCAAATTTTCCTGAAGGTGGACCACCGGTATTGGTGATCAACAGATCAAGCCCTTCCAGCTTTTCGGCTGCTTCATTAATAAGGAGTGAAGCCTGGGCGGGGTCGGCAGCATCACCAACGCAATAATCGGATTGTGTCCCTGTTTCTGCATTGATCTTCTGGCAGGCTGCATTTAATCGTCCTTCGTCTCTGCCGTTAATCACTACCTGACAGCCTTCTCCGGCCAGTATCAGGGCAGACGCAAATCCCAAACCCCGGCTTGAGCCTGTCACAAATGCTTTTTTCTCCTTAAGTCCTAAATCCATCAACTGCCTCCTTAAATCAACTCGATCTTGTCCTGTATGATATAAAATTGGGGAAAATTCCCTTCTATCCAGGTGATAATTTTTTGTAATGCCCTCTGGGTGTGAGCTCCGTCATTGCTGAGGTAGGTACAACCGATCAGGGTTTCTCCCCATCGATCCTGGAAATCCAATTCTGCCACCGAGATATTAAACTCACGCCCAAGTCTGTTTAGCAGAGGTTTAAGTTGGCTCCGTTTGTCCTTTAAGGATGAGCACATGGGTATTTTTAAGTGCAAAGTTAATAATCCAATAGCCATATGATTGTTTATCTCAATTAGTTTTCTGCCTGGTCCATTTGTTGTTATTGAATTGGTTTTCCAAAAGTTCCTCGACCAATTCATTTTCGATCGAACTTAATTGTCCCTCAATTAAATTCAGATTTAATGTCTGGCTGAAACCGCTGATAAAAGCCCTGGTTGCTTGATCCCAGGTAATCTCTTTTCCCAGGACATCTGCTGCGGTGCAGGCTTTTTGACTCAGAACATGAGCAGCTTCTACGCGTTCACCCTCCGTCTGGTAACCCAGCACCCGGGTGATGCGGGTCAGGTCACCTCCCAGGGGGAGGGAGCCATGTTGGAGCAGGGCGGTTTTCTTCCTGGCCTGGGCGCTGCCAATGATCTTTTTGCCAGCGACAGTTATTTCAAAATCAGAAGGGTTTTCAAAACATACTGGTTGGCTGTTTGCCAGGGGATTTTTTCCCTGATGAATTTCAACTGGAAGATCCATTCGCATCAGCGACTCGTACAGCGCTTCAGATAACCGTTGATAACTTTGGGTTAATCCCCCCTGTAGCCGGGGATCTGATCTGGGACCTATGACCGCATAAGTCAATTCATCAGTATGCAGGATTGCCCGACCGCCTGTGGGACGGCGAACAACATCCCATCCGGATTCTTCAAGTAGATTTTGATCGATATCTGAGTAGGGTTGACTGTAACCGAGGGATAAACAAGGTGGATCCCAACTATAAAGCCGGAGGGTGGGTGGTGCCAGGCCGCTCTCAACAGCAGCCAATATGGCAGAATCCACCGCCATATTATCCTTCCCTGACTGTGGATCAGATATTATCAGACGCCACTCAGCCAGCGGGTATGCCCCGGTTGATTTTTCCATAGGAGAATTATAGCCCATACCTGCAGCAGGGTCTGTGACAGCTTGAAAATCCTCAAAACTTTCCTGAAATTGCTGGATTTCATAATGGTCAAGTGATTTTGCTTTGCTGGATGGAGGATTTTTTTCAGCTGAAATAATCTCCAAGTGGGGCTCAGGTGGGGGTTTTTCGCTGAAAATGACCAATTTGGGTCAAAAAAAGCTCAATAAAGTGGTTATTTGCTTGCAAAAATGGGCACTTTCATATATACTGTGGGTAAATTATGGGTTAAAGTGGTAAATAGTGGGACGCCGGGAAACCGGCGATCTGTATTTAATGAGGTAACCGAACATATGTTCTTGGGACAGTATCGGCATTCTCTGGATGATAAGGGAAGGATGATTGTACCAGCCCGATTCAGAGATCTCTTGGATGGCAGGATCTATCTCACCCAGGGTTTTGACAACAACCTGCGAGTGCTGCCTGAGGCTGCTTTTGTGTCAATCTATGAGCGGGTCACAGAAATGAGCTCAACCAATCCCACAGCCCGGCAGCTCAGGCGTTTGATCTTCTCAACTGCCCAGCAAGTAGATATCGATAACAATGGACGCATTCTGATCCCCAAATATTTAAGGAAAGTTGCCAACCTTTCCTCAGAAGCAATCGTGGTTGGAGTGGGGGAAGCCGTGGAAATCTGGTCGCCTGAAGCCTGGGATAGCCAGAATGAGCTTCTCCAAGACCCTGAGTCAAACGCAGAAAGATTCGCGGCATTGGATATTTAGGGCATTTATCCCATGCCACATATTTCTGTTCTTTACCAGGAAGTTCTTGATACCTTAAAGCCTATTCCTGGTGGCCTTTATGTAGATGGAACTGTTGGTGCAGGAGGACACAGCCGGGGCATTTTGGAATTGAGTTCGCCAGATGGTAAATTACTGGGTTTTGATCGTGATCCAGAAGCTCTGGAATTGGCTGAAAATCAACTGGCTGAGTTTGGAGATCGTGTGGAACTTATCCAGGGTTCTTATTCTGACCTGATATTGCACCTTAACAATCGAAATTGGCATGATATAGATGGCATTTTGCTTGATCTGGGACTCTCATCCATGCAGCTGGATATTCCTGAGCGAGGATTCTCGTTCCGGTATCACGGACCGCTGGATATGCGTTTTGACCCTGATCAACCATTTTCTGCTGCTGACATCATTAATAACTTTTCCAGGGATGATTTAGCAGATCTGATCTATAAGTACGGAGAAGAAAAATCATCCCGGAAAATTGCAGATGCGATCATTGCTAACCGCCCTCTTGAGAGCACTAAAGACTTAGCTGACATTATCGCTGGTGCTATTGGACGCTCATCAAGGAAAATTCATCCGGCAACGCAGACATTCCAGGCTTTGAGAATTGCAGTAAACAATGAATTGGAAGCCCTCGAGGCTTTCTTGCCCCAGGCTCTGGATTCATTGAAATCAGGAGGGCGGTTGGCAATCATTGCTTTTCATTCTCTGGAAGACCGATTGGTAAAACAATTTTTCCGGAGGGAAAGCACCGATTGCATCTGTCCGATTGAGATCCCTATATGTGTTTGTGACCACTCCGCACAAATCAGGGAAATCTCCAGGAGACCGATCCGACCGGAAGAGAAAGAACTCAGTTTAAATCCCCGGTCGCGGAGCGCAAAACTGCGTGTAGCAGAAAAAATTTTACCGAAGAATGGCACAGGGCTTGCAATTAATTAAAGGATACTTTGCAATCGCATCAGAGTAATTTCATTGAGAGAAAAAATGACCGAATCCTTGATCCAAGCCTATTCAAATTCTCCCAGACGTCAGAAACTCCAGATTATCGGAAGTATTTTTATGGCGATTGTGATCGGGGCAGTGATGTTAATCACTTACCTGGTTGTTTCTGCCCGAGTTGTAGCAATAGGCAGGCAGCTGCAGCAAGCCAAAGATGAAATTGATAATCTGGTTTACCTGAGTGTTAATTACCGCAACGAGATAGCCAATTTAACTCGTTTTGAGGTAATGGAAACTAAGGCTAAAGAACTGGGTTTCCGTGCTCCGTATCCAGGAGAAGTATTTTATGTTCCTGTGCTGGGATTTGATATAACTGAAAAAACTCGGGTTGAGATACAGAACGACACCAAGCCGGCGGTTATCGATGTCAACCTGCTTGAATACCATGAGACCCTGTTTGAGTGGATCGGAAAAAAGCTCTCATTATTCCTGTCCCCCTTTGAGGGATTATGAACGAGAAGATCAATTACAACTGGCGATATTTGAGCATTGCAGCCGCATTTTCGGTGTTTGCTGTGGCGATCGTTTTTCAAATGGTTCGTATCCAGCTTACAGTGGACAGCAGTAATCTGCCTATACCGGGATTGTTGGGTCAGTGGGAAAAGGCAGCCTCACGCAGGGGTTTAATCTTGGATCGCAATGGTCATCTCCTGGCCGGGAATCAGACAGTTTATTCGGTGGATGTCAATTTTGAGGAATATTACCAGGAAGGTGAACTGGATGAAGTAAATGTGCTGGCTGATCTGGCAATTGATGTTTTTGGGATCAATAATCATTATTTGTTGGAGTTTCTGGAACAGGAACCCCGACCACTGACAAAAAATATCACTGTTGAGCGATTTGCATCACAGGAAGACTTAAAGGAATACCTGGCTCGAGTAGAAGATTATTATCAGATTTCTACTGACGGGCAAACGGAAGATAATCAAGGGGAGGGGATCTCCATCTCGATCGAAGAAAAAGTCGAGGTGATAGATTGTACTCATCTAATTCGGGTGAGTTGTACGCCGCATCTGACCCGAAGCTACCCGGAAGAAATGCTGGCATCAAACATTATTGGATTTGTAATGAGAGATACCAATCAAGGTCAGTTGGGTATAGAGGAAAAATACGATTCCACACTGTTCGGTAACGATCGAACTTTGTGGGCTCTTTGGGACCCGCACAAAGCTGATCAGGCTCCAGACCCCGATCATGGTGCAAATATCATCCTTACTATTGATAGTGTGCTCCAATCTGATGTCGAAAATATCCTTGATAAAGCTATTAACAAAACTGGTGCTCTAGCTGGAACGGTCATTGTCATGAATCCCAGGAATGGGGAAATATTGGCGATGGCTTCCTCTCCCAGGGCGGATATTGATCAATACTGGCAGGAAGATTACAGCGATATTATCAACAATCATGAAAATATTTTCAACTATGCCATCAAATCCTACGAACCCGGATCGGTTGTAAAAGTTCTCACTATGGCTGCAGCTCTTGATGCTGGTGTTGTGGAGCCAAACACGGAATTTATCGATGAGGGTCAATTTGAAATAGGCGGTGTGACCATTCGCAATTGGAATAACAAAGCCTGGGGACCTCAGAATATGACATCCTGTTTGCAGAATTCCTTGAATGTCTGCCTGGCCTGGGTGGCAACTCAGCTTGAATCTGAACAATTTTACAACTACTTCCAGCGTTTTGGTTTTGGACAGATGACCGGGATCGAATTATCAGGAGAGGCGCCCGGGTTGATAAAAAGTTATTGGAGTTCGGATTATACCCGCTCAGAGTTGGGAACAAATGCTTTTGGGCAGGGCATAGAAATCACCCCAATCCAGATGGTAAAGGCTGTCTCAGCCATTGCCAACCAGGGAGAGATGGTTGCTCCGCGAATTATTCTTTCAATTGTTGATGATGGATACCGTTACACACCACCTAAAACTGTGGTTGGACATCCCATCACACCAGAAACTGCTGCAACTCTGACGGAAATGCTCCATCAATCCCTCCAGAGTGAATCCTCCCTGGCCTTGGTGCCGGGATACAGCTTGGCGGGTAAAACTGGAACAGCTGAAATCTATGTTCCTGGGCAGGGCTATAAGTCTTCCGCTACCAATACCTCATTTGTTGGTTGGGGACCAATAGATGACCCCCAATTTTTAGTTTATGTCTGGATCGCCAAACCATCCGCTTCGATCTGGGGATCAGTTGTCGCCGCCCCGGTATTTAGAAAAGTCGTTGAAAGATTGGTAATTCATTTGGGTATACCGCCAGACGCCGTGCGGATGTCCTTGCAGGATCAAGATTTATGATTACTTTACGAGTGGTCCTGGAGTCTCTAACAGGTTTAGCTCCCTCTTGGGCGGAGTTAATCATCCCTGACGTGGGCATAGATTCTCGTACGTTGATACCAGGCTCGATGTTTATCGCCCTCCAGGGCGAATCAGTGGATGGACACGATTTCGTGGCGGATGCCTTTTCAAAGGGAGCATCATTTGCTCTGATCGACCATCCTGTCGGAGAGGAACTTCGGGTTCTAGATCTCCGCCCTGGTTCAAAAACCGATCTAGAAACCGAGCTTGAAATTCCTTTTTGCCTACTGGTAGATAATTCTCTGGAGGCTATGCAAAAAGTGGCAGGAGATTGGCGCCTGAAATTGGATCTGAGGATCATTGGTATCACAGGAAGTGTCGGAAAATCTACTACCAAAGAACTTACCACAACGGTTTTGAAGCAGCGTTATCGAACCCTGAAAAACCCAGGTAATCTAAATAATGAAATTGGATTGCCGATGACTCTCTGGAAGTTGAGTGATGGTCATGACCGGGCTGTGCTTGAAATGGGTTTTTATGTCCCGGGTGAAATCAAATTCCTGTGTGATCTGGCAAAACCGACTGTTGGAGTGCTAACAACAATTGGAACAGTACATGCAGAAAGGGCTGGAACCCAGGAGGAAATTGCCAGCGGTAAAGCGGAGCTGGTCCAGGCTCTTCCGGCAGCGCCGGATGGGGTTGCTATTCTGAATTACGATGACAACCTGATCAAAGCCATGGCAGATCAAACCGATGCCAGGATATTTTATTATGGCCTAAATCCGGAAGCGGATCTTTGGGCGGACCAGGTAGAGGGACTGGGTTTAGAAGGCATTAAGTTCCGACTTCACTACCAGGGTGAAACAATTCATTTGAAAGTTCCCTTGATTGGCAGGCATTCTGTTCATACTGTGCTAAGGGCCGCAGCAGTGGGCCTGGTGGAAGGATTATCGTGGGGAGAAATCAGCCGGGGTTTGAAATCAGAACATACCCAGCTGCGTTTGGTAGCTGTAAGAGCGACCTGCGGAGCAATGATTTTGGATGATACCTATAATGCATCTCCTAAATCTATGTTGGCAGGTCTTAACCTGTTGGAAGAAATGGATGGGCGGAAAGTTGCCGTTCTGGGAGATATGCTGGAATTAGGTCGTTATGAGGAGCAGGGCCACAGGAAAGTAGGTATCTGGGCAGCTGAGATTGCAAATGTGCTAGTTACCGTTGGTGGCCGGGCATTGATCATAGCCAATTCTGCGGCTGAATATGGTTTGGAACAATCCAAAATCCATTCCTTCCCGGAAAATGCTGCTGCTATTGAATTTTTAGAAAAGTTTCTTAATGAGGATGATGTGGTGTTAGTCAAAGGATCTCGGGGTATGCGCATGGATAAAATTGTCGCTGCATTGGAGGTTGAATCATGAGCAATACCTCTATGGCATTAGCATTATCAGCCTTTAGCTTCTTATTAACAGTGATTTGGGGTCAGCCCCTTCTGAAAGTATTGCGTATGTTAAAAATTGGAGAGCATATCCGTGTGGATGGACCAAAATCCCATTTATCTAAACTGGGAACTCCAACTATGGGTGGTGTGTTAATTCTGTTCCCGGTTGTTTTGCTGACCATTTTATTTAATGCCGTCAAAGTATTCGGTGTTTCAGTGTTTGGCAACTCGGTTATGGTCCCTGTAATTGTTTTACTAGCCTATGGTCTGATTGGATCTATCGATGATTGGTTAAGTTTGCGGGGGATCCGGAATGGGGATGGTTTATCCCCCCGGGTAAAATTGATTCTTCAATTGTTAATTGCAGTTGGAACAGTTATGGTTCTGCGATTTGCCCTGGATGTTCCAGAACTCTATTTCCCCGGATTGGATTTTGAGATCAATTTGGGTTTCATCTATTTCCCAATTGCCATCATTATTATTGCGGGTTTCTCGAATGCGGTGAATTTTACTGACGGGCTAGATGGCTTGGCTGGAATGATCTCCGCCACTGCCTTTGCCGCTTATGGGGCAATTGCCTTGATGCAGGGACAAATATTTTTAGCCAGGTTCTGTTTTATTCTTGTCGGAGCAATATTTGGTTTTCTGTGGTTTAACGTACATCCTGCTGAGTTATTTATGGGAGACACCGGGTCTCTGGCATTAGGAGCTACCCTGGCGGTTGTGGCATTGATGACCGGTCAGTGGGCGGTTTTACCCATTATTGGAATCATCCCCCTGAGTGAATTACTAAGTGTTGTGATTCAGGTGGGTTTCTTCAAGCTAACCGGGGGAAGGCGGGTCTTTAAGATGACGCCTCTGCACCACCATTTTGAACTTTTGGGCTGGAGCGAAACCCAGGTTGTACAGCGTTTCTGGTTGATTGGACTCGTGGCTGGTTTAGTCGGGATAGCTCTTTCTTTGGCATGATGAATGATTGGAAAGGGAAACACCTGGTTATTGTAGGAGCTGCCCGCCAAGGCATAGCTCTGGCAGGTTACTTAAGCAAACGGGGAACGGAAATAACCATTACAGATCAAAAGGAAGAACAAGTGCTGCAAACTGTTCAGGATAAATTTCAGGGTAATGTGAATTGGGTTTTAGGCAGCCATCCGCTTGAGCTGCTTGATACGGCTGATGGATTGTCGCTGTCGGGCGGGATTTCCCTTTCCATACCCCTGGTACAAACTGCCTTGAAACGGGGAATCCCTCTGACCAATGATTCCCAGGTCTTCATGGAACTTGTTCCCTGTCTGGTGATTGGCATCACTGGTTCTGCTGGAAAAACTACTACCACCCTGCTGGTTGGAAAGATGGTGGAAGACGCCTATGGAAAGGATCAAAGCTGGGTAGGCGGAAATATCGGCAATCCATTAATTGCCGTATTGGATCAAATCAAACCAGATCATACCGCTGTAATGGAGCTGTCAAGTTTTCAACTGGAATTAATGACCAAATCTCCTGCGATTGCTTGTGTAACGAACGTCACACCAAATCATCTTGACAGACACGGGACTATGGAGGAATACACCAGGGCAAAAACCCGCATTCTTGATTTCCAGACAAGTTCTGATGTGGCTGTCTTGAATCGGGAGGATCAGGGTTCCTGGAATCTGCGCTCCCATATACAGGGAAGATTAGAGAGTTTTGGGCTTAACAAACCGGGTCCAAACCAGGTAGGTAGTTATCTGGAAGGGGAAAATATTTGTTATTGGGATGGAAAATCATCCCGAGTTTTATTGCCAATTCGCAGTATTAAACTGCGTGGAGAACATAACCTTATGAACGTCCTGGCAGCCTGTGCAATTGCCACTACTGCCGGAATTCCTGAAGATTCCATCAAGAAAGGGGTAGAAGCTCTGGAGGGAATTGAGCACCGCCTGGAATTTGTGCGTTCCTGGCATGGGGCTGATTGGATCAATGATTCCATTGCTACTGCTCCAGAAAGGTCTATCGCAGCCATTCATTCCTTTGCAGAGCCCCTGGTATTGCTGGCGGGTGGAAGAGATAAGGATCTACACTGGAATCAATTTGCTGACCTGGTACTGGAACGGGTAAGATCAGTGATTCTATTTGGTGAAGCTGCAGATCTAATTGAAGATGCTTTGTTGTCAGCCCAGAAAGAAGGCCAATTGGGTGTGCCTTATATAAAGTGCACCGGTTTGAAAGCTGCGGTGCAGCAGGCTGCTGAAATTGTCCAATCCGGTGAGGTGGTTTTATTTTCACCGGGAGGAACCAGCTTTGATGAATTTGTAGATTTTGCAGAACGAGGAGAATATTTCAGGCAATGCGTTCAAAAACTGAACTGAAACATAACTCGTCCAGTTTTGATCTGGCGATTGATATACCTTTCCTGAGCATTGTAGCAGCACTGCTGGTCTTCGGGCTGTTGATGCTTTACTCCGCCTCCTGGGATGTTTCCTGGCGCGCTTTTAAGGATGTAAATTTCTTCTTCACGCGCCAGCTGATCTGGTTGGTTATTGGTTTAGGCTCAGCAGTTTTCCTGTACTTCATGGACTACCACCGCTGGGCCCGGAATCGCCTGGCTGTTGCAGCCATTGTTATTACAGTTGCCTTGCTTTTCCTGGTTTTGATTATTGGTGACCGGGCTCTCCTGGGTGGTAAATCTGTTCAGCCTTCTGAACTGGCAAAGATTGTGATCGTGATCTACCTGGCTGTCTGGTTGGAAGCCAAGGGAGACAAAATTAAGGAGATCGATTTTGGAATCATCCCTCTGGCAATGATCCTCGGTACAGTTGGCGGATTAATTGCCATCCAGACGGATGTCAGCGCTGCAGTCACTATTTTTGTCCTTGGATTATTGCTGTTTTATATGGCGGGAGGCTCATTGCTGCAAATTCTGGTTCTGCTGGTTGTGTCCACCGGCTTTGGAGCAGCCATGGTGGCTCTCCGCAAACCCGAAGTTTACCAGCGCATCCAAGATTTCTGGGTAGGCATTCAGGATATCAATAATATTGGATCAGAGCAAATTGCAAAATCCTTTATATCTTTTATTGATGGGGGTTGGTTTGGCGTGGGTCTGGGGAGGGGTGTTGCCAAGCTGGTGCTGCTTCCAGTACCTCACACTGACAGTATTTTCGCAGTCGTTGGTGAAGAACTGGGGTTTGTGGGCGCAACCATGCTGGTGATTTTATTTGCTTTACTGCTCTGGAGGGGCATGATCATATCCAAAAAAGCTCTCGATGGTCTGGGATCACTCTTAGTTGCTGGACTGGTCTTCTGGATTGTATTCGAAGCTTATGTAAACATCGCTGTAATTATCGGGCTGCTGCCGGTGGCCGGGAATCCATTGCCATTTGTAAGCCAGGGAGGGTCGAACCTGGTGGTTACATTGTCGGCAGTGGGAATTATCCTGGGTATTGCCAGGAGCACTGAATTGGAGCGGAGAAAACAGGAACGGAGGTCATTAGGTGCGGTTGTTAATTTGCGCGGGCGGGACAGGCGGGGGAGTGTACCCCGCTTTAACCGTCCTGCAGGCACTAAACGATCTTAACCCTTCCTGGAAAACAGCTGGTGCTGTTCTCTGGGTCGGCGGAGAAGATGGTATGGAAGGAGAAATTGTCTCCAGACAAAAGATTGATTATCAGGCCATTCCTGCTGCTGGATTACACGGCGTGGGTTTGCGAAACCTGCCAGGTAACCTGGCTAAATTGTTGCGTGGTTATCTGAAAGCCAGACAGATCATCAGGAAATTCAAACCTGATGTGATGCTGTTTACAGGTGGTTACCTGGCTGTGCCAGCCGCTTTTGCCGGAAGGTTAGTTCCCAGCCTGGTCTATATCCCTGATATTGAACCGGGTCTTGCTATTAAGACAATTGCAAATATGGCAGCTTCAATTGCCGTTTCTGTTGACCAGACCAGGCTCTACACACCGGCTGGAAAACCGATCCTGGTAAGTGGTTATCCGGTTCGATTGAAGATGCTCAGCTGGACCAGGGAAAAAGCCTTCAAAGCATTGGAGTTGGATCCATCTATCCAGGTACTGTTGGTTTCTGGCGGAAGCAAAGGCGCACGATCCATTAATCGGGCATTAAATAATATATTGCCTGACTTACTTAAAGATATGCAAATTGTCCATATCACAGGAACTCTGGATTGGGATGAGATCAAGAAAAACGTTAAATCACTCACTAAAATGGAACAGAGGAACTACCGTGTTTATCCGTTTTTACATGATGAAATGGGAGCGGCATTGAGGTCAGCTGACCTGGTTGTTTCCCGCAGCGGGGCTTCCGTCCTCGGTGAGTACCCCATGTTTTCATTACCAGCGATCCTGGTTCCTTACCCGCATGCCTGGCGTTATCAAAAGACCAACGCAGAATATTTAGCCCGGCAAAGTGCGGCAGAAATCATTGAAGATGCTGCTTTATCAGAAAAACTTCTTGATACAGTTCAATCCTTAATGAGAGATCCTGAAAGACTGGCTTTGATGAGTTCAGCTATGAAATCACTGGCGCAGCCTGAAGCCGCAGAAAAAATAGCCCGGCAGCTTTATGAATTGGCTGGAATCAATCCAGGAGGAGAGAGCGCATGATCTCGATCCTGTCTGCTTTCTGGATGTTCGTGAGTCTGTTTGGATTGATTGGCGCAATGCGCGGCTGGGCGAAGGAATTATTGGTGGTATTCAGCATTGTCTTAGCTTTATTCCTGATTTATGTGTTGGAAACATACACAACTTATATAGTTCCCTTTGAAGAGGTTCTAAGTCAGGTAGAGAACTTAGCCCCCGGGGCTGCATTTCAGTCACTGCCTGACCCGATCCAGAGCCAGCTCAAGGTTCAGTTTTGGTCCCGGGCAGCAATAGTTTCTATCCTGGCCTTTTTTGGTTATCAGACTCCCCGACTGGCTGTTTTGAAGGATAAAGCCCGCCGGGAAAAGATTCAAGATGTGCTGCTGGGAGCAGTATTGGGATTAGGGAGTGGATTCTTTATTGTAGGAACTCTCTGGTTTTATATGGAGGCAGCCCATTATCCATTCTCCCCCAATATCATGCCGCCTCAGCCGGGAACCCCATTGGGAGATGCAGCTCTAAACGCTATTAAATATTTCCCACCGGTGTTTGCCAGCAATCAAATAGGTTTATTCTTCTCGGTTGTAGTTGCTTTTATGTTTGTATTGGTGGTGTTTATCTGATGGAGCATATTCATTTTATCGGCATTGGAGGTACTGGATTGTCCGCAATTGCCAAAGTACTCCTGGAACAAGATTATCAAGTGAGTGGATCCGATCTCACGGTTTCTGCTCTGTTCGAGGGCGTTAAAGCTGCCGGCGGAAAAGTATTCCAAGGCCATCAGGCTGAGAACATCCAGGGAGCAGACCTAGTTGTTCGATCATCAGCGATTCCAGACGATAATCCGGAAATCTTGGCAGCCAAAACAGCTGGAATCCCGGTGTTAAAGAGGTCGGAATTTTTGGGGCGTTTGCTGGATGGCAAAAATGTCATAGCTATTGCTGGAAGCCATGGAAAAACCACCACTACATCAATGGTGAGCTGGATATTAACAGCTCTTGATCGTGATCCTTCTTATATTGTTGGTGGGGTGGTAACAAATCTTGGGACAAATGCCAAAGCCGGTACGGGAAATGACTTTGTGATCGAAGCGGATGAATATGATCATATGTTCCTGGGGTTGAACCCGGATCTGGCTGTTATCACCAATGTTGAATACGATCACCCGGATATTTTTCCCACGGAAAAATCTTTTGAAGAGGCTTTTAAGGATTTTGTGAACAAAATAGGATCCAAAGGGACATTGATCCTTTGTGGAGAGGATTCTGGAGCCATGAAATTAGCCTCAGAATTGGAAGAGGAACAGAACTTAATTATTTATGGTTTTGAAAAAAACGGAAGGGAATATATCGCCCGGGATGTTAAGGCAATACCCGGAGGTGGCAGTGAGTTTAGTTTATCCATCAATGATGGCCAGAAAAGTATGATGGTAAACATATCTCTTCAACTGCCCGGTAAACATAATGTACTTAATGCGATTGCTGCCTTTGCTGCAGCTGATCAGCTTGGCCTGGACAGGACAGATATCTCCAGGGTGATAAGAGATTTTAAAGGTAGTGAACGCAGATTTGAAAGCAGAGGTGAATTCCAGGGAATTAACTTGATTGATGATTATGCTCATCATCCAACAGAAATTAAGGCGACCCTGGCAGCTGCCAAATTAACCTATCCTGACCGAAGGATCGTGGGAGTCTGGCAGCCCCATACCTACAGCAGAACTCAAACTTTGTTTTCTGATTTTGCTGGTGCGTTTGCACTTGCTGACAAGTTAATAATACTGGATGTCTACGCTGCCAGGGAACAGAAACCTGCGGATTTTTCAATTTCCAATCTGACAGCTGCCATCAAGAGTGTCAAAGCAGTCCATATTCCCGGGAAAAATCCGGTCAGTGATTACTTAAAAGGAGAACTACGGACTGGTGATGTGCTGCTAATTTTTTCCGCAGGGGATGCCATTGAAATTAATGATGAATTAGAAGATTATTTTTCTGCCCAAAAAAGGAATTAAGAGAGGAGAATAACAATGACTGCCAATACTCTTTCAAATGAACGAGACCAGGTTGTTGACTTATCGTTCAACTCGCCCAGAAAAATCAATTGGGTGGTTAAAGAGAACCCTCAACTTCAAGCTGAGCTGAATGGTTTAGCTGAACAGGGAAAAGAACTTTCCTCCAAAGTGGTAAATAAGGTTCTTGATCGAATTAAGGACCTATAGGCAAAACATGTCTGATCCGGTGATCTCTCAAACCCAGACGAAAGCCCTCGAATCCCATTTTGGCGATACGCTCATGCTGAATGAAGGTCTGGCAAGGTATTCAGTCATAGGTGTTGGGGGTCCGGCGGATTTCCTGGTCAATGTGAAATCCAGGGAAGAACTGGAGGATGCAGTCAGGTTTCTCTGGGAAGAGAAGATCCCCTTTATGTTGTTGGGTGGTGGATCAAATACATTAATTAGCGATTCGGGAATGAGGGAAGTGGTTGTGATTAACGAAGCAAAAAATATTACCTTCATTGATGAAGAAGGCGACTCTCCCCGGGTAAAAGCTGAATCCGGCGCAAGTTTCGGGAATTTAGCCAGGCGAATGGGGTCCAAAGGTTTTAGTGGTCTGGAATGGGCCTCAAGTATTCCTGGAACAGTTGGTGGGGCGGTGGTGAATAATGCAGGAGCTTTCGGATCCAATGTGGCCGCTTCCCTATTAATGGCAGAAATCTTGCATCTTACAGATGACAAACTTCAACGATCTGAATGGTCGGTGGAGGATTTTGCATATGACTACCGATCGAGTGTAATAAAGTCAGGAAAAAAGTCGGCGGTAGTCCTTAACGCGACTTTCAAGATGGAGAAAAGCACACCGGAATTAGTGAAGGATCAGATTTCTGTAATTGCGGAAAAACGGAAAGCTTCACAGCCTCAGGGTGCCAGCCTGGGCAGTATGTTCAAGAATCCCCCCGGTGATTATTCGGGCAGGCTGATCGAAAGTGCAGGATTAAAAGGCACCCGAATTGGAGACGCAGAAATCAGCGAAGAGCATGCGAATTTTTTCATCAATAAAGGAAATGCCAGGGCTAATGATATTGCTGCCTTAATTGCTCTGGTAAGAGATCGGGTAGCCGAGAAGTTTAATGTTGAGTTGGAATTAGAAATTCAATTTATTGGGGATTGGGGTAGGCAAAATTGATGGCAGAGCGGTTGAGATTAGGTGTGTTATTCGGGGGTCGGTCAGGGGAACATGAAGTGTCCCTGGTATCGGCGCGTTCAGTATTGAATACACTCGACTCAGAAAAATATCAAATAACCCAGATTGGGATCACTCTTTCTGGAGATTGGCTGGTTGGAGATGATGTTCTCGATGCTCTTTCGAAAAAGACCCTGGATCAACTATCGCCGGCAGTGATGCTCCCGGTTCCTGCTCGGTCAGACCTCTATTCTCTCACTAAGATGGACGGAGAAGAGATAATCCAGGTATTTGCCAAACTTGATGTGGTTTTTCCCGTGCTGCACGGATCCTATGGTGAAGATGGAACCATGCAAGGTTTATTCGAACTCAACGGATTGGCGTATGTAGGTGCTGGTGTTCTGGGATCTTCAGTTGGTATGGATAAAGCTCTCTTTAAGGATGTCATGATTGCTAACCAGATCCCTGTTGTACCTTCTTTTCTGGTTCATAGTACAGAATTAGATGATATGGAGAGGGTTCTGGACCGCGTTGAACAATTTAGTGAGTATCCCATCTTCGTCAAGCCGGCCAATATGGGTTCCTCCGTTGGTGTGAGTAAGTGTAAGGATATTGAGGAAGCGGCCAATGGAATCCAGGATGCCGCCCGCTATGACAGGAGGATTCTGGTTGAAAAAGGTATCAATGCCAGAGAGATTGAGTTGAGCGTGCTTGGTAATCAGAATTCCAGAGTATCCGTAGCTGGGGAAATCCGACCAACTGCTGAGTTTTATTCATACGAGGCCAAGTATCACGATGATAGTTCAGAATTAATTATCCCGGCAAATATAAGTGATGAACAATCCAGATTACTGCAGGAATATGCTCTGAGAGCTTATCAAGCAATCGACTGTGCTGGGATGGCCAGAGTGGATTTCCTGGTGGATAAAGATACAGGAGAGATTTATCTGAATGAATTAAATACCATCCCTGGTTTTACACCCATCAGTATGTATCCAAAACTCTGGGAAGCATCCGGGTTATCGTATGCTGAGTTGATTGACGAGCTCATCGACTTAGCGATGGAAAGAAAAACAGAAAAAGATCAATTTGTTCGTAAGTACGAATTTGAGGCATAACAGGACAATGGAAAAAACCATCCGAACCAGAGCAGAAAAGAGGTCTACATTCAGATCTTCCCGGGAATCGCAGCGATCTTCAGCTGCTGTAAAATCCCGGCGGATACCTCCCGTTCTGTCTCGTTCGGAGATTGGAATAAATACTGCTGCTGTTGAGAATAGGCCGATACCACGCCGACGGGTAGATCTTGCTCTCTCATCTCCGGGAGCGGAAATACGTTTACCATCTGTACCTCGGGTTAGTAATAAATGGAGAATATTATCCGGTTTGTTATCAATCAGTTTCTTGTTGGGATTAATCCTGCTACCACAGGCAGATTTGTTCCAGATAACAAATATTCAGATCCAAGGGTTGGACCGTTTTACCAAAGGAGAGATTTCCCAGGCAATAAATATCACAGGATCATCGATCTTCTTTATCGACCCAGATAGGATTACGGAAGATTTACGCCTGACTTATCCAGGTTTGTCAGATATTGAAGTGGAAGTCGGTTGGCCAGCCAGTGTTTTGATCTCACTGGAAGAACGCTATCCTGTTTTGGCCTGGAACTGGGATGGATATGTGCGTTGGGTTGACAAATATGGGGTTGCTTTCGATCCACATGATATGGGATTGGATGTTGTCCAGGTGAAATCGACCATGCTTCCTCCAACAATAGAGGACCGGTTTGTAGACCCCCGCATTGTTGATACAGTTTCAGCCCTGGCGCCACATATCCCCGAAAATGTGGATATGATCTATGACCCCGATCATGGTCTGGGCTGGCTTGATGCCCGGGGATGGGTTGTTTTCTTTGGATTCAATAATGATGACGCTGAGCAAAAAATGAATGTTTATCAATCATTGGTGGATTATTTACTGGGAAAAAGAATAACTCCCAAAATGATTAATGTTGAGTTTTTGGATTCGCCTTATTTCAGGATGGAACAATGAGCTTGCTGGATGCACCGATCATCGTAGGAATTGACGTTGGCACAACTAAAATCTGCACTCTGGTCGCCAGGGTAGAAGCGGAAAATAAATTTCGCATCCTTGGTGTGGGCATTGAACCTTCCCGGGGATTGCGGAAAGGTGTTGTGGTGGATATTGATACTGCCGGTAAAGCCATTAAACGGTCCATTGATAAAGCAGAAAGGACATCCGGTCTTGAAATTACCTCTGCCCAAGTCAGTCTGGCAGGTTCCCATGTCTCTTCTATAAACAGTCAGGGTGCAAGCGGGGTAACCGGGGGCGTGATAGATCAGCATGATGTGTTCCGGGCTCTGGATTCTGCGAAAGCAGTCTCGATCCCCCATAATAGGGATATTGTTCATGTAATTCAGAGAGGATTCTCTGTCGATGGGCAGGGAGGCATCCAGAAGCCAATTGGCATGCATGGTTACAGGTTGGAGGTTGAAGCTCATATTATCACGGCGGCATCCACTTCTTTGGATAACCTGGAGCAGTGTGTTAATGGAGCTGGAGTAGAGGTGGAAGCTTTTGTTCTAAATCCCCTGGCTTCCGCCGAAGCTGTCTTAACAGATACCGAACGCGAAATGGGTGTAGTGGTTTGTGATATTGGGGGCGGCACTACGGACCTGGCAATTTATATTAACGGAGATGTCTGGCACACAATGGTGATGGGAATTGGAGGTAATTTAATTACTTCTGATATCACTCACGGTTTAAGTCTTTCTTTGGATCAAGCTGAAAAAGTCAAGATCCAACATGGACATGCCTTGCGCTCAGATATCCATGAAGATGAGGTGTTCCATATTCGCCCCTTTGGTGATGATGCCAAATCGGAATACCGCAGGCGCGACCTGGCATTAATTATTGAAGCCAGGATTGAGGAATTATTCAGTTATGTAATTCAAGAGATCAAACGCTCGGGTTATGATGGTTTGCTTCCTGCTGGCATGGTATTGACTGGAGGAACAAGCTCCTTACCAGGTATCAGTAAATTTGCCAAGAAAATGTTTAATTTCCCTGTCAGGGTTGCTCAACCTGAAAACCTGCTGGGGATGACGGATCAGCTCTATGATCCGGCTTATTCAACCAGTGTAGGTTTACTAGATTGGACGGTGTTAATGAACACGATATCTTATGAGAAAGACAGCTACAGGAAACAAATTAATGAGGATACAGTCAGCTGGGATAAAGTGATTAACTTCCTCAGGCGTTTGTTGCCATGAACAATGTCCACACAACGCAAGGATTTTTAGTATAGAGGAGAATACAATGGATCCTATCAAAGAAACAGAATCATTTGCTCGAATAAAAGTTGTTGGTGTCGGTGGAGGCGGCTGTAATGCCGTTGACCGCATGATCGATGCCGGGCTCACCGGTGTAGAGTTCATCGCAGTCAATACCGATGCCCAAGCCCTGCTGCGCTCTAAAGCGCCCATCCAGGTCCGTGTGGGAGATAAACTAACCCGTGGTTTGGGTTCTGGGGGTGATCCTGTGGTTGGACGAGGATCTGCCGAGGAATCAGCTGATGATCTTTACAGTGTCCTCAAGGGTGCTGATATGGTTTTCATCACTGCCGGTATCGGCGGCGGGACAGGAACTGGAGCATCTCCAATTGTTGCACAGGCCGCCAGGGAAATCGGCGCCTTAACGATTGGTGTTGTGACCCGGCCCTTCACGTTTGAGGGAACTCAGCGGATCGCCACTGCAGATCAGGGAATTTCCTTGCTCAAAGAACAGGTGGACACCCTGATTGTTATTCCTAATGATCGACTTCTGCAGATTGTTGATAAACGGGCCACTCTGCAGGAAGCCTTTATCGTTGCTGATGATGTCCTGCGACAGGGCATTCAGGGCATCTCTGAACTTATCACTATTCCTGGTCTGATAAACCTGGATTTTGCTGATGTTCGAGCGATTATGTCCGAGGGCGGCGCTGCTCTGATGGCTGTTGGCGAGGCAAGCGGCGAAGACAGAGCAAAGAAGGCTGCTGAGCAGGCCATGTCAAGTGATCTGCTGGATATCACCATTGACGGAGCCCGGGGCATCCTCTTTAATGTTACAGGAGGAACAGACCTGGCTCTCTTTGAAGTGAACGAGGCAGCTGCGATTATCAAGGAAACAGCTCACCCAGAAGTTAACCTGATCTTTGGTGCTGTGATCGACCCTTCTATGGAAGATAAATTCCGCATAACTGTAATCGCTACTGGATTTCAAAAATCGGGAATGCCCCGGAACATCATGGAGCGATCTTATCCGCGGGATATGAGAGGATCTCAGTCAGCAAATCAGGTACAGGAAGGAAGGGAAGTAGAGTTTGTACCCCGTCAATTCAATACTGAGAACCTTGATATACCAACATTTTTAAGGAATCGCACACGCAACCATTAGTCAATTTGATGATGCGAATATCATTAACTGCAAAATGGATCCAAGTTTTCTCTTGGGATTAGTATCTTGGGTAAATCCACCCTAAACCGGCCTCCTCCTGGTAGGGATGGATGTTGTTTGTTCATGTTCTCCTGCTGGTTTTCCAGCAGGAGAACGGTTTTAAAAGAAGTTATTTGAAATTATAAGCTGATCATTTAACTAGTGATGGATGAGGATGTATGCTAAAATCAGCATTGGTGAATTAAACCCAGACAGGTGATCTTCCATGAAATGTCCCTATTGCAAAGATGATAATTCCAGAGTGCTGGATACTTCCCATGATAAGAGAGGAGGTACACGGCGAAGAAGATTATGCCTCCAGTGCCAGCAGCGGTTCAGTACTTACGAACGGGCCATCCTTGATACACCACTGGTCGTGAAACAAGATGGGACCAGAGAAGAATTCAACCGCCAGAAACTTTCCATAGGCATCCAAATCAGCTGCGATAAGAGACCTGTCTCGGCAGCAGATATTGATAGATTGGTTGGGGATGTGGAATCAGGTCTCCAGGCTATGGGAGAAATTGAAGTATCATCCCGGGTTGTGGGAGACATGGTAATTGCCGGATTAAAGGAACTGGATTTAGTGGCTTATGTTCGATATGCGATTGTTTATCTAGGGCTGGAAGATCTAAATGCGATCAGGGGAGAGATTGACGATTTGCTTGAGGCCTAGATAATCGAATCTGAAAAAAAAAGTCCTTAACCAATTGGACTGAACCCCGTAAAAAGGACATGTAATTAATATCACCTCTCAAATTAAAGAACGCCTGAGAGGTGTTTGCTGGTCTTCCCTCAGGGACTAAAGCCCTCAGAGGCATCTTCGCTCTCTCTCAGGCCAAACGTCCCTGTTAAGGGACGGAAATTTTACCCTGATCCTATTGATCGACTATAACTTCAGCGTCAAGGAAAACCTGTCCTGAGAGAAGGTGGAGGATTGACGCTCGGACATCCGGCCCCTCGGGCTGGATGTCCCCTCTGCGGATTTCAATCCATGTCTGGGATAGACTTAATCTGCCTGGAAAGGAAAATCCATTTATGATCTCAGGGATCAAGGTACTGGCGCCTCTGAATTGATAACGGCAGTTTGTGATATTGCCCAAAGGAGGGTTCTTATTATTCTGTCCGGTTTACAGGGTGCATACTATTCTGGTGAGGGCTTTTTTTGGATTTAGATTACTTAACCATTACCTCCGCGAGGTTATTAACTTATACTGGCATGGAGCTGGTTAATTTCTTGCGATAAAGTTAGTTTGTTATCATTCATATATGTACATAGAGGTATATAGATTGTGAATATTACAACATGACAGGCTTATTTCTACAGACAAGTTGGTGAAAAAGGAGATTGTGTGTGGTTTGTGGTTCAGAAGGAAAAAGGGGCTGTCTGAAAAGGCAGCCCCTTTGCTTGCGCATTGTATTAGTCTCGCTGAATTTAATTTGTCAGATTAATTCTCTGGCTATGTTCTTATCCTTCCACACCGAGTTTGATCTGATCGGTGATCGTTCCTATATAATCCCAGAAAGCATTCCGCGCTCCAGTTGACATTTGTGTTCTGTCCCGCAGGATGGATAAATCCAGCTTGATATCAATGTCCTTGATAGGTACTATTGCAACATTTCCAAAAGTGGAAGCGATGATTTTGGAACAGAAACTAACTCCAAGACCTTTTCCAACAGATAAAGTAATTGCTTCATTGTGGCTTAAAGTCAGGAATGAATTCAGCTGAAGCAAAGAGAAATTTTTTGGCGCCAGGGCGGAATTTACCCTTTCATAGGTAAGTGTATTTTCCCCGGGCAGGATAAATTTCTCTTCTAATAATTCTTCCACCTCAATGAACTTTCTCTTTGCCCAAGGGTGGTTGAGGGGGGTAATCAGCACGATTTCCTCTGTCAATAGTTGTCTAACTTCATAACACGGTTCAACATTGCGTCCCAGGTTTGAGAACAGGAAATGTAAATTTCCATTTCGTAACAACCCATAAGGTGAATCACACATATTTGTCTGGCAGTTTATTGTCACCTCGGGATACATTTCATGGAATTTAGTAAAAAATATCGGGAGTACGTAACCACCTGAGAGGGCATTACATCCGACGTTGATGCGGCCTTTGATATGGCCTTTTAATGAGGACATGGCTTCATTAATGCGTGTGCTTTGTTTGACAAATTGGAGGGCAAGGGGAATTAGGATCCTGCCGGCATCCGATAGGATTAAAGATCTTCCCTGGCGGAGGAAGAGAACTTCGTCAAAGTGTTTCTCCAGGGACCGGATATGTTGACTGACACTTGGTTGGCTCATATGCAGCCGTTCAGCTGCCTGTGTAAAGTTAAGGGTTTCCGCAGCAACCAAGAATATATTTA
>SDBT01005214.1_pt1 | contig 21908 bp, 27 predicted proteins | sample 2277101 | NCBI WGS metagenome assembly SDBT01 (sample SAMN10404973, study PRJNA504765) | marine sediment metagenome | isolation source: marine sediment core GS10_PC15, 103 cmbsf | place: Arctic Ocean: Southern Knipovich Ridge | collected 2010 | reverse complement strand
GAATACAAAAGAAATCAAGAATTTTTTAAAATTAAATTTAAGCTTCATATTATTATTTTGATATTAATTATAAGTATTACCCCATTATACAAAATCCCCTTCAAAAAAAGAAGAGGGGACCGCTAAAAATACCAGCTCCGTACTGTGAACGACGTTAGAACCAGGATTGAGGAGATAGCTGTGGAGATATTTGAGTGGTGGGGACAAGAAAATGAAGTATTCTATATTCCTTGGCTTGGTTTATGAAAAAGAAAAAAGACCGTTCTCGGTCAGCGAGTCTTGTAAAAACGAAGACTTAAGTAAAATTAGCCATTATGCTGATTAATTTTGGCAGACGATTTACAACAATCAATGAAAAGTTCGGTAGGACAATAACTGCCACCAGGAAGAGCCACTAAATATGGAGGTGCCTCGCTAATAGCACCTAAACCGTCATCGTACCAATAACCCAACAAACCAAAGAGTACTTGGCAAGAATCGAACTCATTGAGTTTTGAAAATTCAATAAGTTCGGGTAGTGAAAAATTCACCCAACCGCCACGCATTTGGAAAAAACGGACTAAGTTAGCAGCCGCTTCTTCTACCTCACACTTTCCGAATGAACCTACTTGGGTTCTCGAGGTATCAATATCTTCCGGTCGAAGTAAATTGTCTTTTATTAATCCGCCCGGAAGTTCCGAAACACAACGTGCACGAAACCCACCATATTGAATTTCCATAGCTTTTCCTCCTCAAATATCTGTGAAATGAACATTCCCAAAAGTATCATGGAGTAGAACACTAATCAAATGTTACTCCCCCTACTGGACACGTTTAGAACTCTTGATTGGATGAATATACGGAAAGAGTTGGTTGGATTTGAATGTTTGTCTGTGAGTTAGAATCTGTTTTGGGTGAGCTCTGTTTTATTCAATTCCCTTTTGTTTTTCAGCTTCTATGATTTTAAGAAATTCTTCAAGGTGTGTTTTAGCTACTTCACGGTCTTTGCTAACCCCAGCTTCCATTGCTGCCCAATACCACTGTTCCTGAAGTTCAGGATTTACTTTATCATATAATTCAGCATAGTCGTCAAGCTTTTCTAGAAGTTGGTTAATTAATAAATCAATATTTTCTGGAGTTGGTATTTTTTCCATAGGTTTAATTATAACGATTATTTGGATTAAAACCAGCTCGCATGGCAGGACAGATTACGAACCATAAAGTGGGATAAAATGTTCCCATACCCGAGTGTTTCTTTGGAACATATAAGGCAATTATTAATTGTAAAGTAGAATAATGAGTTACCCCACACCTCTCTACACTATTGTTTTGGGTGTTTATAAAAAAGAAAGAGCCCGCAAAGAGCAAACTCTTTCACGGGCACAGTTAGGAAACGCCAACTTTTTCGAGGATGCCGAGTTCGAAGAGCGTGGCAATTTGTTCGTCCGTAACCTCGCCTACTTCTTCCCACCCGTACTTCTGGTCGTAGTACTCCCCAACGTGCTCAGTGTGGAAGTCACCCTTATTAGTGAGATAATCCTGCTTTGTGAGTGAGGCTTCGTTCTGAAGCACCCTGCTATTATCATAGTTGTTGAACGTAAACCATCCACCTCGATGGTACTTCTGATTGATATATTCAACTACTTTGTCCTCGGAGTTAGCGACGACATAGCCCAGAAGCGCTTTCTCCTTCTCATTATCGTTCCAGAATTCCGTTTTGATGCGATACAGTCTCATATCCCCTCTCTTTCCTCGTCTGATATCTGATTGTTAATAACTAAATCGTACCACACCTCTGTGGCTTGGTCAATATATGCTCCCCCTACAGGACGCGTTCAGAACTCTGGATTGGATAAATATACGGAAAGAGTTGGTTGGGTTTGGGTATTTATGAAAAAGAAAAAGCCCTGTTTCCATTATTAGTAGAAACAGGACTCAAAGGATTAAAGATCTAACTTACGAGTATGGCCGCAGGGCTATCTTCATTCCATTCATGGATCAAGCGGCAATGACCTTCATATATCAGATCGTCATCATCCCAGTGCAGAGACCGGACGCATAAGTAATCATGCTTGTCAAAATAGATGGTCCCCCAGAAGAAGATCTTGTATTCACACAGGTATGTAGCCGGAGGTTTGGGGCCATATTTCCAGTCTTCGGGAAAGGTTTCGCAATGAGCAAGATAGTAATCTAGAACGTTGGCGTTGAGTAGGGACTCGGACATTAGCTCTTTGAGCTCCTCGTAAAGCTTGGCGCCTTTGATGAGCTTACCGTTCTTCTGGTTTGGCGAGAGGTGAAGCTTTATCTTGGACGGGTCTAATAAAAGTTGGCCGCCCTTCTTATGTGTCATTACTCCCAAGCCAGCTGGCGCGAACGGGTCGGCATCACAGTCCACGACGTGCTTAATCGGCGTAATCTTGGCGTGGCCCCGAACGACATCACGAAAGCGAGCCATATAGTCTCCTGTACAGGCAAGCTTGATATCCTTGTTCAGCCAATTACCATGGCGAAATGCTTCTTCTAATCTGATAATCTGATCAAGATCAAGCTCCAAATCACTCATGATTATCTCCTTTGGATAGGTAAATATTTGTTTTTGTGCTGGTTAAGTAATACCACATCTCTGTGGCTTGTGTCAATATATGCTCCCCCAAAGGGACGACGTTAGAACCAGGATTGAGAAGGTGGCTATGGAAGTGTTCGGGTGGTGGAGGTGTCAGAATAGTCCTGTTGCATTGTTTTTGAAATAAAAAAGACCGTTCTCGGTCAGCGAGCCTCGTAAGAGACGAAATTCATAACTACAGTATATTTAGAACTTTTGGTACTTCAGGAATGTCCAGAAGTTTATTTATGAGTTGCTTGACATCATTAAGTGACCACCTTCCTTTTTTTCTAAGAAGTACCCATTGTCCAGCATTAAGCTTTCCATACCTATCATAGCCGCTATCATATGTTTGTAAATCAACCCAATCGTTGCCTATTTTTGCCTGAATACCATATCGATGGTAATCCAATTCATAATCAACAATGCGGTATTCTGTTGATCGTGGCCATATGCGCCGCCACCCATCCACTATAATCATACCTATACGGTTTTCCGGCTCATCATTGAATTTCTTAATAAAAAATAATTTCCTATACATCTCCGCAAGTTCATTCAGCAAACGAATAAAAAAATTATTATTTTTAATTATTTGCCTTTCGTCTAAATTTCCTCCTTGCTCTATTTCTTGAAATGTTTTCTCTACCTCTACTTCTAAAACAGTAATCCGATCATTCATTTTCTCCTCCTCTTTAAAGTAATCAAACGATACCACATCTCTGTGGCTTGTGTCAATATTGGCTCCCCTAAAGAGACGACGTTAGAACCAGGATTGAGAAAGTGGCTATGGAGATATTTGGATGGTGGAGACAATAGAACAACCCCATTGCATTGTTTTTGAAATAAAAAAGTGCGAGATTATCGCACTGCTTTAAAAACTAGGATGTTTTATTAAGTTGCCACTGATGTTCGACATCAGCTACGAACACATGATGAACTGATGTACCTCCTTTATATCGTGTTGCGATTGACCTCACAAGCCAACCCCCGGGCACTTTCATCCGATAAGATAGAATCTTATCGTCTCCTTGATCAAGCATTTCCTCTGATTCAGGAAGTTTTTCCCACATTTTTCATTCCTCCTATGGTTTTGGGTGAATATACAGAAAGAATTAGCTGGATTTGGGTGTTTGTGAAAAAGAAAACCGCCCAGACAGAGAAATCTCTGTCGAGCGGTAGAATCTAAGGTACGATACCCACATCCCATTTGTACGTTTTTGGGCCATCTTCCCCGTTTTCGAATTCCCGCACAATTTCATCATAGCACTCGTCTGCGAGAAGACGTACCATTTGATCAATAACCCAAGCCTTATGGTGTCCTTCATCTGTTTGGCCGTATCGTACGGCGAGTCTGATAGCTTTCTCGATTCTCTCGGCAACCAATTGCCACCTCCTTATTTCAAGATATATTAATTATACCACATCTCTGTGACTTGGTCAATATATGCTCGCTTGGCAGGACAGCTTTCGAACTTTTAATTGGAACGAAGTTTTCCCACAAACGAGCGTTTCATTGGAACAAATACAACAATTTTTAACAACTAAGTAATAGTCAAAATTATTTATATATAGGAAACTAAAGTTTAACCTACTAATTTCGGGTTCTAGCCCGATGTCCCCGTTCGATGTAAGGAAAAAGTATTAAACCTAAAATGATGGTTTACCCCACACCTCTCTACACTATTGTTTTGGAATAAAAAAGCCCATTGGGAAGCAAACTCCCACAGGCTACTCTATTTTGAAAAAAACAAAGAGGTCAATTTTTCTCTAGGTAATAGAACTCGACCACAGATCTATGTCTTCTTCTGTCTTCATCATCATCATCTTCATCTTTTTCATAATTTTCTCCAAAACGCTCCATATTCCATTCCTTTGTAGCTCTTTCCTTAATCTCCCTGAAAATCTGTTCAGTTGTCTTCCCATGAACCTCAATCAATCCTGTCTTAGTAACCGAACAACGCTCACTTCTCCATATATGGGAGAGGGTTATTATATAGAACATTTTTCTCCTCCTTTTTCAGTTTTTAAAGATAATAAAACAATACCACATTCCTGTGGTTTGTGCAAGTAATGCTCCCCCTACAGGACGCGTTCAGAACTCTGGATTGGGTTAAAATACAGAAAGAATTGATTGGGTTTGGGTATTTGTAAGAAAAGCCCCGCCAACCTTTTTGGGGTAGGCGGGGGGTTCTTGGCTTTGGGCTGTTCTCTATGTGATGATGAGATGACACTTCTTGATCGGATAGTAAAAGAATAGAAGTGTCCAGGCTGTCACCAAATTTGCAAAGCCCTGGATGAAAAAAACCATCCCAAAACCAAATGTACAGAATACTCCGATAAACATAAGAATCCCTGCAATAGCAAACGGGACTTGCCACCAAGACCAAATGTCGTGCTGGATTCCGTGTATTGCGTTGCAAGCCAGGGCTCCATACCAAAGACACATGGCGACCGCTATCACAGTCAGGGTCGAAGTTAATGTGAATTTCGCTACTTGGGGGAAAGACGGAAAAGTAGGCCCCCAATTGTCTGGTAGGTCATCTCTCCCAAGAGATATCAATCCTGCCCAGAGAACCAAAAGAATCACGGCAAGCACCGAGACACATATAGCTGTTTCTGGTGTCATTTCTCCTCCTCTCGTTCTTGATTGTCAATAACTTAATTATACCACATCTCTGTGGTTTGTGCAAGTAATGCTCCCCCTACAGGACGCGTTCAGAACTCTTGATTGGGCTCGTATCAGGCAAGAGCTACAGTACTTGAGTGTTCCGTCGCTATCATCGATGTTCACAGGATAGTATCAGACCCACAAGTTCTCCAGAAAAAAAGAGCCCGATGAAGGGGCTCCTTCTATCGGGTTACGGATAGGCAGTAATTTTGTCATAGGCAGAGATCTTGTCTACGATCTCTTCTGGCAGGATTGCGACGATGCAACACAAGGAGCAGCCGCCATTGGGGTTCTTAACGAACACCTCCTCACCCTCGCAGATTTTGTTGCGACTTGCATCCGTAACGTCTTGGTCGCTCAGAACCATAAGGTTATCTTCCAGGGCTCCGCTCCATCCGGTCATCTTTCCGATAAACAACATTTGCGCCTCCTTAATTGTCAATAAATAATACCACATCTCTGTGGCTTAGTCAATATATGCTCCCCGGGAAGGACTCGAACCTACAACCATCTCGTTAACAGCGAGCCGCTCTACCGATTGAGCTACCGGGGAATTTAAATATATTAATATTATACATTAAACAATCACTTTTTTCAAGGTGGTTGTTTAATATTAGTATCCCTTTAGTTTTTCGGTTTTTTCGTGCTGTCTAATCTTCTCTAAAGATTTCGCTTCAATCTGACGAATACGTTCTCTTGTAACACCAAAGACTTTACCCACTTCTTCTAGTGTATGAGTTACTCCATCCTTCAAACCAAACCGCATATCGAGAATCTTTTGTTCTCTAGGTGATAATTCTCCAATTATTGCATCGAGATGATCCTTTAAAAGTTTTCTTGCTGCAACAACGGAAGGAGAAATATTATCCTCGTCGGGAATAAAATCGGCCAAAGAACTGTCTTCGCCCTCGTCTCCCACTGGAGCTTCTAAGGAAACTGTATCTTGGGAAATTTTTTGTATATGTCTGATCTTGTCTACATCAATACCCATTTCAGCGGCAACCTCCTCGGGTAGAGGTTCTCTACCAAGATCCTGCACTAATCTTCTCACAACCTGCTGATATTTATTAATCGTCTCAACCATGTGAACAGGAATACGTATCGTTCTTGCATGATCAGCTAATGCACGAGTTATAGCTTGTCTGATCCACCATGTCGCATAAGTTGAGAATTTATAACCTCTCTTGTAATCAAATTTTTCAACTGCTCTAAATAAACCTATATTCCCTTCTTGGATCAAATCCAATAACGTAAGATTTGCTGATCTACCTACATATTTTTTTGCAATAGAAACAACAAGTCTTAAATTAGATATGGTTAGTTTTTGACGCGCTGCTTCATCTTCTTTTTCAATTTTTTTGGCCAATTCAACTTCTTCAATAGCAGTTAAGAGAGGGTAGTTCCCTATTTCTCTTAAATACATCTGCACCGAATCAGATCCGGCTTCTTTGAGATCTTTTTCGACTTTTTTCTTTTCTTCGTATTCTTTATCTCTTTCTTCTTCAAATACCTTACCTGATTCTATAACATTTATATTTGCCGCTTCTAATCTTTCGTATAGTTTTTCTAATCCTTCAATATCTTTTTCTATATTAGGAATTGTATGAAGAATTTCCGCTTCGGTTATAAACCCTCTTTGTCTTCCTCTATCCATCAAAAGCATTATTTCTTTTTCTGTGACAATTCTTTTTTTGCCTCTTTTCTTCGTTTTTTTAGTCTCCTTCTTTTTTGTTGTTTTCTTTTTTACAACCTTTTTCTTTACGGACTTTTTCTTTGATGTTTTCTTATTTTTCGACTTACCCTTCTTAACTTTTTTATTTTTTGTTTTAGCCATATTAAACTTTGTTTTGATCCAATTTAACTAATTGTTGTGTAATATCGTTAAATTGAGCTAAAAGTGTTTTAATTTTTTTAGAGTTTTTAAGCTCTTCAGCTTCTTTTATATCAAACTCCAAACTTGTTAGTTTGGAAACTATAGACCTACGCGAGAACTGATCCAAAACTCTATTAAATTGTTCTTCGAGTTCTTTTTCCGAATCAACTTCCCATAGTTCCTGGGATTTCAGATAAATGAACTCTAGTTGTAATGCCATTTCTGGCGTAAACAATTTTACAAAATTGTCGAATTTAAAATTCTTTTCGTTGGTCTTTTTAATCTTCTCAATAATCTCTTTGGTAAAATCGGATAGTTTCTCTTGAGAAATTTTTTTTAAGCTCTTTGCAAGCTTTAAATCTTTCAGAAGTATTGAAACTAGTGTTTCTTCTAAAATATCTTGTCTCTTTTCAGAGACATTAGTGACTATTTCTTCAGTTTTTACATAAATCGGGGTTACGCTAGTAACTTCCATCTGTCTCCATAAAACCTCTTCTCTTATTTTTAATCGTGAAGATAGGCTTGTAATCCAATGTGCCTGTTCGACCTTATTTAAAATATTTTTAATTAAAGGCAAAATCGCATTTGTTATATTTTTCTTTCCTTCTGCAGTTGAAGGATCAAAATTTTTAAAAGCTTTATCGAAAAAGAATTGGACAATTAATTTCGGTTGCTCGATAACTTTAGCCCACATCGCAGGCTTAGCTTTTATCATATCAGCCGGATCCTTAAGATTCTCGTCCTCTAAGTCCAATAAGCTTACATTAAACCCTAATTGTAAAGCTAAGTCAACTCCTCGTTTCATAGCCATTTCCCCTGCAGCATCTTGATCAAAAGAAAGTATTAAGCTATCTGTATATCTTTTGACGATTTTAAGTTGGTTTTCTGTCAAAGCCGTCCCAGAAGAAGCAACAACATTTTCTATCCCAACCTGATGCGACATTATAACATCTGTGTTCCCTTCAACCACAACACATTTTCCTGCTCTTTTTATACCTGCTTTCGCTTTATCTAGTCCATAAAGAAGACTTCCTTTGTCGTAAATAATTGTTTGGGGGGTATTGATATATTTGGCGAATCTTCCATTATCTGCTGCGCCAAATATTCTACCGGAAAAACCAACAGGTCTTCCGTTTATATCATAAATAGGAAAAATAATCCTACTTTGAAATCTGTCGAATATCTGGCCACGAGAAGAAATATTCAATCCGGCATCTCGTATTTCTTGCGCAGTATAACCCGATTGCTCTAAAAATCTGGATAAAGAATCGGATTTTGCTGGAGAAAAACCTAGCCCCCATTCCTTAACTGTTTTAATATTAAACCCCCTGTTTTTTAAATACTCCAAAGCCTTTTTTCCCGTTGTAGATTCAAAAAGTTGTTTGACAAAGAATTTTTCAGACAAAGAAGTTATTTCTAATAATCTCGATCTTTGATCTGCAGCCTTACTGTTATATTGTTCTAATTCAATACCAGCTTTTTGTGCAAGTATTCTAAGAGCTTCGGAAAAATCTACTCCTTCTATTTCTTTTACGAACCCAAAATGGTCTCCACCCTTCCCACAGCCAAAACAATGCCAAATTTGACGTTCCGGTGAAATTACAAAAGAGGGAGTTTTTTCATTATGAAAAGGACAGCGGGCTTTAAAATTTATGCCCGCCTTTTGTAACTTCAGATATCCCTGGATAAGCTCGACTATATCCAGTCGTGATTTTATCTTCTCTATATTGTCCAATTTTTAGGCTACTACTTTTTCTTCTTACTAAACACGTAAATGTAAAGAATTTCAAGTACACCTAATGTATTGATAAGGAGGAGTACGATAAACCACCATTTATCACTTTTCTTTGCTGACTTCCACAAAGACATCCCCTTCCAATATATTGTCCAGATAGAAATAAGGACAAAGATAACTGTTCCGACCGTACTGGAAAAAAATTCTCCTAGATTTAATAACATTCATTTTGGCACAAGAACTGGGTTCTAAGTTTTCATGCGTTATTAGTTTTTTATATTCCTATTCTACTATTTACTAGATAACAATACAACAATTCTATTCGCATGCTTCAGCTGGCTGAGGTGCCGCCGGGAAGCCATGCTTAACCCATTGACCATCAACACAAATCCAATCATCTTCGGATCCCCCAATAACAAAACGTAAAAAGAATATTACCATCACAATAGCTATCAATATTAATAAGGTTCTTCCTAAAATTGAAGTTACTTTTCTCATATTTTAATAATTGGCGGTGTCTGTTCGAAAATGTTCGAACAGAATTTATGCGACTCGGCGGGCGTGATTCCCCCTAACCCCCTCCGCCCGTCTCGTTGTGAACTGGAAGCGGAAAGGATAATTTCAAGTTTTCTGGCGGAATCCCAGATTACTGAAATTCTAACGAATTTTAGTCTTGGCGGCAAATTCTTTGTTCTTTCAAATTCAAAAAAGAAAAAGGAAAGTCAATAGATGATACCTACCGTCTATTGGGAGAATCTTGTAAAAACTTTTCTTTTCTGCTTTAGAGGATCGAGGAATCGCGAGCCTTATACCAACTGGCGGGGAGTAGTGGACGACGTTAGAACTTGTTTTCAGACCACTGCTACCCGTTTCTTTATACCCAGTCTATCGTTAAATCATGCTGAAATCAACTGATTTAGTTTACCCCACCCCGCTACTCACTATTGTTTTGGAATAAAAAAACAGGGTCTAAGTTCTTGAGAGAACTAAAACCCTATTATGTTGGCCTTAGCGCCAATGTCTTTGCGATACTGCATACCCTCAAATTTGATAATATTAACCGCCTCATATGCCTGATTGAGCGCTTCCTGAAGCGTATTGCCAACTGCAGTTACTCCAAGTACCCGCCCGCCGGAAGTTCTAAGCCGGTCGCTATAATTTGTCCCGGCATGAAATACTACGACTCCGGACATTTTTTCCGCCTCATCAATGCCGTATATTGGAATTCCTTTCTCGTACTTACCCGGATAACCAGAAGAAGCGAGAACGATGCATGCGACAAAACCCGTATTCCATTTCGCAGTAAGGCCGGCAAGTTTTCCATCTACACAAGCTTCCAAAATATCAAACAAGTCAGTTTTAAGAAGCCGCATATATGACTGAGTTTCCGGATCGCCAAATCTTGCATTAAATTCAAGAACCATAGGACCTTTTGTTGTCATTTTGAGACCGGGATATAGACAGCCCGTAAACGGCCTGCCGGCTCTATTAAGCGCATTAAGTATGGGTGTAACCACTTGCATTTTCGCGTATGTAATTATATCCGCACCAAGTCCGGATACAGGAGCTATTGTTCCCATTCCGCCCGTATTACTGCCCTTGTCGCCATCAAAGATTGGCTTATGGTCTCTTGCTGTTGGAAACAGAGTTGAAGTCTTGCCATCACAAAAAGCATGAATAGAAACTTCCCGGCCTTCCAAAAATTCTTCAATAACAACTTCGTCGCCCGCCTCTTTATGAATACGGTTAAGCATAATTTCTTTGAGCGCCTTTTCTGCTTCTTTAAGCGTCTTGCATGGATAAACACCCTTTCCAAGAGCAAGTCCGCTTGCTTTTACTACGATTGGCGCGCCATGTTCGTGAATATAACTCAATGCTTTACCATACTCCCGGAAAATCTTAAATGCAGCGGTAGGAATACCATCATCATGCATTAGCTGTTTTGCAAATGCCTTTGAGGCTTCAATTTTCGCGGCTGCACTGGTAGGACCAAAAATTCGCAAACCCCATGCTTGAAAATAATCTACAATACCAAGAGCAAGCGGGTCATCCGGTCCGACTATAGTAAGATCAATAGCATTCTTTTCGGCAAACCGGGCGAGACCTTCTTTATCCACGGCTTTAATCAGCACATTTTCTGCAAATTCACGGGTACCGCCATTTCCTGGAGCAACATACAACTTATTGACTTTCGGTGACTGTAAAAGTTTCCACATAAGCGCATGCTCTCTTCCACCTCCGCCAACAACCAAAACTTTGTTGGACATTTTTCCTCCTTTTTAAGGTTCGGTATTAAAAGTTTACCAGATTTCTCATATCCTATCTATGTATTCAAATAAAAAAGACCCACAAAGGACCTTTTGATTTGGATGTGCGGTGTCTGTTCGAAAATGTTCGAACAGAATTTATGCAGCTCGGCGGGCGTGATTCCCCCTGACCCTTTTTTCTCTACAATAAATTCTTTTAATGTAAGTTCGAAATCACTTAGCAATCCATCCGCCGTCAACAACTAAAACTTCACCATTAACAAAATCTGATTCCTTAGAAGCCAAATAGACAACGGCATAAGTAATATCTTCTGGTTCACCTAAGCGAGGATAAGGAGTAGAAGTTTCAAGTAATTGTTTTTCAGCAGAGTCAGATAACATATCTTTAGTCATCGCTGTTTTAATTACCCCAGGAGCAATACAATTAACATTAATCCTCTTTGGAGCATACTCAACCGCCATTTCTTTAGTCAAAGCAATTACTCCGCCTTTAGCGGCACAATAGGCGCTAATTTTATCAAATCCGACTATTCCTGCAATTGAGGCGATATTAATTATCTTTCCCTTACCTTGTTTGATCATCTCAGGAATTACTTTCTTACTTCCCAGGAAAACGCTTTTCAAATCCACATTCAAAACTTGGTCCCAATCCTTTTCATCCATCTCATGCAAGGAAGAGGATTTTACAATGCCAGCATTATTGACTAAAATGTCAATTCGTCCAAATTTGTCTAAACAAGTTTTTACCATTTTATCAATATCCTCTGCTTTACTGACATCTGTTTTAATAAAAACAGCTTCTCCATTTTTATCTCTAATTTGTTCTACTGTTTCTTTCCCGCCTTTTTCTGACCAATCACCCACCACCACTTTAGCTCCTTCTTTAACAAAAGCTAAAGCTATACTTCGGCCAATACCAGAGCCGGCTCCAGTAACAATCGCAATTTTATTTTGTAAACGCATAAATTCTTTTAATATTAAATTTTTAACCAACTTCCTTCGACTACAAGAAGTTTTAATATATATGTAAAATCTTCTTTTATTCTTATTTAACTAATAATTTACTTTTTTGTCAAAAAAATGAACACAAATTGGCAGCCAAGCGTTAGCGAAATATCAAATTCCTTGAAAAATCCTTAATTCCACACTGCGGTGAGGGAGGGATTCGAACCCTCGGTACGGTTGCCCGTACACTTGCTTTCCAAGCAAGCCGATTAAACCACTCTCGCACCTCACCGTTTAAAAGGGTCTAAATAGACCCCTCATTTTCTATTTTTTCTTCAAAGAGTTCTTCTATCCATTTCATAAAAGAATACCGCGTTTTCATTATTATAACCCCTTCCTCAGCTTTTTCCGTCTCAGCTTTTTCCTTTTCATCCTCGATTTCATCTACATAAACGTTTAAACATTCTGCGCAATCAGCTATTAGTGTATCCGGATTTTTTACCAGTGAAAATATCTCATGATCTACAGTAGTTAAATGATGAGTATTAACAGTAGTCAGGTGGATGTTACTCGACGGAGGATATCTAAGAAATAATATATAGTCTCTTAGCTGATTAAAAGTAAGCCTAGATAATTTTTCACTGTTCAATAAAAAATTTCTCTCTTTATATTCATCAGCGCCTATTACCTCAGCTCCACCTTCAGGTTTTTTTCTTTTGAATCTTTCTTTGTCTTTTTCAAACACTAAGATTTTAGTCATATTGAACTCCTATAAAAGAACGAAACTACCTTTATTTAACAAATTTTTTAAGATTTAGTCAAGTTAGATTTCAAGTCTTCTAAGAATTTTAACTCTTTCCTTTAAAGGAGGATGCGTCATAAATAATTTAATAAGCCAATTAGTTTCTTCCATACCCCTAAAAGGATTAGATATAAATAAGTGGGATGTCGCAGTAGAAGCACGCTGTAAATACCTTGAATCTCCTTCGATCTTCTCTAAAGCCTTCGCCAAGCCTTCTCCATTACCAACCAGCTTTGCCCCCGATGCATCAGCTAAATATTCTCTTTTTCTAGAAACAGCCATTTGAATACACAAAGCTATCAAGGGGGCAAGGATTGCAATACCAAGAGCAATAATCATAGCACCCGCACCTCCTTGATTATTTTGATCTCTATCACCAAACAAAGAACCGTATAGAAAAAATCTTGATGCTACGGAAATCGTTGCTGCAATAACTACAACGACAGTTGAAACTAAAATATCACGATTTTTTATATGTGAAAGTTCATGTGCTAAAACACCTTCTAATTCTTGATTATTAAGCTTTTCTAACGCACCACTAGTTATAGCGATTGCTGCATTTTTCGGATTCCTTCCTGTAGCAAAAGCATTGATTTGGGATTCTCCTTCCATTTTATATATTTTCGGCAAAGGCATTTTTGCTTTCTCTGACAAATTTTTAACTATCGAATAAAATCGAGGTTCCTTTTTTTTATTAACAGGTCGCGCTCCCGACATGGTCAACGCAATTGAAGATGAAAACCAATAACTAGCAAGGTTAATGATCAAACTAAATCCAACGGCTATGTATAAAATATTGGGTTGACCATAAGTTTCACTTAATAAATATCCAATACCGATAATTAAAATTAAAGAAAGGCTAATCAATAGCCAAGTTTTTAATATATTTTGAGTTTTTTGTATCCCAACTCTCATTTTCCTTGATTATACAACAAAAAGATGGTAAAAACAACTGAAATATTTGACTAAATTTTAAATTTTTGGTATTCCTATTTATACATCAACGTATAATCCGAATACAGTGGAACGAAGGATACTTGATGTATGGAGGTGTAGTTGTGATCCAACCCGCACCTTATAAAACACAAAAGCCCCCGACTGAATAGCCGGGGGCTTACTAATTTCTATTAATACCCCATTGGAGGAACTTCGTTTCCTCCTTTTTCATCTTTTACTTCAGGAATATCGGTTACGACAACTTCAGTCGTTAGAAACATCCCCGCAGCAGAGGCAGCATTTTGTAATGCGGATCGAGTTACTTTCACAGGATCTACAATACCCTGCTTTAGTATGTCACCATATTTTCCGCTTGATGCGTTATATCCATAATTTCCTTCGCCTTCTTTAACTTTCTCCACAATAACTTCTCCTTTATCACCGGCGTTTAAAGCAATTTGTTTTAATGGTTCTTCTAAAGACTTTCGAACTATATCCACTCCTGTTCTTTCGTCTCCGGAAACTTTCAAACCTTTCAGCACTCCTTGAGCTCTAATTAATGCGACTCCACCACCAGGAACAATTCCTTCTTCCATAGCAGCTTTAGTTGCTTGTATGGCATCTTCGGCTCGATGCTGTTTTTCTTTTTGTTCAACTTCGGTTGCAGCACCAACTCTGATTACGGCAACACCACCGGAAAGTTTTGCTAATCTTTCTTTGAGTTTGTCTTTATCGAAATTAGAGGTCGATTTTTCAATTTCTTTTTTGATCTGACCAACTCTTTTCTCTAATTCCTCTTTTTTACCCTTACCGCTAACAATGGTTGTTGATTCTTTTGTGGAAACAACTCTATGAGCCTTACCAAGCATATTTAGTTCGACACTTTCTAATTTCATTCCCTTCTCTTCAGAAATCATTTGTCCGCCGGTTAAAATAGCGATATCTTCCAACATTTCCTTTTTTCTGTCGCCAAATCCAGGAGCTTTAATAGCTAATGCATTAAACGTTCCTCTTAATTTATTAACCACTAACGTTGCTAGTGCATCTCCTTCAACATCTTCCGCGATTATAACAAGATCTTTTTTACCGCTTTGGGCTAATTTCTCCAAGAACGGAACCAATTCCTGAATAGATGAAATCTTTCTATCGGTAATTAATATTAATGCACTAGTATATGAAGCTTCCATTCTTTCGGTGTTGTTAATCATATATGGAGAAAGGTATCCCTTATCAAATTGCATACCTTCTACCATTTCATGTTCAATCCCGAATTTTTGAGATTCTTCAACAGTGATTACTGCGTCTTTACCTAACTCGTTCATAATTTCAGCAATTTTTTCTCCTATCTCAGGATCTTTTGCCGAAATAGCAGCAACTTGTGCTATCTCATTCTTGTTTGTAATTTTTTTAGATATCTTACTCTTTAAAAAGCTAACCACTTCTTCCACAGCTTTTTCTATTCCTTTTTTAATAGCTAAAGGATCCGCTCCAGCAGCAACGTTCTTTAATCCTTCACTAATCAAAGCTTGTGCTAAAAGAGTTGCTGTAGTAGTTCCGTCACCAGCTATATCGTTTGTTTTCGAAGCAACTTCTTTTACAATTTCCGCTCCAATATTTTCGTATTTGTCAGCTACCTCAATATCCTTCGCAATGGTTACACCATCATTAGTTATTGTCGGTGAACCAAATCCTTTATCTAAAACGACATTTCTTCCTTTTGGACCAAGAGTTATTTTAACGGCGTCGGCCAAAATATCGACACCTCTTTTTAGAGAATTTCTTGCTTTTTCTCCGAATTTAATTTGTTTAGCCATAGTTATTTATTAATAATTGCTAATATATCTTTTTCTTCCGCGATCAAATATTCTTTTCCGTCGACTTTAACTTCAGACGGACCATATTTGGTAAATAAAACTATATCGCCTTTTTTAACTTCAAGAGGAACTCTCTTTCCATCTTCGATCCTTCCTGGACCAATAGCGACAACTTTACCCTTTTCCTGTTTTTCTTTATCAACAGTATCAGGTAAAATTATTCCTCCTTTATTTTTTTCTTCTTCCAAGGATTGGATAACTACCCTATCCCCCAATGGTTCTATTTTCATTTTTTTAAAAATCTTAACTACTAATACGTGAGAATAAAAAACCTAATCTCATGATTAGCAGTTAAGTCATTAGATTGCTAACAACTACATACTAACAATGTATCATATGTTGTCAATAAGTACAGGATCTCATTTACTTGGTAAATAATTTTATTTGACACATGATATATGTATAGTATAGTTATTCGCGTATCTTAATAAATAAATAAAACTATACATTCTAGCAAAGGAGTCTTGGTGTTAAATAAAAAAGTTATCGTACTAATTATTACTGTCTCTTTTTTGATTATCACAATCTCGAATGCACAGTTAACCGGCTCACCTCACGATCTTTCCAATAACTCAACAAGTGATGATATATGCTCGTATTGCCATGTAGCTACAAACGATATAAATCAAACTCCGCTATGGAATCGCAAGCTCTCCACAGTAGTATCTTACGGTCTATACAACAGTCCAACACTGGACGCAATTATATCGGACGTCGGGAATGTTGCAGGAGAAATATCCAATGTGTCACAATTATGTATGTCTTGTCACGATGGAACTATAGCTGTCGATTCGACATACAATATCAATGGGACAGATGATGACAATGGTACCTTCTATATCACTGGGAACGCACTAATAATAGATCTAACTGATGACCACCCCGTAAATTTCCCTTATAACGCTACTCTTGCGACTACTGATGGTAATCTAACTATTCCCATCTCCAATAGTTTTGTTGATACAGACGAACAAGTACCATTATTTGACGGAACAGTGCAATGTCCATCCTGCCATGATGTTCATGACAACACTAATGTACCATTTCTAGTAAAAAGTAATGCGAATAGTGTTCTTTGTCTTACTTGCCACGATAAATAGTTAGACTTTGGAATTTCCCAAAGTCTTTTTTTTATTTTAATATTCTAATAATTAAATAAAATTTAAGCCTATTTTAGACAAGAAAAAAGCCGTTTTAAAACGACTAATTATTCAAGATTCTCTAGTTTTCTATTTTTTCATCAGGGTGTAAACGAACAGGTAAATTATCGGACGAATTTAGCTTTATTTGAATAGCATTTCTCCAGTCATCCAGTGCAGCTTTTGTTGGTAATTCTATAACTATGTTTTTAAGATGTATTCTACTATCCCTGTGTAAAATCTTTGTTCTATTGTTTTTTATAATAGTGGGAGGTCCTTTTTTAATCGTAAATGCTACACTATCATTAGGGATAATACTTGCTGTAAAAATCTCATCACTATTCTCGATACGAAAAACTATTGATAGTTCACCCTGGATAATATCAAGTTCCGCAAATTCAATCAGAGCCGAATCAGGGAGAACGTCATTACCCAACCCACTCCCAGAATTAATAAGAATGAATATAAGACCTGCAAACATTACACCAGCCAAAAATCCCAACGCAAAAAACTTTTTTCTCATTTCACTCTCTACTCCCATATCGTTATCTCCTTTCAAATAACTAGCTATTAATAGAAAAGCACGATATTTCTATCGTGTCAATATATGCTCCTTGGAAAAAATAAAATTTGGAAGATAAAAAAACTAATTTACCCTAACCACCCTTTCAACTTGTTACGAATCAAAAGACCATCTAACCCCCAAGTGTGACCAGCCCTCATAGCAGAAAGAAGAATCAAGACTAGTGCGTAGATAATATGATCATCAATAATATATGAGTGAGATGCAATATACGGGAAATCTAGGACTGGAAAATAATAGAGTAGCATAAGAAGTGCACCAAGGGCTCCTGATAATCGAACAGCGACACCAAAAATTAAAGAAAGTCCTAGAAGTGTTAACCCCCATTCGTTGATAAAATTAGTAACTGGTAAAATATTGGGTTGTAAAAACCATTGGAAAAAATCAGGAAAAGTTTTTGCTCCCTGAAGATATCCTACTGCAGACCATTCAGGATCTAATACTTTCGTAATGCCGGCATAAAACATCATCCAACCTGTAGCTATACGGAGAACAAATAATGAAATTTTTTGTTCTTTCTTCATATATATATTATACCCTATTTTTTAATCAAGATAAGTCGTCCTGTGTACAAACTGGACACGATTCAGAAAAAGTACCTCTGTTACGAAAAGCAGAAAGTACTCCGCTGAGAGGTAAAATCGAAACAAGATAACGAAGATCAGCAAGACGACGAAGAATCCAACCTATCCAACCATAAAATACAAAAGGGCCGACAATTGTTGCTGCCCAACCAGGGCCAATAGGAATAGAGTGGTATGGTTTCTTTGGTTCATATTTCTCCATCGATTTTTCTTTTAATTTTAGACCAATATTTTTAGCAACTGTTTTTCCTTCATAACTAGCAGTTTGTGCCATACCTGTATATGGTGTTGCTGCCGCATCTCCTATAACAAAGATCTCTGGAAATTTTTTTGTTTGTAAAAATTCATCCACTACCACACGTCCATCTTCATTTAGCTCTAAACCAGAAATTTTTGAATAAAAATTATTGGGTTTTATCCCCGCAGTCCAAATAACTGTTTTTGTCTTTACTTTCATATCCTTAAGAAAAACTCCTTCAACTTCTTCTTTTATTACCGTTTGATTTAAAAAGATATTAACACCAAGACTATGGAGTCTTTTATATACTCTTTTAGAAATCCTTTCTGGCAGGGAAGAAATTAGTCGTGAAGATGATTCTATAAGATCAATTGTGATAAGTGATGGATCAATACTATGGTGTTTAGCCATCTTTCTTGTATATAAAGCTAATTCTCCAGCCAATTCCGTTCCACTTGCTCCTCCCCCAACCACTACGATATGAGCTATACGTACACATTCTTCACGAGGTATTTTTTTACAATCAATAAAAGCTTCGTGAAGATGTCTTTTAAGACGCAATCCATTTGTTATAGATTTAAAGTTAAAGGAAAGTTCTTTAAGCCCCGGAATATTAAAATATGCTGTTTCACTTCCTAAAGCGAGTATTAAAAAATCAAAAGAATAATGTGATTCCGATTTACCTTTAAGTGTTTTATTATTTAAATCCGCTTCAATAATTGTATCCTCAAGTACTTCAACTTCTTTTCCTTCAAAAATTTCTCGAAGAGGAATACAAACCTCTAGTGGCGAACGTCCCGTAACTACTCTATACAATGCGGGAGTATATTCGAAATGAGTCTTATTAGAAACAAGGACGATCTTAAGATTAGGAATATGTTTTTCCTCAAGTGCTAACGCAGCTGAAATACCTCCAAAGCCACCTCCGACAATAATTACACGTTTTTTACTCGTATTAGCCATAACAACATCATAGCAAAGATTAAAAAACTCGTCTTCTACTAAATTTCAAAATTTAAATATAATTGATTTTTAAATTTTAAACTACTATAATCCTTCCAGGGAGAATGTAATGTACTTTAAATATAGAATTAAATTTTTACGTGAAAATTGGAAACTCTGTATTCATTTATTATTAAAAACCCGTAGATTTGGTATGAACAACAAACGATGGTCATCTTTCCCATCCTGCTTTGGAGACTCTTTATGGAAAATAGCTATAAATATGATAAGAATGTACCCTATTGCTCGTAATTATAAGCTGGTGAAAATCAGAGCAACAAAGTTAGGAGCTCTTCACCCTGACACAGTCGAAAAATTAGGATGGAAAACAAATTTTAAAGACACTGGATAAAGAGTGTTTTTTTTAAGCTTATAGTTGTAATATCTCCTCAAAGAAACGACGTTAGTGCTAATAGATAAGAAAAAAGCCGATTCACCTATTAGGTTTTCGGCTTCTTACCAAAGAGCTTCTTAAAAATATCGAAAATATGTTCTAATCCTGGATTTATATCATTTAGTGGTTGTGGTTTTTTAGTATGCGATATCTGAAATGCTGGACGGGGTATTTTTACACGTGCTATAGGACCACACTTTGGACAACGAATCTTTTTAGTTGTTTCGTAATCCTTCTCAGAAATTGGGATTCTTAATTTCTCAGAACATTCTGGGCACCGAATAAGTCTGAATCCTTTTTCCAATTTTATTCTCCTTTTTTAATGTTAATTAAACAATACCACATCTCTATGGCTTGGTCAATATATGCTCCCCGTATTGGACAAGTTCAGAACTCTTGATTGGATTAAAATTAAGTAAAATTTACAACAAGTGACGGTTTTTGGGTAAAAGAAAAGCCGCCACCTCAAGAAGTGCTGGTTAGCGACTTCTCCCTGTGACGGGCATTTAGGACTACTCAAAGAACAAATCAACTGTCTGCTCGTGAACTCGATACAGTCCTTGGATATCGAGCCAGAGCTGGTCTCGTCCATCGTCAGGTCGAAGACCCACAACATGACCCAGTTCCGACTTCTTAAAGAAGACTGTACCTTCGCCGAGAACCACTTCCTCTCCAATACTCGGCATTGAGGGGAATACTTTATGAGACCGGTCGCCAATGTGATGCGATTGACGAGCCTCCTTCACAACGGCAACCAAACGACCATGCTGATTTTCTGACTTGGTTATCAGAGAAACGGCAGTTTCCGAAGTAAGAGTATTCATCAATGCAACACTTCCATATCGGTTAGACCGTCGCTCCTCACGATCCCATATCAGAATGCCCGAACCAATCAATTCTCTCATAATTGGGAACCTCCTAATAACACAAGTATAGCACAGTAAGACTGTGCTGTCAAATCAGCTCCCCGTATTGGACAAGTTCAGAACTCTGGATTGGGTTAGTATTGGTAAAGAATTGGCTGGGTTTGGATATTTGTGAAAAAGAACCGACGAGTGTCGGCTACTAAAAATCAAACTTAAATTAAGAAGGAAAAAAATGATAATCTAAAACCTCTCCCCAACGTGGCCTATTCCTATAATACATAATTTCCTCTGCTTTAATTTCTTCAGGAGAAGATTTACACCCAGAAAAAATAATTTTTATTCTTGGCGAGATAACATCAAAGTGACTAGGTGTAATCCAGTGTAGAATGTTATAGATTCTAAACTTCCATAAAACTTTTTGACCACCCTGGACTACCTCCTTCCAATGTAAATACGAAGTGCTTATTACAAAGTAGGGGTAATCGTGTACATCAAATGGCTTTCTATTACTCCAAGATTGGGCTATTTCCTTAGTAAATGGAAAGGCCGTTTCTTCTGCAGGAGAGGCCGCCAGAAGACCAAATGGAAATTTCCATTCATGTCTTTCCAGATCATCTGCAATTGAAAATGCATGACAACAATCATTAATGAAGAAAAGTGGTACTCTTACGTCTTGAAGAAGTTGTACGAGCTCTCCATATTGAAGTGTTTCTTGGCATCTATATGTCCACCATGTCCATCCACCTTCACTTCCATGGCCATTATAAACTAATAAGATTGGGCCGTCAGAAATTCTACCGATAGTTTTCCTTAATTCGCTCAATAGCTCTTCCGGAGAAAGCTTAACAGTATGGATGAGCATAATATCCATTTTAGTCTCTCTGGCCAGATACTCACTAAGCTTCTGTAGTTCTTGGCTAAAACGATTTTCATCCCCATCCACAAGAATTGCTAATCCCAAGAGTCCCTCCTAGAAATTAAAAAACTTAACCAGAAGAATCCTTTCTGTACGTCATTTCCCATTATTTACCTCCTTTTTCAAAGAATAAAAACATAATACCACATCTCTGTGGCTTGGTCAATATATGCTCCCCCAAAGAGACGACGTTAGAACCTGTTTTGTTGAAAATTAAAAAGCTCACCTTGGTGAGCCCTATTATAAATATCTAAATATAACTAATAAGATAGATCGCGAAACCAGTAAGAAGACCGAAAAAAACAGCTCGAGTAAGACTGTCTTTATTTCTTGCCCAGAGGGCATACATAGCTCCCGCAGGTAATCCAGCAGCCATAAACACCCATATACTGAGCGGTATAGAATGAAACTTTGTGAAGGAGCTGTAAAATCCGATCAGACCACCAATTAGTACCGCTATTACTACATTACGAAATAATTCTGGAAAAGAAACTAGTGTTTTCTT
>SDBT01005213.1_pt1 | contig 21912 bp, 25 predicted proteins | sample 2277101 | NCBI WGS metagenome assembly SDBT01 (sample SAMN10404973, study PRJNA504765) | marine sediment metagenome | isolation source: marine sediment core GS10_PC15, 103 cmbsf | place: Arctic Ocean: Southern Knipovich Ridge | collected 2010 | reverse complement strand
ACAGTTGACAACTTCGGTTACCGAGGTAATACTACTTGAGTAATATACAGAAGCGAGGTTATGCAATGGCAGGAAAACTCACTCTCGGCGACCTTCAGCTGGCCATCATGAAAGTTCTGTGGGAAGTGGGCGAAGCCACCGTGACCCACGTCTACGAACTGCTCTATCCCGAACGCGGGCTGGCACTGTCGACAATCGCCACAATGCTCCGAAAAATGGAAACAAAGGGAGTAGTCACTCACAGACAAAAGGGTCGTCAATTCCTCTACCGGCCAACTATCGTCGAGGGTGACGTTCATCGCAGTATGGTGGACCAGCTCGTAGATCGACTGTTCGGTGGTGACCCGATCGTGCTGGTCGATCATCTGATTCGTGAGGGCGATGTCGACTGGAAACAGCTCGACGCCCTGCGGCGCCGTGTGGGCCTCGTTGACACCTCATCCGAAGAGGACCGCGATGAGCTGTGAGTTCACCGATGGTGCCGCGGCCTGGCTTATCACCTTTGCCGCTCACAGTATTGTACTCATCGGTGTTGGTGCGGTCCTTGCTGGTGTATACCGGCGGCGCGGGTCGGTTTCCGGAGAAGAAACCGTATTGCGGATTGCCATGTTCGCGGCCTTGGCCACGGCGACCATACAGGTTCTGTTCAGCGAATCGTGGTGGCCTGCAATAGCTTACACCGACTCTATAGTGAATAACGCGGCGGGCTTCTCAGGTGAGCAAACGGTACCGGCCACTGGAAACCATTCCCCCTATTGGACCACTGTACTGGTTCTCCTCGCGTTGGCCTTATCGGCTTTCCGATCCATCCGGTGGGGCGTAGCACGTCTGCGTCTCGTCAGGTTCCTTCGCTGTCGGCGCTTGGAGACCGGTCCTGCCAGAGAGGCTCTTGACGAACTGGTGGCGACTACTGGCGGTCAGGTCTTGCCACGACTCGCAGTACACGATGGGCTGCGGTCACTCGTTGCGTTCGGCGTCCTGCGACCCGAGATCGTAATCCCGACCTGGGCATTGGGTTCCGAGCCTGAGACCCTGCGTTCGATGCTCGCCCACGAGCTTGCACATCTGCGCAGTCGCGACCCTCTGTGGCGAGCATTGTTGGATCTCCTGGAAATACTGTTTCCCTGGCAAGTGCTCATCCGCCCGGTACGAAGGCGGATGGAAACGATCGCCGAATTTCGCTGTGACAGCCAGGCGGCCATGTGGACTGGAGCCAAGGCCACTGCACGCAGCCTCGTGAGAGCAGCATGCTGGATAGGGCAGCCAGAATCAGGACGTATAGCTCTGTCTTGCCTGGCCACCACTGGCCCCTTGGATCACCGAGTTGATAGACTCCTCGGCGACGTCCCTAACTGGAAGAAAGCGAGCTGCTGGCTGGCTCCAGGGCTGCTGGTACTTGTCGGGATCCTGACACCGGTTCTTCCCGGAGTCTCCTGGGACCGGACCGAGGGGATCGGCAGTATTGGCCTGTCATACCCTTCCAATGAGCGAGTCCTCACCTGCGAGAGCGGCAAACACAATTACATAAGTGGTGCAAACGTGTATGAACCCGCTGTGCAGCTTTATAACGCCCGGAAAAACCAGGGCCGTCACGAAAAGGACAACAGGAAGAATGAGCGCTATCATGGAAGAGATTGAACGTCCAGTCTGTTCGCCGCCGTCTCTGTCCCGGTATACCGCTTTCCCGCGACACGGCATCGTCATCGCCCTGCTTCTCAATACACTTCCGGTCGGACAATGCTTTGCACAGGCCGAGGCTGCACGGAATGATCCCTCCAACCGACAGATACGAGCCATGTCTATCGAACAGGTACCGGTACTGGACGGCCGGCTGGACGATGAGGTATGGCAACTCGTCGAGCCGGTCACCGGCTTTACGCAGCGTAATCCTGTTGAAGGTACACCTGCGACACAGCGTACCGAGATACGAATTCTTTACACGCCCGAGGTGCTCTATATCGGGGCTCGTATGTACGAGTCCGACACACGTCGCCTGGTCGTCACGCAAATGCGCCGGGACAGCCAGCTGAACAGCGACGACCACCTGGGTATCGTCATCGACACCTTCCACGACCAGCGGAACGGATTCGAATTCCGCGTCAACCCGGCCGGGGCCCGTTACGACGCTTATATCATGAATGAAGGCATGGATGTGAACAGAGATTTCAATGCCGTCTGGGATGTACGCACGTCGGTGGATGGTGAGGGTTGGACAGCGGAGATCTCCATACCCTTGAGCCAGCTCCGTTTCCCGGACAATCCGGGAGACCAGGTATGGGGTATCAACTTCTGCCGCGTCATCCGCCACAATAACGAGGATGTGTATTGGGTTCCCGTCCCGCGGGACTTCGGAAGCAATGGCTTCTTCCGTTTCTCCAATGTCGGTCGGCTTGTGGGCCTACAGGGGCTGCACCAGGGAACGAATCTCCAGATAAAGCCGTATGTGATGAGTGGCATTAGCGCCACACGGGAGCTGAACGTCACACCTGGCGTCCATCGACTGACTCGCGATGCTGTGGCGGACATCGGCCTGGATGTCAAACACGTCCTGACCTCCAACCTGGTCCTGGACCTGACTTTCAACACCGACTTCGCGCAAGTGGAGGCCGATCAAAAGCGTGTCAACCTGACCCGTTTCAGTCTCTATTATCCCGAGAAGCGCGACTTCTTCCTGGAAGGGGCCACCACGTTCGCTGCCGGTATCGGGGGGCAGGAACTGCAGCTCTTTTACAGCCGGCGCATTGGATTGTATGGCAACCGTGAGGTTCCCATCCTGGCAGGCAGTAAAATTACTGGACGCGCGGGCCCCTGGACGGTCGGGGCACTGAGTGTACTGACCGACCAAAAAGAGATCGATACCACAACCACCGTTTCGCGCACGCTCTGGTCGGTAATCAGCCTGCGTCGTAACATCCTTCGCCGCTCATCTATCGGGGTGCTGATGATGAGCAAGGACGAGTTGGACGGCGGCTGGAACCGTACCGCCGGTATCGACGCTAATCTTGCGCTGGGCAACAACACATCGGTCATCGGTCAGATCGCCCGGGTGTTCGACCCGGATCTGTCCGGCAACACCTTTGCGGGGACCGGGGCGTTCAACTGGAGCACCGACCTTTACGGCGTGCGGGTCTCGTATCGTCAGGTAGGGGATGATTTTAAAAACGAGATGGGCTTCATACGACGCCTGGGTGTACGGGAGTCTTCTGCGCAGCTGACGTACAGTCCGCGCCCAGGCCGCTGGGGCATCCGGCAGATCAGATCGATGCTCAGCGGCTCCTACCTTGCTGATGCATCAAACCGCCTGTTGACACGCTCACTCCAGCTCAAGGTCTGCAACTTTTTAGAGAACACCGGAAAATTCTGCCCTGGTATCAGACAGCGGTTCGAGCTGCTGGATCGCGTGTTCACGATCTACCGTGACCCCGACAGCGGCGAGCAGATCCTCATCGAACCGGGGAAGTACGAGTGGATGGAATTCTCGGCTCCCTGGTCGACCGACACCCGTAAGAAGCTTACTCTGGGAGGCAGCGTAGGGATCGGGGGGTACTTCGGGGGAAAGAAAGTGAGTGCAAGCTTGAAGGTAACGTTGCGACCCAACACCCAGCTCACCGGATCCCTGAGCATCAACCGGGATATGCTCCGGGAGCTGGGAGCCGATGGTACGGGCAAGTTCGACGCGAATACATTGAGCCTGCTCGTGAATTATGCATTCAGCCCATCTCTATTCACCAAGGCCTATGTGCAGTACCACGACAGCCAAAACGCCGTTGTATCCAACTTCCTGCTGCACTGGATCATACGTGACGGCACAGAGATTTACCTGGTATACAACGAGGTGTACGACACCAGTCCAGATCCGTTCAGCTGGGCATTCGACCCTCTCGCCACCAACCGAACGTTGCTCCTGAAAGCGACGTATATGGTGCTCCGATAGCCAGCGTCGGCAAGCAGGGTGGCTTGAACCGATCATTGCTCCTCCTCATGGATTGGTGGATGCCCGCTTCTCTTTATCCTGTTTTCTGCATCGAACCAATTGGCGATGTTCACTGCTCGATGAAGCAGCAGGAACAATCTTGACTCGGAAATATTGGCTTGCTGGATACACTAAGACAAGGATGATCCCGTGTGCCAGATATGTGCCAAACTCTGTTCCGGTAGGGGCCGGTGGTGACCGGTTGGGACCGATCGATATCTCATCCTGGAGCCTTTACTGAAGCGGTTTTGTCCGGTACTGACCGGTTGGGACCGGTGGGGGCATAGTGGCCTGCGCCTGCCTTACACGCAGGAAGTCACTGGTTCGAATCCGGTATCGCCCACCAGTAACTATTAATACCGCAACAAGTTGTATGGATTGACAATAAGATTTGCGAGCACTTTTGTTTACTAAGTGCACAAAAAGTGCACAACACGACGCACACCGGAAACGCATCAAGGTGGTATTCATGAGTACTAATTCAGAGTGGAGATTGTATTCGGTAGCCAGATTGAACTTCTTGGATATCAGTAGCATGGTGCCCGGGGATTGTCCAGATCGAGGAGAATGAGCATGTCACAGAACCAGTCTACATCAGGCAGGATATTGGGATTCGTAGCAGTGATCTTGATGGCGCTGTTCACCATTACCGCCATCGTGACCCGGTACTGGGTGCTCACGGCCCTTCCCGTCGGTATTCTATTCGGTTTCTTTCTTCAGAAGGGAGACCTCTGTGGTGCCTCGGCCATGAGTGAGGTCATCGCCTTCCGTGACGGTCGGAAACTGTTCGGTGTATGGATCTGCATTGTGGTCTCCATGCTGGTCTTTGCCGCGGGCGACGTTCTGAATCTGGTGACACTGAATCCCAAACCGATGCTCTGGTTGAACTTCATCATCGGCGGCGCGATCTTCGGTGTCGGAACGGTTCTTGCCGGTGGTTGCGTGAGTGGATGTCTCTTCAAGGGGGTTACGGGCAACATCAACTCCATCGTTGCGCTCATCGCCATGCCCGTTGGGATCGCTCTCGTGGAGTTCGGGCCGCTGAATTCCCTGTTCCTGAAGATGAAAACCGCTGCGGTGACGGGACCGGACGGACAGGTGCTCGATCTGCCGATGCTCACAGGCATCCCCTTCTGGATTCTGGCGCTGATCTTCGGAACAACCACGCTGGGGTTCGTGATCCAGAGACGCAGACACAGCAAAGTCAGGTCGGTTCCGAAGGACAAGGGACCCCTGATGCGGCGGTTGCTCATGCGGCCGTGGAAGCCATGGCAGGCTGGAGTAGCCATCGGCCTTCTGGCTCTTCCTGCCTACATGTCTTCGGCTGCGAGCGGACGGAACTACCCGCTTGGGGTCACCCATGGGGTGCTGCAGCTTCAGGTCCTGGTCACGGAAACGGAAATCAACCACGTCTACCAGAAACCGTCTGACGAAATGCCGGTGTTGCCACCCGCTACCCCCCAGTCTCAGCAGAAAAAGGTGGTCTGGTGGCTCGTACTCCTTGTCCTTGGGCTGCTTGGCGGTGCGTTAACCTCCGGCAGGCTCTCGGGGCAGGCGCGACTCAAGCCCAAACCACCGGAACAGACCCTGGTGGCCATCTTGGGTGGCTTTCTTGTTGGTGTGGGGGCAGCCCTGGCGACGGGCTGCGTCATTGGCAACATCATGTCTGGATGGGCACTGATGAGTGTTGGAATGTTCCTGTTCGGAGCAGCCACTCTTCTCGGAAACTGGATTATGACCCATTTCTACCTGATGGGCGGAAGCCCGGGTCGCACGTAGCCGCTCACCTGTATTTTTGCCTTCCTCCACTCGGTGGGAAGTTGGTCGGGTTCGTCGCAGAGACGTGGATGTAGAGCAGGTGTTCTGAGGTGCAGGTGTTATTCTGCCGGATGCCCGGGAGGGACCTGGTAAGATCTTCAAAACGATCGACATTCATGAATACAGGAACAGGTAGATTTAGTAATAGTAGTGGGAGTTCTAATGGATCACCCGGAGGTTGAAGTACTTGTATTCGATGGCTGTCCGCATGCCGAGTCGGCGATGGATATGGTCCGGCAAGTTGCGGGCAGACTGGCACCTGATTCGCAGGTCAACCGTATCGATGTGGCCGGGCCGGAGGAAGCCGACCGTATTGAATTCCTCGGTTCTCCCTCCATCCGTGTGAACGGTCTCGATATCGAAGGTCGTACAACCGACATCGGGGTGTATGCCTGCAGACTCTACGATGGTTCCGGAGTTCCACCTGAATGGCTGGTGGAGGCTGCGTTGCTCAGGGCGCTCGACCCCACCGGAATCCTGTTCCTGTGTGTTGCCAATTCTGCCCGGAGTCAGATGGCAGAGGGTATCGCCCGCTCACTGGCGTCGTCAGGTAGTCGTGTGTGGTCGGCAGGTTCCAGACCGACTCAGGTCAGACCAGAGGCGATCACAGTACTGAAGGAGATCGGAATAGACCTTTCGGACCATCACTCCAAAGATGTCTCAACGATCCCGGCGACCGGGGTGGACGCTGTGATCACCCTCTGCGCCGAAGAGGAGTGTCCCGTATTTCTGGGTGATGCCTACCGTCTGCACTGGGGACTTGAGGATCCTGCAGCTGACACTGGTTCGGATGATGAACGACTGGAGGCATTCCGGAAGACTCGTGATATCCTTGTTCGACGTCTCGAAGCGCTCTTTCGCTGATGAGTGATCTTCCCCTGAGTCTGAATACACCGAGAACAAGATGATTCCGTGTGCCAGATATGTGCCAAACTCTGTTCCGGTAGGGGCCGGTTGGGACCGATCGCTAACTCATCCAGAAGCCTTTACTGAAGCCGTTTTGTCCGGTACTGACCGGTTGGGACCGGTGGGGGCACAGTGGCCCGAGCCTGCCTTACACGCAGGAAGTCACTGGTTCGAATCCGGTATCGCCCACCAGTTAACTCTCAGTACTGTAATTAGTTACGCCAACCATTGTTCTTCTCATTATTGACGTCCGATATCTTTGTGTGCCAGAAATGTGTCAAACTTTGTTCCGGGCAATTCCTGAAAGAGAGATTCTGATGACGAGGTCACGGGTACCTCGCTCAGCAACAGGACGTCCCTGGTAGTAATGCTTCACCTGTATGTACTGCCTGGACGAGTCGGTTGGCACTCGGAACAATCCCGATAGAGATGATCTTGTTGTCGGCTGTAATTATCGGTGCTGTCTGTGAGAGTACCATCTGCAGATTACCACTATCGACACGCATGGGGCGGGTACTCTCCATGAATATCCTGTCCAGTTCCTCAATTGCTATCGCCCTACCGGTATCGGTCGAATAATCTGCGAGATACACCTCGAATTCGTCGACATGATCCGATTGTAGTTTCTTTATCATCTCTTCCATAACCGGCGTATTCGCACCATCAGATGAGCCACAATTACACATGCAACTCGTTGTGTCAGCGTCGCCTGTTCCAGGAAAAATCTTCAGGGTTATTCGATCACGGTTGTCACTCAAAGTCAGTCTCCTTCGTTCTGTCGATTCAGAATGGGCAGGCTTCTATACATTCTCCGCAGGCGATACACCTGGCCGCATCCATCTCAAAAATCGCATCTGCCGCCGGACATACATCGACACATGCTTCACATCTCGTGCAGACATCAACTGCCAGATCCGACTGTGTCAATGGAGCATCGGTAATGATCGCACCGAGTGTCCCGGTCAAACCAGCCCCTTCAATCATGAGCGAGTTCACCCCACCAACCTCTCCCAGACCAGCTTGGGCACCCGCTTGCGGCAGTGATAATCCCATTTCATTCTGCTGAATCAGCCTGGCTTCGTAACCCATGTCCTGGAATCTTCTGATCACAGCATCCAGTGAAGTCAGCACATCGAAGATATGGTCGAACCGTCCCATATTCTCGATAATTTGTTCCGTATCTGTAGGGTTCTCGGGAATCTGGACATAGACGATTATCGATTGGAAGTTCTCCATCACCAAACTCGGGTGATGTTCGGGGGGTGCGCTCTCAAATCTCTCGCGGGTGGCTACGCCAACGCTGTCGAAGACCGATAATTCAGCAAGTATCTCACTCGTGATGTCACCGGTTATCACACTGGCCACTCCACACCTCACCTTCAATTGACTGAATCGATGGCGTCAGCCAACGATCATCAGTGATGCCAGCTCCTCAAGCGCTCCTTCGTTGATCGTGCACTCGACCTGTCGGCCGCGACGATTCATAGAGATCAATCCAGTCCGCCTCAGTTCCTTGAGATGATAGGATACCGTAGACGCAGCCAGTTCAAGGCCCGCCGAGATCTCGCCGACACAAGCCCCCATTCCGGAGTCCGTCGAACAGGAACGACCCTGACCGCAGCACTCAATCAACCTCAATAGGATCGTGAGACGGTTGGGATTGGAGAGTGCTCCGAACATTTCGCTGAGGCGTTCGACATCTTCAATTCGATTATTCGACATGTATCGAAGTAATAACACAAGGAAAGCAATGTCAATCGATAATCGGCCAGTCCTGGTCTGGTTTATACCCGGTAATTACTGGGCGCATGGCAGGGTATCTCGGGCCTGCCTTACACGCAGGAAGTCAGGGGATCTTTCTCTCAATCCACTGCAACCTTACCCTGAACCCGTATAAGGCGGGGGTCGGGTGTGGCAGGCTGCAATGTCGCTCTCACAGTAGCACCGAAAACCCGTATAAGGCGGGGGCCGGGGTGCCGCCTCGAACTGGGGAACCTTCAAGTGCTGAGCGCCAGTCCCGACACCCTGTTCTACGGGTAGATGAATCCATCGGGAATAGGGATCATCCGGTAGACGATAAATTCAGTCTCTCCGGACTCCTCATCCTCATGTCTAGCCAGCAGATATTCCCGTGAAACCCACGATCCGGGTAGAGGATGGGTAACATCGCGCAGGTACTCTCCCTCGGGACTCAGAAGCATTCGTTCGGGCGGTCTCGAAGCGGTTCGGGAGTGAGTCATTCTGCATCGCTAGTGTTCCTTGATTGAGAGTGTATCACTTACCCACTCGGCTCAAGCCGATACCGGACTACCACCGCCCCCTGCTCTCGCTCTTCGATCATGTAGCACACAACTGTACCGAAATACCACGGTACGTTGGTGAAGGTCTGTGTGCCGAGCCACGATCCGTCCGTGTCTATGATGTCCCAGTACATGAATTCATACTCGATGTGAGTCGCGTAGGTGGGGCCGTCGTCACGGAGCGCCCAGATCCTGCCTCTGCCGTCGATACGCAGGTTCTCAACAGCCGCGACGTATTCCGGACGTTCCATCTGGTGCATGACAGTTGCCCAGTCGTTCGGATACGTTCTCCGCACAAATATTCCAATTGAATCCCAGGCTGCGTCTGTGACCGGCAGTCGAGGCGCGTCCCATTCAACAATCTGAATGCGATCTCCCAGGGTGTTGAAGACTTCAATCCGGTACTCATCACCCTGACAGATTGCCGCGATTCCATCCCGCACCCACCACCCGAACGGAGGCCACATCGGCTGGTCGAGCCAGAGGGTGTTGCCAGAGACGGCTGGAATTGCCACAACGCGACCCGGTTTCACCTGGGTAAGCGTTTCGATTGTGTCAAATTCCCCGTTCACCAGCTCCAGCGCTTCCAACTGCATGCCGCCATCGAAACGGGGGCGGATGACAACAAACTGATCCTCGGCCACATTGGCCGCACTCCAGGTGAATAGCTGGGGCTGTGATTCGAATGTGCCATTACGTGGATCGATCCAGGTGAATCTTTGGTTGGATCCATCTGTGACAAAGATGCGGCCATCATGGGAGAGTCCATGTGAAATGCGCGGGGAGTCAAATTCCCCTGGGCCCTGTCCCCTGCCGCCCGATGTCAGCCGGAGAGTGCCGCTGGATTCGTAGACCTTGATGGAGTTGGAATCGGCATCAAGAATCGCCACGCCGCCTGGCACTTCTGTTATTCCTGCCGGTCTGAAGAGACGACCATCTTCCCCCTGGGACACAGATCCAAACTCCACTTCCCTGATAAGCTGGAACGGTTCTCCCGAACTACGTGGTAACAGGCTCCTGATCAGGGGCGTGCCATCCTCTTCAAGATGGAGAACTGTCTCAGAATCACGGCCGCAACCTGACAGCATAATGCTCAACGCCGTAAAACCGAGTATTCGAACCAACCACATGCACACCTCCAGATGATCAGTGATACTGGTGATCAGTATATCGATATTAAGGATAAGTAACTCAATTTTCGTCGAGCATACCATTTTGCCTGAATTCCAGTCAATCCCCCCAGATATGGCCCTTTCAGCACCCTCCAGCATCCTGGCAGAGCCCCACGGTAGCACCAATCCTCTCAATGAGGTGTGTCTGTCCCTTACCCTGAAGCATGAGAAGGACCTGTAACGGCCCGTGGGATACCAGATCGAACCCATATTAGGCGCGGGCCGGGTGTGGCAGGCTGCAATATCGCGCTCACTATGGCACGGAAAACCCGTATACGGCGGGGGTCGGGGTGCCGCCTCGAACTGGGGTGGTCAGAGCACACACTTGGTGAGGAAGAAAATGATCTATATGCCCGTCGATTGAGCTTTCATAGGAGCACCCCTGAGTCTCTCAGTTGAAGATGTAGCGTATCACGTACTCAACATCAAGTTCGTCACGGAGTACTCCATACACAGCCGCGTCGGTCAGTGTGTGCAGTGTAAAGTTGGCCTCGAACTGGACTGTTCCCTCGAACTGCCCGTCTAGATTGAAGTAGTCCCAGTGGGCTCTTTGTCGCCCCAGCTGTGTCCATTCCAGGGCAATAGGATCATCAACCAGATCGGGGCGCTCCACCAGGATCGCTCCTGAGGGCGAAACGAGTATCCGCCCCAGGGCAGGTAGATTGGGGACGGTTGGCAGGTTTGCCCGCTCCCGGTACCCCTGAACCGGATCAACTGCAAACTCGGTGGGGCGGGACTCGATTGTGTCATAATGGGCCGTTACCGCTGAAAGAAAACGAGCGCCCATGGACCTTGAAATCGGAACAGGATCGTAGGCTCTCGAGATGCGACGCGTGAGGTTTCCGTCCGAATCCATAACATCAATCCGATAAATCTCTGGCTGCGTCAGATAGAGACACCCTGCACCGTCCACAGCGTATCGCTGGTACGGTTCCCACAAAGGAGCCCGCTCCGTGGTTGTCGGCCCCATCGGCATGCCAAATCGACGTCCGAGTGAGCACTCAAGAACCCGCGAAACCGATGGAGGCCATCCAGGTCCCTCCCCCAGTTCGCTGACAGCGGCCTGAATATCCCTTACATTCGCCATCTGAGAGGTTCGGACCACCACCCGGCCTGGCACGTACTCGAAGGCACCGACATAGGTAAGACTCACCAACCAACCGGAGGGCGTATACGCACTCGGCCACATCCACTTTTCCCCCCTTCGAATGCTGAAGGTGGTCAGCAGTTCACCTGTTGTTCGCATCAACGTAGTACGGTAAAGACGCGGGTCATTGGCGACGATTGTATCTCCAGTCACGAATACCGTACTGAGACTGCGGAACTCCCCCGGCCCCTCTCCCTGTCGCCCGATGGTGCGCACAAAGCGGCCGTCAGGAGCATAAACCTGAATCACCGCCTCCCGCATCAGAGGGACGAAGAGTGTGTCACCAGTGCCGACAGAGACGCCCCGCACGCGGTAGAGATTGTACCCTTCCTCCCCTTCACGGGAGCCGATACGTAGCGTCTCCTTAAGTGGGATCAGGTCTTTCCCTCGGGCGCCTATACTGCCATTTGTGACGATCAGAATCCCGGCCGAATCCGCGACGGTGAATCTGGAGCTCGAATCGACCTTATTGATATCGGAGCAGGTGGCTGTCATCAGGAAGAATAGACATGTACTAATTATCAGGAGAGCACTTCTACCCTGATTTCTCTCTGACATCTCGATCCTCCTAGGGATAAATCAATCCTAGCACTGCCGGTACTATGCGACAGATAACCATCTCCATCCCCTCTGTATCTACTTTGTCCTGACGGGTGATGAGATGCCCCCGTGAAATGGTGCTGGCACCCGGCAAGTTCGTATTACCGAGGTACTCGCCTTCGGGTGTGAAGACCAGATACTCGTAGGTGACTCCCGTGCCCGTCTGGGCCTGATAGGTGTACCCCGGTCGTCGGGCCCAGAGGTAGCCGTTCTCGTCAACAATGAGGTCTGACCAGAAAGCCTTCGGATCATTAAATTCGATATATCGTTGTCGTTCTCTCAAATCATCCCTGAGTTCCGGTGTCTGGGCCGAATCGACCCTCCGTCGATAGGCTTCGGTGTAGATCCGGCGTTCCTGGCGTGTCACAGGTTCAGGGGGTATATCGAGCCTGACGATATGATGGAGTTCGCCCGAGAGGTCATAACACCTAATTTCGGGTACTTCCCCCGTTGTCATGAGAATCCCGAGATCCGGCTGATACACGATCTGGGGCCAACCACCAAACAGTCTCCAGCAGTATCGACCAGCGAGCATATAGTCCCCTTTCACAGGGGTGGTCTTCAGTACTGCCAGGGTGTCCTCTGACGTAGAGTAGACCAACACAGATGCAGTCACATAGAAATAGCCATTCTCAGCCTCTTGGCTCCTTCGTGATTCGATGAATATCATCTCGCCGTCCGGACCGCGATGAATGGCATCGATGCTGAAGCTGCGTCTCCGGAACGAAGTCATCGATTCCAGGAAGGTTCCGTCGTATCGGTAGAACGAGGTCCGGTTCATCCGCACGTCGTAGATGGTGATGACGCCGTCGCGGGCCGACAATGGTCGGGGCCTCTCGTATTCCCCCGGTCCCTGACCCTGACCGCCGATATCGTGAAGGTACTCCCCCGAGGCATCGAACCGGAGTACGCGGTTGAACTGGGAATCGGTGATGAAGACCGATCCGTCCTCACCCATCACGTTGTAGACATACGGTCTGCCCATGAGGCTTTCCGGTCGGCTCTCATCCTCGTGAATCGTTGCGACCGGCTCGTAGTGGAAGATCTCGCCGTCGTACTTCGGACCACCGCCGGTCTCGGCGATGGTCACACCACCCTCTTCGAACACCCGGAAGGTGTGCTCCTGGTCCGAAGGACTAGAGGCACCTATCAGGCACAGAGCCATTACCAGTACTGTGGTGCATCCCGGGATCACCGAGTGGTTAAGGCCGAGCATTTTCATATCTGATCCCTCCCCGATAGGGTGATAGTGGGCGAGGTTCCGTCAGGCTACAGGTATGACGATCAAATAGTAGCGTTGTTTCAGTCCGTGTGCCAGATATGTGCCAAACTCTGTTCCGGTGGGGGGCGGTGGTGACCGGTTGGGTCCGATCGCCTCACCCACGTATACATTGAACCCTGAGTGTCGCCACGACCGGATCAGTTCCATGCGCTCTGCGCTCAGCAGTTCCCGCTCACGCAGGAATCGGAACACCTCGACTTCGAACAGCTTCCGCAGTACCGGACGGTCCCACCCGAAGATCGGTTGCCAGGTACAGTCCTCACTCCATCCGCCGCCGGTGACGATTCCATGCAGATGAGGGTGAAAGCGGACGCCTTCTCCGAAGGTCTGCCGAACGATAATGACCCCGGGGATCACATCCTGATCCAGCAGTGCCCGGCAGTAAGTGAGAATGGTCTGATGGGCGGCTTTGCTGAGATCGTTCAGCAGAGACCGATCGAAGCGGAAGTAGGCTCGCAGCATCTTCGGGATCGTGAAAACGACGTGATGGTGGTGGACCTGCTCGAGGCGTTCTTCCGGGAGCCAGATGGCCCACTCCTCAGCCCGGCGGGCCTGGCAGCTGGGACACAGGCCACGACATTTGCACGAAAACGCCAGCAGCCGTTCGTGCCCACATTCCGGGCATCGGATCCGGGCAAATCCATTCATCGGGTTGCCGCAATCAAGAAACTTCCCGACTGCCCGTTCAGAGACCGACCGCAGGGCACCGAAGGTGTGCTGAAACTCTTCCTCGTACACACCGAGAAACGGCTCCCAGTGATCCTAGAGAAGTCGATGGAGGGGGCTGTTCGCGAACCGTCTTGAATGATAGGCCACGTTCACCCGGGCGAGGGCAGGGTGAAGGGAGACATCGACAGGAGGCTGCAGGCAGGAGGGACGCCATTCGTACAGGCAGAAACACCCTATGAGACCGTCAGATCGTGATATCCGAGACCGGGCACCACCACAGCGGCAGCCGTACCCCCCAGGAGTCGGGAGAGAAACTCCCGCCTGGGATGATACCAGGCGTCTGAGGGGGAATGATCGAACGTCACCCGGGGATCGCGCATGGTATCAGTCTCCTCTCCGGGCCAGTTCTTCCCGGACACGGGCTGGAGTCATGGGCAACTGAAGGATAGGTGATTCAATTTTCGCCGAGCATACCATTTTGCTGTATTCCAATCAAATCCCTCCGAATATGGCCCTTTCAGAACTCTACAGCATCCCGGTGAAGCCCAGCGGCAGCACCAATCCCCTCAATGAGGTATCTGTCCCCTGCCCTGAAGCATGAGAAAGGCCGGAATCGGCCTGGTGATCACCAGTATGGACATACGCCCACCACATGAGGGATTTAGCGCGTGTGTTCTTCTAAGGCAGACAGAGTTTTTCGAGGGTACAGCATAACATCACTTCCTGATATATACCCAGACATAACCTGTTGACGTCATCCGTATATCCCGGTAGGGCAACAGAGCCGAACTGGTCCGATTCTTCTGCTGCATCAATTGATCCAGCTCGTCAGTCAACTTCATTGACACTGCAGGAGAAGCTGTTCCCAGGTAGATGTCATTGTCCCTCTGATAGAGGTACCGCATGTAAGAACGATCGGCGGCCTGGTATCTCCTTCGAGCCTCGAGGAATTCATCATGTTCGGCAGGTGAGTGACCATCCAGTTCACGGTGGTATTTCACCCTGTCGCCCTTCAGCAGGTCGAGTCTGCCGTCACCGTCCCAGTCGACGATGTGGATGCGGGCGTACTTGCCGGGGATGGGATCCTCATCGCGTTCCAGGACCTGCAGCGACCATCTCGCCGGACCGATCAGGAACTCCCCTTCGGCGAACGTCCGTACTTCATCGGTGCCGGTATTCCGGAAGAAGATGACAGAACCATCACCAGCGGCCACCAGGAGGTCTTCGACACCGTCAGCATCCCAGTCGGCGGTACGTGGTCCGGAAAGGCCTCCGGGCACGATGATCGGTCTTCCCCCGGCTTCCACCAGCTGCTCAGACGTGTTGAACGCGTATTCCCGAGTGGTACCGTTGTTGATGACCAGGCTCACTTCACCACTTTTACTTCCGATCAGGAGATCGAGATCGCCATCCATATCCCAGTCGCATAGGTGGGGCGCAGTTGCATAACATCTGGAGTTCTCGACAGCCAGTTCAATGGGTGTGCCGGCCTGGTTCAACAGCAGCTCTCCTGGCGCGAAGCGACCCCGCCTGAGTCCCCTGAAGAGGAAGATGTGACCAGGGCCCATATCCTCGGTGGCGTAGCTCCCGGTGAGGAGGTCGATCCGTCCGTCGTCGTCGATATCCACAAACTGTGGAGTCGATCCGAGACATCACCAGATCGGTACAGAGAAGCGTTCACTCCCGATCATGAGGTATTCATAAGGAGCGAGAACAGGTTCTCCGTCTATGCCCTGGTTGAAGAATAACCTGACCTGCCCCTGATCATATTCACCGACGACAAGGTCATCAGTACCGTTCTGATCGATATCGAACAGGGTGGGGCAGGCATAGCCGACGCTCACCTCCACGAACTCACTGCCGGCTTTCAACCGATATGGTTCCTTGAAATATCTGGCTTCCTGGGAGTCGGCAGGAGTCCCTGTGGTCAGGAACAGGAGCGGAGAAAGAAGAGCAAGGGCCTTCGAGTGAGGATGCATAGAAGAATCCTCCAGTAAAGGTAAGGATAGGTGATTCAATTTTCGCCGAGCATACCATTTTTCTGTATTCCAATCAAATCCCTCCGAATATGGCCCTTTCAGAACTCTACAGCATCCCGGTGAAGCCCAGCGGCAGCACCAATCCCCTCAATGAGGGTTCTATCCCCTGCCCTGAAGCATGAGAAAGGCCGGAATCGGCCTGGTGATCACCAGTTTGGACATACGCCCACCACATGAGGGATTTAGCGCGTGTGTTCTTCTCTTGTGATTCAGGTGCTGCAGTATCCGGTCCACCACCGGAGGATCAGTGATGAAACTGATGATCTGCATCCCGTGGCCGCACTCAGGACACAGGAGCGGACTTTCCAGATACACCTTCGCGATAAGCTGCAGCCGGATCCCGGAGGCATTAGCGTACGCACCGAAGTAGACCACCTACCGCTCCTGGACGTCCGGAATATGCATGATGAGTCTTGCTATGAACTCAAGCGCCTCCAGTTCAACGGTTCCCCCCTGCTCCCCCGGCAGGGGCTGGATAGTCACCTGGGCGGTCTGAGGGTCATATCGCATCCGCTCAAGGCTCACCGGGGCCCTGAGCAGATACCGGGCCACGTGCTCCAGGGTCCGCCGATCATCCGGGACGATCGGCTCGCCCACGCAGACGTCGAATCCCGTGTGCCAGATATGTGCCAAACCATGTTCCGGCAGGGGCCGGGTGCCGCCTCCAGTTTTAAATCTTCAAATCGTCAGCTGAGTCAATGACTTGGCTGGTAATCCATAACATGATTCCCTTGCGTATAGAAAGGATATATAAAGAGTGGCAGGGTGCATTACCGGGTGCAGAATGCCCGTCACAGACCCAGTGAAGCAGATGTAATAAGGTCAATAGGTTACTGAAATGGAACTTGAAGGCTCGCTTCCCTTCCTGGGTGATCTGGTGCTCCTCTTCCTGCTGGGAGGTGCCATTGTATACCTCTGCCAACGGCTGCGAATCGCTCCAATCGTCGGCTACTTATTGGCCGGCGCCCTGGCCGGCCCTGGAGTTCTCGGACTGGTTCGTGATACCCACCTGGTGGAGCATATGGCCGAGGTCGGCGTCATCCTGTTGCTCTTCACGATCGGTCTGGAGTTCAAGCTTGAGCGACTCCTGAAGATCCTGCGCCTTGTGCTGCTGGGCGGCGGATTACAGGTAGCTGCCACGATCCTGGTCAGCTGGCTGTTGCTGGCCGCGGTGGGTGTGGCCCCATCGACAGCTATCTATACCGGCCTGCTTATCACGCTGAGCAGCACGGTCATTGTACTCAAGGTACTCGAAGACCGCGTGGAGCTTGAGGGTCTGGTAGGGGGGGCTTCATTGGCAGTACTCATCTTCCAGGATCTATCGGCAGTTGGGATGATCCTGCTGCTCCCCTTCCTGGCTGGGCCCTCCGGGTCCACCGGACAATTGGTCGTGGCTCTGGGCGAAACCGTGCTCATCGTCTTAGTAGTACTGTTCGCTGCTCGACGCGTTGTTCCATGGTTGCTGGACAGGATCGCCCACAGCCGCAGCCAGGAGCTCTTTATCCTGACGGTGGTCACCCTATGTTTTGGAACTTCCTGGGTGCTTCACCTTGCCGGAGTCAGCCTGGCCCTCGGAGCTTTTCTGGCGGGACTGCTGGTCAGTGAAAGTCGGTTTGGTCTGCATGCCCTCAGCCAGATCCTGCCTCTACGCACCATTTTTAGTGCGATCTTCTTCCTTTCGGTGGGGATGCTGCTCGATCCCGCATTCCTGCTGTCAAGACCTCTGCTCGTACTGGGAGCGGCTTCAGGAATAGTGGTTGTGAAGACCCTGCTGACCGGGGGGGCGCTCAGACTGACAGGCATGCCTGTAAGGATTGCGGCAGCGGCTGGTCTGGGGCTGGCGCAGATCGGTGAATTCTCCTTCGTGATAGAGCGTGCAGGCGCTGCTGTAGGTCTCACCCCGGCCGGGATGGGATCATACGGACGGCAGCTCTTTATCGCGGTCAGTGTACTCCTGATGGGAGTGACTCCCTTCCTTTTAGCGGCCGGCTCCGCCCTGGGTGCTCGTCTCTCAAGGAGGGGGGGAGGAAGATTGAAATCCAGTGAGAGTGATGAAGAGAAGGTACAGGGGCTGTCATTCTTCGATCATACTGTTGTGGTTGGGTACGGGCCCGGAGGGCAACGAGTCTGCCGGGTACTCAGATCGAGCGGGATATCAGTTGTGGTGATCGAGCTGAATCCGGTACTGGCCCGGCAGGCCGAGACGGATGGGTTCGAAGTCATGGTCGGTGACGCATCACTGGCTCTGATGTTGGAGGAGGCCGGCATTCGGCAAGCCCGACTCCTGCTGATCATCACAGGGGATTGGGCTGGAGCAGTGCTGATCGTCCAGACGGCACACAATCTGAATCCCAGCCTCCGGATCATGGTACGCACACGCTTCCTTGGAAGTGTGGACAAGCTTCATGACGCCGGAGCCGAACTGGTTATTCCCGAGGAACTGGAATCCGCTCTCCGGCTCCTGGCCGCGGTACTGGAAAGCTATGAGGTTCCCCATGAGCGGATCACCGGGCAGGTTGATGCCCTGCGTGCCGATGACTACCTGCTCCTTCGACGGTTTCCAACGACTCCGGAACCTGATAGTTAAGACCCGTGTGACCACCGGGAGCAGACTGACTCTCCTTTAGAAAGCCAGGCGCTACAACTTCACCCTGAATCCGTATATGGTGGGAGGCCGGGTGCCGCCTCGAACTGGGGTATTCTCGTAGAGCGTAGAGTACCGCTTTCTCCAACTATTGGTACTCTTGGTCCACCGGAACTCTGGGATTGTATCAGTCACTGGGGGCAGGTCATAGATTTCTTATATGAGGCAACGATAGTGTTTCGAGTAGATCTTAGGTGAGGCAATGCGCCAACTGGGCTTCGATAGTTATTTCTGTTATAATGTGCCCATCATGGGGAGATTGGGGGGCATGCAGGAATAAGTCACTGACTCATGGCATTGCCGTTGGTCAAGATGGGGAGGAAGAGCAATGAGTAAGCATGATTCGGCACAGACGAAATTGACCATGACTGAGGCTGGCTCCAAGGTGATAGATCTTGGTGAAGTTGCCGAATTCCTAAAGCCCAAGAAGACGATGCAAATAGCGGTCAGTGGCAGTGTCCTGGTAACTGAGGCTGAACGAGAGATCATCGACACGCCCGATTATCAGCGCCTCCGGCGGATTCGTCAGCTCGGCTTGGCTTACCTAGTCTATCCAACAGCTCTTCATACGCGGTTCGATCATTCACTTGGCACGCTACACATGGCTGACCGCATGATGAGTGCGATTAGAGAGAACGCAAAAGTAAGTCCCGAGGAACGGCTTATCTCAGATGAGCAAGTAGCTTTGACAAGAATATATGCTCTCGTGCATGACATAACTCATATTGCCTTTGGGCATACAATCGAGGATGAGCTTGGCCTGTTCAAACGACATGATGAGAATTTGGATCGAACGAACCACTTTCTTGGCGCAAGCAGTGATATAGGTCAAATCGTGCAGAAGCACTTCGGAGAAGAATTTCACAAGCGTCTTCTGGACATTTACTCTTGGGATGAGAATCCAGACACTCGTTCTTTCCCTGCTGATGAAGCATTCATTCACGATATTGTGAGCAACACTGTATGCGCAGATCTTCTCGACTATCTCCAGCGGGATAACTACTTCTGTAATCTCGGAGTGTCATTAGCATATCACTTCATGAAATACCTCTATCTCAGTAAGGATAATAAAGACCAGCGGCGGGTTTTCGTTCGGCTCTGGAAGAGCGATGATGGGGGCGGGAAGCCTCGGCGTGACATTCTCACCGAACCTATGTCGACTTCTTGAGACAAGGTATCTAGTGGCAGAGCGTGTCTACTTCCATCATGCCAAGATTGCCGCAAGTGTGATGCTGGGTCGAGCAATAGAAGAGGCTCGGATCAGCGATGAAATCACTGAGGAAGACCTATGGGACCTTGGCGACGAGGTCGTCCTGGAACGTCTCAGAGAGAGCGCTAGTGCTACTGCAAGCCAGCTCGCTACTGAGGTTTCGGAGAGAAAGCTCTACGAGGAGTATCATGTTTTTGGATGGGAGGATGTCGAGAAATCACAGTCCCACTCCCACCTCACCAACCAGTACAACGACGTAATCCAGGTCCGTGTAGGAACGGCAGATGCCCGACGTGAGTTCGAGAATGAAGTCGCGGATATAGTCGCTGCAGACCCTGGTGATGTGCTGATATATGCTCCAGAGAAGAAGATGAATCGCAAGGAAGCCGAAGTGAATGTCCTCTGGAAAGGACATCCTGAATTCTTCAAAGACATTGACGATCCCGTTGTCAAACCCCGGCTGGAGGCCACACTCCAGGCTCACAAGCTCCTCTGGTCAATTCGAATTTTCGTTCGGCGCAGTATGAGCGAGGAGCAGAAGCGTCTTGCGAAACAGCTCTGCGAGATTGAACTACTCAGTGGTACCACTGAACAGCTTGAGAAGAAGCGTGCTACTTTCAATGAGGTCATCCGGTTGGCATTGGTTGCCGATGACCGGTCCATTCCCCCGTCTGCCTCCGAGTATGAGGACAAGCTCGACCGAATCGCAGGAAAACTGACAGTTGTTGGGCATGAGGGCGAGAGTTTTTCGAAACGCCTGCGCAAAACGATCAATCAGGAGTTTGGTGAAACCACTCCGTAGTGCATCTGGTGCAGCACCGGTGGGTCGGATCAACACTGCTTTGATTCGCGACCTGGAGCGACGACTGGGAACAGACGATATCGAGGAGTGGCTCGAGAGAGAGGCTCAACGAGTCGCCGCCCTTGGTCGAATGGACTACGGAGCAGTCGAATTCTCTGCTGCGCTACGTCGTGACAGGAACATCAATAGGATTCAGGCTAAGCCCCATCTTCCCGCACTGCAGACAATTCAGCCAACGGAGGCCGGCTATCGAATTCACTTCAGTCCGTATCAAGAGAGCAAGGATCAACGGTTCGGCATTGCACACGAAATAGCGCATACGTTCTGGTTCGCGCCAGGCGGTGAAGGCCGTCCACTCAGCCCTCTTCAGCGAGCAATAGGCGACGATCCTACAATTGAATGGCTATGTAACCATGCCGCAGCTGCCATTCTCCTTCCTCGGGAAGATGTGCGGAGTACGTGCGAGGCATTGCCGATGGTACTACATGAGATTCCGGCAATCGCTGACCGCTATGTGGTGCCTGAAAAAATGGTTGCCAGGCGGTTGTTTCATGATCTCTCGCGCACCGATATTGACATCCTGATGATTCGAGTAGAGGAGAATCGCGGCACTGGTAATGACGGTCGAGTCGCGTGGTTTGCACTAGCACCTCGGACTAGACCGACAGTGAAGGAGATTCGCAGTCGGGTACTTCCAGGGGGAATGCTACCCGACGTCCCCAGCAACACCACCAGCGAGGTGGAATTGGATGGACGTTGGTGGTTGCTTGTCGATAGTGCCTTTAGGAGAGCCCGCGCGAAGCCACTTGGTACCGAGGAACCTCAGCCTACTCGTGCTGCGTGGACGAGCAGAGTAGGTAGTAACTGGTACGTTGCCTTGCCTTCACAGGAATGAACTGGTGAACGCTAAGCTGACGTAATCGAAAACGACAACCGTGAGTAAGACATCTTCAAGGTGTTGACCTCACTGTTACACCTGGGGATACCCTGTACTTTCATATCGAATGGGAAGGTTCATTAAATGCATTTCACGATGGTTGGGTGATCCCTGATGCGCGTGAGGGAGAGATGCTTGTCCATGGTGGTGTAATTACATGGAGTTGGGGGCCAACCTCATTCGGATATTGGCTTCGTATGTCTCAGCCAGCGAGTGACTTAGGGGGGCAGTATGCCACGTTGGCTGATTCAACCAACGGAGGTGGATACTTCACTGAGATAGATTATATCAGGTTCATCCGACTAAAGCGTACTTCGTCAGGTGGGCAGCATAGATCTTGAGTCGGAAGAACTCCTCATCCCGGTAACCGTAAGCCTGCCTCTTCATCGTCTGGATCTTGTTGTTGGTTCCCT
>SDBT01005212.1_pt1 | contig 21914 bp, 12 predicted proteins | sample 2277101 | NCBI WGS metagenome assembly SDBT01 (sample SAMN10404973, study PRJNA504765) | marine sediment metagenome | isolation source: marine sediment core GS10_PC15, 103 cmbsf | place: Arctic Ocean: Southern Knipovich Ridge | collected 2010 | reverse complement strand
CTTTGTGGGTAAATTTCATAACGAACGGTTCGATCACATAGTCGGTTAGTGCCTCGGACCGGATAATAATATGCTTTTCTTCAAATTTGAAGCGTGTTCTGGCATCTGATTGTCCAACCGGATAGTAGTTGACCCATCCGTTGCTGTTCTCTCTGCGGTATATTTGCTCAAGACCACCACCAAGAATAGCACTGTGCCATTTTCGTCCATTACCCAAAGAGTCCAGCCAAAATCCGGCAAACTCCGGTTTATAAGCAGCCAGCTCTACTCCATAGCTCTTTGTCTCACGCACTGTCTGCTGATCTTTTGATAGTGTCCCGGTACCGAAAGTCGCATCTGTTTGTGCGACCGCTGCCTGGCTAATAGTGGGCCCGACTGTGGCAAGTCCAATGACTCCAGCCGTTTTCTTCAGAAAGTTCCGACGTTCTATCTTTGATTCTTCAATCTTATTCATATTTAATCATTAAAAATTGATCTATTCATTAAGTATCTTAAACAGGTAGCAGCACGAGTTTTTGCCTCCTTTCATGTTCACACCGCTAGGTGCATAGAGATGCGTGAGGATACCGTCCTTGAGCAAAAGCTGGGGGCGTTCAAAACTACCACCGGGCATATCAGGGAGTGGAGTCGGCATCTTGTCTGGCGGGACATAATCCGAAAGCTCACCATAACCCCGTACCGCCTCGTTGTAATCGAAATGCAGGCCATCTTCCGATGATAGCAACAATCCGCCACGGCTCTTTGCATCGGTAATCAACATATAAAACAACGAATCATAAACGAAGACGTAGGGATCTTCGATATAGGTGGGATTGTTGACCACACGGGACGGGTAGTGAGTATAGGGGCCTTCCAGTTGGTCGGCAATGGCCACCCCATAGGTATTCCCGCCTTCCATGCCAGGGAATTTCAGCCTGTAGTAAAGAAAAAAACGGCCGTCCGGGTGCCTGATCAATGCGGGATTATCGGTTCCACCGTTGTACCCGGGAGGTACCACATCTGACTCATCGGAGGTCGGAGTATCAAGAATCTTCCCGAGCTTTTGCCAGGGACCATTTATGTCAGAAGCAATCATCATCCCAATGCGCATTGTGGGGCGCTTCCGGTCTTCCAGTGTCCCCATCCCTGAATGGTAGCTCAGCACATAGAGATCGCCGATCTTTGTAATCGTTGGATTATGTTGCGTCCCCAAGTCCCAGGAGCCCGGTGCAGTCTGGCCAGGTTCCAGCAGAACCTCCACTAATTCAAAGGGACCCTCCGGCTGGTCGCTCACATAATGCGCAATCTGAGATGTAGCCCACCATTTGTAAAAACCTGTCTCCGCCGGTATGCGCGATGCAAACACATGAACCTTCCCATCATTCCCCCAGATTGGAGATGACCCCCAGATGTGGTATTCTTCGTCTTCAATCACGACGCCCACATATTGCAAACGGTCAGCCCAGTTGTTTTTCAGATTTTGCATTCCTTCACAACTGGTTCTGCTAGAACATGAAATTAAGAATAGAGAAAATATCCCTATCAGGTAGAATTTTATCTTGTTCATAGTATACCTTTAAACTTTACCTATTATTCCTATTCCCAAACCTTAATCCTCTGCATTCCTCTTCCGGCTTTTTCAAATGGACCCACAGCAGGATTTCTTCTGTTTCTTTTTACCCCAAGAAAGTCTGTATCTATCTCATAGGAACCTCCATTCGGGTTTTCAAACTGCTGACCGGAAATCCGGGATTCCCCAAGCATACCACTTGTTATGAGTTTGTTGTTCATGCCTCTTGCTGCCGGAGTAGAAGAGATATACAGAAACACTTCTCCCCCCTCCTCTTCAATTCTGATTTGGGGATCATGATCAGGCTCTAAAAGATTGTTTTTCTCTGTAACGACAGGTTCTGCATCTTTCCAGTAAACATTTCCGGCTGCACTGACCGGGAAAGCCGGCTTATCATAAGCCTTCAGCCCGTAAAACTCTATACCATATTTTGTTCGCCATTGGTAATTCAGGTCTGTTTGATCTTTATTCACCTTACAACCACCCACAAAAATATTATTGAAGAAACGGTCATCCCCTCCCAATAACTCATGATAGCCGGCGATATTTGTTGAATGGGGAGCGTGGAAAGGCGTAACGCGGCTGTGGGGGCTCATATTTATTTTTCCTGCCATCAGGTTATGAACATATGCACCCCCCTGTGACATGTCCCAGACCGAGCATAAGGACAAAAAAAGGTTGTTATCCACGAGGTATGGGCCATGATTGACCTCGGAATACAGATCCTCTTTGATATTATGATAGCAAAGATTAGCCGTTATCCTTGTACCCTGGGCCATCCAGTCAATCCAGATACCCCTTCCTGTATTCACAACACGATTGCCTTTGATCAGCATGTCTATGGATGCATGAATTTTTATTCCGGCCATCTCTGCACCCTCAAACTGTCTTTTAGTCCATATGTTATAGATATTATTGTTCTCTATGATACTGAACACTCCACCCATACTTCCGCAGATTCCGGTTTGTTCGCAGTCGGAAATGGTATTGTTCCGGATGATATGCGATCCAATATTTGCTTTGCTCCATCCCCGGTTCAATGCCCGTTTTACGGTTTCAATATAACCTTCAGCAGAATTCGCTGATGTGTTGTCAAATTCATCACCATGTTTCCCAAGTGTGATCCCGGAGCATTTGGAGTTTCGGATTACATTGTTCTCGATAATCCAACCTTTACTCCAGTTTGTGCCAATAAGGCCAATCTGTTCAGCAGTAGGCGGTGCCCATTGTGTAGCTGCCTGACTCAGGTGAAAACCTCGTACAGTTATAAAGTTTATACCAGTGGTATCAGAATAGAAACAAGTTTTACGAACATTGATTTCAACCAGTTCCTTTTTGGGATCAGCCTCGTGAAAGTTGGCATAGATGTAAGTGTTATCATCGTCACTTTCACAATACCACGTGTAGATGGAGCCTTCAGAATCCCATCTTTCTTTGACCGGTTTTGGGTGGAGAACCTTTTCCAAAATCCCCATCTCCCAAAACGATTTTCCGTTCATATAAACTTCCCCTGTGTGGTGGATCCTGCCCTTATCGTTAAACCAGTCGCCGTCTATTTTGTCTTTGTAAGGATTATAATCACCAAAGAGTGAATTTGAGATGGTGGCCTTCCACACGGTTCCGTGAAAATTCACCCAATTGTCTATTACTTCGGAACCTTTTATTACCACCTTTTCTTTGGATGCTGCCCGGTAGACGATTCGTTTCGCTTCAGACACCCCACCCCTGGGCGGATCTATCCGTTCACGATATATACCTTCGTGTACAGTTATTATATCGCCCGGCATGGCACTGTTTGCTGCTGCCTGAATGCTTCGAAACGGAGAATCTAAAGTTCCTTTGTTATTATCAGACCCTGTAACAGCAACATGGTATTCTTTGGCCGAAACAGTAAAAGCAAGGACCTGTACTATGAATATCAGTCGTATTTTTTTCATGTTGCCTCCATTTTATCCGTCTTTCTTTAGTTCTGTGCCGAATCGATGAGCCTATCGAGTTCTCAGTCCTCTGTAATTTTACTATCCCACCAATTATCATTTGGTTGCCAGTCTTCACTTAAAATTTCTTTACGATGATTCTCTAATTGTTGCATATAATTGATTTTCAAGCTATTCAATTTCTCCTCTGCTTTCTTCGGATCATATTCAGGATCAAGTACCGGAAGTCTTGCCCCTGTCTCACTTAACCATTCATCTAATTTTATTTTGAGTTTAATTGCTATTTCCCTGTTATCGGAAATCACATTATTCTGTTCTCCAATATCTGCTTTTAGATTAAAAAGTTCATTGCGACCATCTTCGAAATAATGGATCAGTTTCCATCCCCCATACCGAACAATTGCAGATGGCTCTCCCCCCTGATTCCCGTAGTGCGGGTAGTGCCAGTACAACTCTCTTTCAGGAATTGTCTTTCCTTCAAATAAAGGTTTCAGACTCAGACCATCTACATGCTGATCCTGCTTCAAATCCAGTCCCAGAAAATCAAGTATTGTTGGATAAAAATCGGTATGTATGACAGGCACATCGCATTCCTCTCCATTCATATTGAGCCAGGGTACTTTAATAAAAAATGGTTCACGAATCCCCCCTTCCCATTGTCGTCCTTTCCCCCCTCTAAAGGGTAAATTTGACGTTGAAAAAGCATCGCCGGACGAGACACCGCCATTATCGGAAGTAAAGATCACGATGGTATTATCTTCTATACCCGCATCTTTGAGTGATTGCAGAACTACCCCGACAGCATCGTCCATTGTTTCGACCAAACCACCGTAAATAGGATTATCCTGTACCTGTCTGACCGGAAGGGTTCTGTCAAAAATATACCCGCTTTCAGCGAGTTCCATATCATGTGCTTTTTGCCTGTATTTTGCCCACTTATCCTGTGTTGTTTGAATGGGACTGTGAACAGCATAAAAAGAGAGATACGCAAAAAAAGGTTTATCCTTGTTTGCATTAATAAAATGAGCTGTTTCTTCTCCTAATCGCATTGTCAGACTTTCTCCCCTCTTTTTCCATTGCAACTGTTCATTGTCATAGGGCGCATAAAAGCCTCCCTTTGGACTTCCCGTGCTATTCCCCCCCACATTAATATCAAATCCATGATCTGTTGGTGCAGAACCAACACCACCCAGATGCCATTTCCCGGCAAAAAATGTTGCACCCTGCTTCCTTCAAGGCTTCAGCCAGGGTAATATCTTCCTTAGGTAACTCTAAAAGGTATTCCGGAGGCAATAATTTGGTATTCCTACCCTTTTTTCGCCATTCTATTCCTACTTTTTCGCCAATAAATTGTGTGATATTGTGTCTGGCAGGGGTTTTCCCCAACATAATACTCGCCCTGGAAGGACTGCATACCTGACATGATGCGTAGCCCTGTGAAAATATCATACCGGATTGGGCTATTTTGTCAATATTCGGGGTTTCGTAAAATTTGCTACCCGTACAACTTAAATCTTTAATACCGTAATCATCAACCAAAATAAAAAGAACATTGGGTTTCCTTTTGCTGCTTGTTTCTGAACACGATATGGCAAATAGAGCAGTTGCTATAAAAAACAGAACTAATATTCTCATAATAGAATATAATTAATTCAGATTATACATTTCGAAATCCTCGATCAACTTACAATAACCGTAGCTACAAGCAGGATTCTGAATTTCATATTCTCTTCATTAAGATCTCATTCTCCATCATTAAAAATTCATCAAGTCGCCGGGGGAACTGATGAACTGATAAATTTATATTTCCCGGAATCGACTCGAAACACCACATAGATTTCATCCATTTGGAGAAAGGTTACCCCTTTGGCATGTGCTACAGGTTGTCCTCCTTCGAATACATCCTTGACATCCCTGGCCGGTATATAAACTTTGGCGGTCGTATTAGGCGGGATTTCGATGTGAAATTCTCCGGTAGTTCCGGATCGGGACCAGTTGCTGACAATGCTTCCGTATAGGGAACCGCTCGTGGTGTTTGCAAAGGTCAAGTCACCAAGCAGGTTCGGTTTAATCATAAAGTTCTTCATTCCGTAGTCTGAGGGATCAGGACGGATGCCACCGATCCCACGGGTAAAGTAGCCGGCGATACCCGTGTAACAGGTGTGGATTCGGCTGGGTATGTCGACAATTTGCCAGTATTCGGGCCATGTTGTCTCTCCGGACTCCAGGAAGAAGCCATATCCGGGGTACGCGGTACGCGTGAGACAAGGATACAATAAGTCGGTCCGTTCGGCGTCTTCGACTATATACTTCAACAGAATGGGCAGCCCGGAACTACCTGTGTCCAGATAAGGTTTATTGTTCTTGATCTCGTTGACAAAATTGGCGAATACAGCCTCCTTTTCATGATCAGGAGTAATGCCCGTATACAGAGGAAAGGCCATCGAAAGCTGTCTCCCATCGATGTAGGTTTTGGTCCCTTCGTGGAAGAAATGACTGTGCGCACTCTTTCTCAGATCGGCAAGTCTTGTGGAATAAGTTTTAACATCTTCAGTCTTACCAAGTATGGCGGCAGCCTTCACAAAGACATCGAGGTCGTAAGCATAAACACAATTATTGAATAGCCTCGCTTCAGGCGTATCTCCATATTCACTGCCATGTGGAGTGGCCCAATCTCCCAGAAATCTGGAGGCTTGCTCATATGCTATCAGAACACCCTCATCAGAAACTGAATTATTCAAATAATCCAACCACATCTTCATCGGGGTGTAGGCTTCTTTCAGCTGCCTCATGTCGCCATAAGCCTTATAAAATTCCCAGCTCAGGGTAACCGGAGCACTGCTCCAGAGTGTGCCTCCGGCTCCTTTGTAGACTTGGGGTGCAATGGTGTTCACAAATCCATCTTCTCTCTGCACATCGAACCAGTCGCGGGCAGCTTTCGTGTAATAGGGAGCAGATTCGTAATTGGGGATCGCGCACCCCCATGAACATGCCAATGCAATTTCTCCGTAACCAAAGCGCTCCCGATGAGGGCAATCCATGGTAACGCCATTGACTGTGTTAGCTATATAGGTTCGCAGGTCCGTTTCGTAGATCTTGTTAAACAGTTCATTTGAACACTCAAAATGACCCGTCCGCTTGCGGTCATTTGTGATAATGTAACACTTAATATCCTGTAAATCTGGTTTGTACGACAGACCCTCAACTGTTACCCAGCGACCAGCCATATAATTGAACCTGTGGGAGAAGGTGCCTGATCCGCTGGCGTCGTGGACGTAGCGGCTCTCCTGCTTAAATTGGATCGTTTCCTCCACTTGGTTGGCCGTCGTAAATTTGACTGTGTCCCCAGCTTTCCCGTTTCTCAGGTCGAATTCCAGCCAACCGGTAAAGTTTGTACCCATATCGAAGGTATACTGCCCTTTCTTACCTGTCACCGAAACAGGGACAAGTGTATCCACCTTTCGGTCTGGCTCCATCATCTCCGCAGAGAGGATGAGTGACCTTCGATAGCCTGAAGCAGGCGCCCAGTCAGCATCATCACAGGATACTTTGTTCCAATCAGCAATATATCTGCGGGCGTCAATCATTTCACCCCCGTATTCCCCTTTTCCGCCACCTTTCCAAAGACCCAGGTTTTCACTGGAGCTTATTTTACATCTCCAGCTTGCATCTGAGTGCAGGTTCACTCCATTTGACATATTGACCTGACATTTAAAGACAGACTCCTGCGCCCAGACTCCCTTGCCAAAGGAACCATCAGACCTCGCCCAACCGGGACCTGCCCAAACAGCGATCACATTTTTACCGCTCTTCAACTTGCTGGTAATGTCATAGGTGACATAAAGAACGCGTTTCTCAAGATTTGTGACTCCCGGCGACAGAACCCGCGTACCGATTCTTTGTCCATTGACATATAGTTCGTGATATCCGATGGAGGCGAGATAGGCAAAAGCTGTCGAGGGAATACTTTCCAATGAAAAAGTCTTCCGGTACCAAATGTGTTTGATGTTGTCGGCCTCTTTGTACCTGATCCAATCCCCTTCCCAATCGGACGGTTTCTGAGGACCCATAGAAAAAAAGGATTCAGGGCTCCACTCGTTAGGGTTGCCATCCTTATCCCAAACCCGAACTTTCCAATAATATATCTGGTCCGACTTAAGGGTTGCCCCCTCATAAGCATTGTTAACGGAAGCCGGCGAATTGATCTTCCCTGAATCCCATAATCCGGTATTCGTGGACCCGCCATCATCAGAATGATTTGTAACAATAATTTGGTAGGCGGTTTGTTTTTGACCTCTTGTATTTTCCGGATCGACCAACTTCCAGCTAAAGCGGGGATGTTGTACATCCATACCAAGTGGATTCGTCAGGTACTCACACCTCAGATCAGCCACTGAAACACCGGAAAACCCATTTGCTCTGGCTGTTTGTGACAGATTAATATATTGATCTGCAAATCTTTGCCCCATTGCTCTTTGCCCCTCTGAATTAAAATGAATCATGTCCCCTTTGTCATTCAGATCTGAAGTTTCAATAATTCCTGTGTGACTGTCAGTTGAAGCATAAGCCCTGATCTGCTCATTCAGTTTGATCCAGTATTCATGATATTTATTGGGAAAAGCCCCAAGTTCTCCAATTAGGACAGGTAATTTCTGGTCTCCTGCAATTTCTCTGAATTCCGTAACCAATTCAGATAATCTGTTTTTGTAGAGTGGAATGTTAACTTCATTTGCATCGCCTTCTCCCTGGTGCCATAAAATCCCTTTTACCAGTCCAAATTTCTTTCCAATCTTAACCTTTTCCTTAAAATTTGTCAATAATGGAACGTTTCTGTGTGTCGAGTCACCTAACCATTGCGAAATTGTAGTACCACCTATTGCTGTGGGAATAACCAATACCGAAATACTATCGGGTATCTGTTTTATCAGTGATTTGCCAAATGAGAGGCCACAGTCCAAACCAGTCAACCTTGGGTAGTAGAAATGAAGCGGCTCTTTTGCCAGAATAATTTCACCATTTCTATTTATTGTCAATACCCTGTCTGTTGATATAGTATCTTCAGGTTCTATAAATCCTCTGCCTGCCATATTTGATTGTCCGGCAAGTATAAAAACCCAAAGGTCTTCTTTATCAGGGATGGGCTCTGCCTTTATCTCAACATTGGGGAAAAATTGTGTTCTTACGGGGCTCTGCTTCGCTGCTGAAAACAGGGCACGTCGCGGACTGCAGGCGGTAAAAATACAGATGGCAACAATAAATATTATGTTTCTATTCTTAATCATCGTTAAAATTATAATATTTGACAATTTGCTTTATTCATCTTAGTCGGGATGTTCATTTTTTGGCCAGAGCCTGAAAGTGTTTGTACCGGTGGTAATATCCTGAAACGGACCAGGCAAAACAGACAAAGCTTTTATCGGATTCCCGTAATAGTCTGTCGTGATATCAAGCGGCTCGCCCGCCGGTGTCTGGATAGCCATCTTCGACGCAGCCAACTCGCCGATTAGATCTGCCGTAATCTTCGGATAGGTGGAATCAAAAATGGATTTGGCCAGGTTGAACCTGAGCGTAACACCATGCTCTTCCACCTCGAACCGGATATCGGCGGGAGCCTTTTGGACAATGCTCGCTGCATCCTGATTCCTGTGTTTTGGGGCGCCATCCAGATAGACGTTGTGGTCAATTACGTAACCAGGCCTTTTTACGGGCACAGTACTGAGCCCTCCGCCACCGATGAACAGGTTGTTGATCCATTGGTCATCTCGATGGCGTATCCTGGACCGGCCAGCTTCCACGGTTGAATGTGGTTTATACCAGGGCACCTTGCGATCATCCTTCCTGTACGTGACGACAGTGTTATAGAACAGGTTATGAATGAATATAGTGCCGTCACCCCAATACATGATTTCAGAGCCGATAAAAATATTGTTGTCAACGATTATGGGGCCATGATTTACTTCTAGTTTCAGTGGGAGTGCATCACAATCATAAACGATGTTGCCTGTGACCCGCACATTCTGAGAACCCCAGTCCAGCCATATGCCGCCGGGCGACCCCTTTTTTGTGCGAATTCCGCGGATATGATTATTGCGGATAATGACATCAATAGGGAAGTGAAGCTTTATCCCGCCAATCTCCGCTCCGCCGTATTGCTTCCTGTAAGCTATGTCTTCAATAAAGTTCCCTTCTATGATACTTCTGACACATCCGTAGGCGCCAAGGATGCCGGCCTGTCCGCATCGCCTGATGGTATTGTTGCGGACTATGTGATGCCCGAAGGTGTTGATATCGGGAAGTTTGCGGTCATCCCAATGGTGATCTTTTGTCGCACCGATACAAATGCCTGCATTTTTGGCATTGATGATGGTGCAATTCTGAATGATCCAGCCATAGCCGAAGTTGGGACCTATCGCGCCTTTTTGAAACGCATCTGGCGGCGCCCAGTTTGCAGCCGAATGCCTGATATCGAAGCCGTCAATAATGATATATTTAAGCCCTTCCAGTTCAGGAAATATCACACATTCCCGAACATTGATTTCAGAAAGCGCCCTGTTTGGATCAACATTGCCAAAGTTCGCCCAGATCCTGGTCTTTGCTTCATCAACAGTTGTATGCCATGTGTTTGTTGTCGTCTGAACTTCTTGAAGGGTCTGCTTTTCAAAAAAAGCTTCACCATTCAGGTATACATCACCAAGATGATCATTGTTACTATAATAAAGCCACGAACCACTGACTCTCTCCTTGTAAGGATTGAAGTCTCCAAAAAAGGAATTATCCAGTTCAACCATCCACAAATTACCATCCTGCTTTTCCCATGCTGTAATTTGTTCGGAAGCCCTGATCGAGACATCTTCTCCCGGAACAGCCAGATACATGATAGGTTTCTCTCTTGATGTGCCGGATCGAGGCGGTACCACTTCTTCCCGATAAATGCCGGCTTTCACAAGAATCGTGTCCCCTGCCCGGGCCATAATCGCTCCGGCCTGAATCGTTTTCAAGGGAAAATATTTACTGCCTTCGTTCTCGTCTGAAGCATTAGAAGCCTGATTATTTACCACGATGGTCCGGCAGTAGGCCGTACTGCCGAACATAATAAAAACCATGTATGCAAAAACTATAGAAACTCTCATGTCTTCCTCTCTTCTTCACTTTTATGCCGCTTCGATGAGTCTGTCATGCTCTTCCCAAGCGTCTTTGTAAAAATAATGCTCATACATTCTCAATTCAAATGGACTTCACGAAGTCTCATCAAATCCTCATGTAATTCTTTTGCAAGCTCCGGTTGTGCATTAATAATGTTATTCTCCTCACCCGGATCAAGATCCAGATTATACAACTCATATTCCTTGTTCTGAAGGTTGATGTATTTCATCCGGCCTTTCCTGATAGCTAATCCTGTTTGCGAATTTGTCTGTTCCAGGATTACATCGGCCCCCAATTCATCTTTACCGATAAATGTATTCCAATAATTCCTGCTGTCGGGAGCCGCATTTTCAGGGATATCCATTTTCAGGAATCCAGCAAAAGAAGCCAGGAGATCAACCTGGCTTACCAGTGCATCAGACACTTTTGGTTGTATAACAAGGGGCCAACGTATAATGAAAGGAACGCGTGTACCTCCTTCATAAATCTGATATTTTCCGCCTCTGTAGATACCGGCTGCATTATGATTTCCTTTATCCGAACCATCCTGGTATCCTCCATCTATATAGACAGGTCCGTTGTCACTGGAGAAAATCAGGATTGTATTTTCCTCTATTCCCTTCTCTTTTAGCATCTTCATTACCTCTCCCACGCACCAATCCAGCTGAACCACATTATCGCCTCTGTAACCCAGATCTGTTACTCCCTTAAAACGTGGATGTGGTAAGCGCGGAGCATGAATATCATTGGTGGTCAATAAAAGGAAGAAGGGATTCTCCCTGTTTTCTGTAAGAAACTCTTCTGTCTTTTCAACCAGATTATCAGCGATATCATAATCATTCCACAATGCTTTTTTACCGCCTTTCATGTATCCGATACGCCCCACCCCGTTTATTACGGAACAACGATGTCCCCTGTCGCTATCGTAAACAGTGACTGATTCCGGATTAAGAATGGCATCAGGATATTTGGTGCCGGGAATTGAATCAGGAATTCGCTTTCTGGAAACGGTAATCGGATCATTGGGATCATCATTGTACACCCTGTGGTTCTCAACATACACAAATGGAGACCGGTCATTGGAAGAGGGAATTATAAAACAGTAATCGAACCCCACTTCAAGGGGTCCGGGTTTTATCTCTCTGTTCCAGTTTACCTCCCCATCTCCCAGACCCAGATGCCACTTTCCAATGATCCCAGTCCTATATCCTGCTTCTTGAAATAACTTACCCAGTGTAAATTGAGTGGGCCGGATTGTGGCCGGTGCATTGACGGATTGTATGCCTACATCTCTCCTGAAGCCCATTTCTCCGGTAAGCAGCGCATACCGGGAGGGACTGCAGGTTGAGGCAGCACAGTGCCCGTCCGTAAATTGTATCCCCTCGCTTGCCAGTTTATCGATGTTCGGGGTTGGAATAAGCGTTGCTCCATAGGCTCCAATATCGCCATAACCAATATCGTCGCTATATATGATTACAACATTTGGTTTTTCCTGCCCATTGCTGCAGGAACAAAGAAGAGACATTCCTGCAAGTAATAGTGTGACGATAGATATATTTTTCATATCAGGCATAGCCTTGAAATCGCTTAAGTAAACAGGTAGTTAATACCACCCTTAGTTACTGATTTCCCTGTTCAAATAATCACTGATAATCTTACTCAGTTGTTCATTTCCTTCTTTCTTATAATGCACATCGTCCGACCCTATTCCATTCTTCTTATGTATGGCAATGGACTCTTTATAAATATCATTGACCATTACCGCGTGTTTTTTCATGACCGCTTTTGCCGCCTTGTTGTATTTTCTTACATCTTTTTTAAATCTACCACCCTCGTATTCAGGAACATAGGTAGTTGTTACAAAAATTAGCCTGGCATTACTGATCTCTTTCAAGATGGTCACGATGGATTCAAGATTGGCTGCATATTCATCAATGCTGAATGTGATTTTTCCAGTTACCTTATCCCTGTTTCCAGTTAATTTTGAATCCGGATGCCTGTAACACAAATCCCACAACCCAAAGTTAAATTGTATAATATCCCAATCTTCGTCACCTACCCACTCCCTGATATTTTCCAAGCCCATTCCAGAGTGTCCGGCATTGCCTGGATTATGGGAAACGATAGCTATATCTTTGAAATATTCTTTCACGAAAGGAGTGTATCCGCCCGAAATGGAGTCTCCGATAATCAGGATCTTCGGCTTCTTAATATTCGCAGCCGACAATACAATGGTCAGAATCACTATACTAATTACGAAATACTTTTTATGAAACCACATCTGAGAATCTTTATTTATTAGTTAAGGCATTGTATTAAAATCCTCGTATTTAATTTTCCATCTTCCATTGCCGGGGAAACCTGGAGCATGTTCATTTTCAGCACTATCCCAACCACCAGCCATCATGGCAACTGCTGTTAACAGACCCCCATTGGCAGGAAAATAAGGAAACGGACCTTTCATACTATATGCAAGCCCGTGCTTATCAAAGTCAAAATTTTCATGCAGAAGAAGGTCTATGGCCTCATCTGGCCTGTTCAATCTGGCAGCGGTCATCGCCAGCATGGGGAAATCCCACCCCCAGGTCTTTTCGAAATTCCATACGGATTGTATCTTATTATAGGTGTTTTCAAGTATTTCCAGGTCAACTCCATCCCCGGGCAACATTCCATAAGTGCCAATAAGTGCCGGATGTTCGTAATTGTATTTTGTCCACATATTTTGAACGCCTTCATGCAGCACGTATAAATCATTTTCAACAGGCAATGGAGCAAGATTTTGTAACACATCTTCTATAATTTCAGGTGATTCAAGACCACCACGCTGGTACCAATCTTTAGCTACCCTGAGACCAAAGCGCCAGTATGCCAGTTCAAAAGTTGGATTAAGGGTGAACATATAATCCACATTTTCTGAAACCGGAATTAATGGCGGAACTAAAACATATTGCTGTATGACAGAATCATAATGCGCTACAGAAACAAGGAAATCAGTAGTGTTAAAGACAATGTCTTTCCATTTCTCCAGGGTATTCTTATCCGGATGCAATCTGTAATCCAATTCTGCAAAATAGATGGGGTGTGGTTGTTGCCAGATTAAAAAAGCGTGGCAGGGTTCAGGCCACTCAGAATTATTATAGGCAGTACATTTAGGCCACCTGGCACCTTCAAAGCCTTCATTTTTAGCCCTTTCTTTCGCCGTTTCCAGGAAACGATTATATATCTCAAGACTTTCATCCCATTGTTCCCAGCGATCCCATAATGCCCAGTGCACACCATGCCACCAAATCATTTCGAAATGAAATCTGCCATACCATCCATTATTTACCAGGCCACTTTCCTGTGGAGGTAATGAACCCGCTTCATTCACTTTCATCAGATACTGGGATAAAACGATTCTCCTTTCCAGTTCCATCCATCGGGGATCCAAGCTCGCCGAAAGGTCAATTGCTGCACCAGTATTCCAGAATTCAGCCCAGCCACTTTTACTTGCTTCCAGACACTCTTCCGCACTCAATAAATGATCAGCAATTTTTTCTGATGAAAATTCACACACAAATTGCAATGTCTTGCTCCCGGGAATTAATTCAAATTGATGTGGATTTTTGTCGTCATTTTCAAATTGAGATTCTGTAAACCATCCCAGGGAAACAAAATATTCATCATCGTCCAGGATTCTGGAAAAATCAACTCTGTTAGAACTCTTACTAATTTGAGTTCGATGGGATGAAAATTGATCCCATATACCTACATAATCTCCTCCCTTGCTGGCAGAAGCAAATGGGAATTCTATCTTAACTGACAATTGACCCTGATCAACAAGATCTGATTCAACACTTACTGCGATTAAATCCCTGGTAGGATGACACGCCGTTTTTACATAAACAGGGATGCCCTCAATTTCAAAATAGCTTGAAATAATACCGGTCCATAGATTTATTTCCTGACGGCTGTTTTGTAAATCTTCTGAACAGGCTTCCTTTCCATCAGCCTTTTTTAATGAAAAGGCAATTCTTCCAAGATTTATTCGATGAGGATTTCCTGAAAGCCAATCTGACAGGGCCCTTTGCTCCTCATTATCATAATTCACAAGCGGATACTTAACCATCCTGCCGTATGTATCCACCATTTGCCCCTTAAAATCCACCACTTCGGCACCCCCGGGTAAAGGATCACTGTGCCATCCCCAATGGGACATTGTGTTGAATGGCACAAATGTTTGTAAGCCGGTAATATCAACAGAAAAAGCAAATTCTCCATTTCCTGCCTGGGCAGGACTCTTAAGATCCAGTTCATCTGAAATAATGGTATGCCTTTCTACAACACTTTTACGATCAATTGATTTTTGTAAATCAGCTGCACAGGATACTGGAAGAAGAAATACGATAAAAACAAATAGCCTTCGAACAAATTTTATCACGATGCTTATTCTAATTTGATAACTACCTACTATTATATATTTTATTTAAAAATTTCCAGGTTTTAAAAATCTGTTAATCTTATAATCTGTTTCCCCCCTTTTTTCATGTCAACCCTTATTACTTTTCCCTGGTATTGGATTTTACAGGGTTGGCCCCTATCAGAGCGTATCACTGCCTTTGTTAATTCATTGTTTTCCCATTTTATACCTATCTCATATCCACCCCGTGCCTTCAATCCTTTTACCTCACCTGAAGGCCAGGCCTCCGGTAATGCGGGCAGCAGGTGAATGGTTCCGGTATGACTCTGAATGAGCATCTCTGCAATCCCAGCCGTTGCACCAAAATTTGCATCAATCTGAAACGGAGGATGCAGACCAAACAGGTTGGGAGCTATACTTTTTGATAATACAGTATTTAAACTCTCTTTGGCTTTCCCGGCTTCCCGTAAACGGGCATATTGATTTATCAACCAGGCAGCGCTCCATCCGGTATGTCCCCCTCCATGTTCAATACGGAAATCCAATGATTTTTTTGCAGCCCTCGCCAGCTCAGGAGTTTGTTCCATATCTATCTGGGAACCCGGGTGTAGTGCGAACAGATGTGAGATGTGACGATGTCCGGGTTCTACTTCCGGGAACTCCTCGGCCCACTCCATTAAACGACCATCGGAACCTATTTTAGGGCCGGCCAGTCTTGTCAATGCATTTTCAACCTGAAGGATCATCTGATCCTCTGTGTTCAATTCCCTGGAAGCATAAATAAAATCAGAAAACAGTTGCCATATCACCTGCTGATCATGTGCCGGTCCCATACTGAACTGGCTCTCACTTCCATCGGGTGCAATAAAAGTATTTTCTGGGGAAACGGCTGGACCCGACACCAACTCTCCTGTAACCGGATGTTCCACCAGCCAATCCAGGTAAAACTCTACAGATCCCTTTAAAACAGGATACATTCTCATAAGGAATTCCTTATCTCCGGTATAGGCGTAATGCTCACGGATATGCGAACAGATCCATGCCCCGGCTCCTGTGTGCATTCCCCATGATGCCTTTTCCCCCGGAGATGTATACCCCCATACGTTGGTAATTGGGTGAACTATCCAACCATTCTTGTGGTATTGAACAGATGCTGTTTTCTGGCCGGGCTCAACCAGTGATTCGATCAGATCAAACAGAGGCAGATGTAACTCAGAGAGATTTGTAACCTCTGCCAGCCAGTAATTCATTTCAACATTTACATCGGTATGATAATCGCCTGCCCAGGGCGTTCGAAGTTTGTCTGTCCACACACCCTGCAAATTTGCGGGAAGTGTTCCGGGGCGGGATGAGGAAATGAGCAGGTAACGGCCATATTGAAACAAAAGTTCAACCAAGTGCGGGTCTGATTGTGTTTGTTTGAATTCTTCCACCCGTATATCGGTTGGTATCCCGGTCAGTTTTCCAGGTGTAATATCAAGGCTTACCCGGCTAAAATAGGACTGATACTCCTTTTTATGACTCTTCAATAATTCGGCATAGGATTTAGCAACTGCTTTTTCAATATTTTCACTGGTTAATTTTTCATAATCGCGTCCCTTATATTCGGGATAGTTTAGGACATAATCAGTTGAAGCAGAAAGGTAAAGTATCACTTCATCCGCACCTTCCACGATTAATGTTGAATCCGTGTAGCTTAATGTACCGCTTTTATTGACCGCTTTTAACCTGGTCATATATTGCAAACCTCCTCCACCTTTACCATCTGAAAATGCCCCTCTCATAATCAGCTGATTATTTTCCGAGTAGGTCCGGAAACGCTCAGGCCTGTCCAGAGAACAGGTAAATGATATTTTCCCTGGTTTGTCGGCAGTGAAGCGGGCAACCATCACCTGGTCGGGGTAACTTGTAAAAATCTCCCGTTGGTAATCTACCCCTTCCTGAGTATAATTCACCCGGACAACTGCCTCTTCCAGATCAAGCTCACGGTAGTAATTTTCGTATGTGGCCTGATTTGTTTTATCAATCCATAAATCCCCTAAAGTCTGAAAGCGGCCATACGTTCCATCGCGACCCCAAACAAATCCTGTGCATACCTGGGTCTTATCAGTAAGTTCGGTTGCTTCTTTGTATCTACCTTCAAAAAGGAGTTTCCGGATTTTATCCAGCGATGCATGGGCATCAGGATTATCATTGTCAGTAAGGCTGCCCGACCATATGCTCTCTTCATTGAGTTGAATGCGTTCACTGTTTACATCCCCAAAAACCATCACGCCCAGGGAACCATTTCCAAGAGGAAGTGCCCTGAGCCAACCCCTGTTAACGTGCTTTTCCTGGGGGTTGTCAACTTTGGCAGGTTGATTGTACCAGAGTTTTAAATCTTCTGTTTCACCTGATCCTGTTTCATCTGATTCTGTTGAACAGGAGAAAGAGGATAGTATCGTCAGGTAAACTATAAAATGCTGATATCTCATGCTTATTTTGACTATCTAATTATATAAACTTTCAACCTTTGCCATTTCAGCAAATCTTAAAAAAAACGTTTTTGCATTCTGAAGCCCTTTTATATCCGGACCATTAATTGTTACAATATTATCTCTCATTTGCAGAAGGCCCTTGTTGGTAACCATATCCTGTACCTGTGACTCATTTAGCCAATTGTTTTGATTCTTATTTAAATCATCCCCGATAATAACATATAACTGATCTGGTAAAGGCGATTTTTCAGGAAAGCCATGAATCAACTGAACCTGTCCGGGAATTAACATTTCAAGCTTTTGACAAAACTCTTCGGAATCTGATTCACCAGAATAAACAGTTACATCTGAAACCGCTAACGCTTTAACCAATTCAGCAGGATCTTCTAATAAAGAATAAGCCTTCAATTCAGGTGTTGGAAAATTCGCATGAGATGCCAACAGAACCGATTTCCACCTCCACTCATGATCGAAGCTCACAAACCCAAACTGGTCAGTTACGCTCATCGAAAATGCGAATCCACAAGCACCATCAGCTCCTCCCCGACGTGCAGCGGTGATCGCACGAAAGAATTGACTTGGTCTCGAAAAGGTCGGCGCTCCGGGGAGAAAGACAGCCCTATAAGCTCCTGCATTTTTCCACCTTCGCATCATATATTCAATCTGATCATAATCGTCTCCGTAGTAAAAAGGAAAAACTGTCAGATCATCACCTAACTTAGATACTTCCTTCAAAAACAAGTCATGATAATCCAGAGGATCTATGTTGTCCAAATTTGGAGTTGGCATAAAGAACCAAATATTTCCATCCGGATCTTTGGAACGAACATCTGATAAAGTTTTGCGCCATTTATCGACAAAGCACCGGCTCAGGTAACCAACCTTTTCTTCAATGGTTGCTGCGCTCATCGGTTTCCCAAATTCCCTTTCAAAATCTAAAGTTGGTTTGGCTGGATACCAGTATGAATGATCCTCGTCTTGACCATAAGAATCCGGATATTCTAAAGGATTAAGATTAGCTGAAAACAGGTGATCAAATTTAGGAGGTAAACCTGATGTATAATAGCCCTCTCCTGCAACCAACATTTCCATGCCGAGTTCATTGCCCCGCCTGATTATGTGTCTGGTTTCATCAACAATACCTCCTCCTTGCGAACCTGCAATGGCAAGGTTACCTCCCCAATCCTGTAAGGTTTCAAGATCACTGAGTGCATTGGGAAGACCAGAGATACGATGTAATCCCCTTACTTTAGGTTTTTCCAGGTTACGAATCATATCGTGAATACTAACCCGCTGATCCGGATTGACAGCTGCAGTTTTGATCTCAATCGGTTTTAAATATTCAAATTCCAACAATTCCAGTTCTTTCTCAGAAACAATATTGATTTGACTTGTTTGCTCAATTGGCTTGTCAATAATCCGAAGAGTGTAATTAAATCTAACAGCTTCACCAGGTTCTAATGAGGCAAGTGATTTTTTTATTGTTACCTCCCATGCATTAAATTCCTCATCTAATTTATAGGATAACTCACACCCTTCAATTTGATGAAATTCATAGCCACGTTCCATTCCTGAAGAGAAGGCAAAGAATGAATTTGCCACACCGCCGGCCGGAGCTTTAATTTGTTGATAGTTTTTAGTGCTGGTTATACCAAATGAACTCCAGTTAAAATCCTGATTATAAGACACCTCAACCACAACGTCCTCAATTGTTCGATTGCTTTGATTGGTGACCTTTATAAAGACAGGAATATCACGATTGCTTTTGGTAACTACAAAGTGATGCTCCATTAAAATGGGAGACTCACTGCCTTTATTGGTTACTTTCAATACATCGGATTCTTTGATTCGGGCTATCTCAAAGCCTTCATCTATCCTTTTCATTCTATTCGCCAACTTAGCATCGCTCCCGGAGTAATTACGATCACCACACCGAAAAGGAACTGATACTCTCTCTCCATCAACTGAGAAACTGACAGAACTTTGATGGGCCAACTCCGCAGAATTGCTATATATGGATACAAAGCTTCTTAATGGCCAGTATGGTAAGCGGTAATCCCCCAGGGTTCTACCTTCCATAAGAGCATGCCTTAAAGCCAATTCACCATTATCAATATCAATAATGCCATACATAGCGCGAGCCCAATTACCCGATAAGCCAAATGAAATCGGCATACTCCACCAGGAGACCCGATATGTTTCAATTGTATTTGCAGAGGAGTTAATAAATTTAGAATTGGAATTGGAATTGGAATTGGAATCAAATTTATCCAAGTCGCCATTATTAACACAGCTGGATAAAAAAAGTAATTTCCCAATGAACACAATGAATGCAATAAAATATATCTTATTTTTAATTGAAACCATTATCCTACTCATGATTTAATCCCTGCAACTTTCCTATTTCCGTCAATGTTTGAAGACTTGATTCTATGATATTGCCATTCTGATCCGGACCGACATTGAGCAGGAAATTCGCATTTCTGGAATTTACTTTACTCAGCAGGGGTGCTATTTCACTGACGCTTTTAGAATAATTCCCTTTGCTCCAAAACCATGTTTGCTCCAATTTCCAGCATGTCTCGCCTGGTGCCCTGTTATCCTCCGGGAAATGTCTCCCCTCGGTTACCGCAATATCTGCATAGGGTGTTCCTTTCTTCGACCAATCCCACCAGTTTGCACTTGCAAGCATATCGGGGCGTATGCCTCTTATGTGTGTTAAGATCTCATCTGCAGCCATAATCTCCGGATCAAGGGCATCGTTCCAGATATAGAAAACATCAGGGTAGTTTGTGATCAGTTCCGCGATCTGTTCTTTTTGAAATTCTATCTGTTCTTCCAGGTTATGTGTTGCCGGATCACATTCAGGTGGTAGTACCCTGTATTTAATAGAATCGCGATTTTTACGGGGATCGTCAAAACCCGGGTGTCGCCAGCAATAATAAAGACCTACTTTTAATCCCCTGTCAGTGAACGATTTAACAAACTGAGCCACAAGATCCTTCTTATATGGACAATCGGGGTGCATCACATCGTATGTTGTGTACTTGCTGTCCCACAGGCAAAATCCTCCCACATGTTTTACCGTGAGAACAGCATATTTCATACCGGCGGTAATTGCTCCGTCTGCCCAGGCGTCGGTATCAATCATATCCACACCGGGATTGAATTCAGACGGATCAGGATATCCCTCAACCCATTCCACACCCTGGTAAGTTGCCATATTAAAATGGATGAACATGCCGAATTTCAGTTCCAGAAAGTCTGATTTTAACAGATTTTCCGGTTCCATAATCCTATCCGCAGTGATACCAGGGGCACAGTTTTGGGTGGAAACAATCTGAAAGGACATAGATATAAGCCCCGTCAAGATGAATATGATCAAGGTTTTCGTTTTCACTGTATTCTCCTAAATTTCATCTGACCTAATTCTGCCCCGGCAGGTAAACTGAACCAAAGTTTCAAGATATTAACCTGGTAAGGGTTTCAGAAGGAAAAAAATGTGGTACAACGAAGATGTTACCTCAGGTCACTCTTCTTTTTCTATTAACCGGAAAATTAAAAAAATGGGAACAGACCACAATCGTCGAATCCCCATTTTTTAATTAAATACTAAAGACGATCACATGCCATTCATCTAGTATCCGGAATTCTGAACCAATACGCCATTCATTTTATCTATTTCAGACTGAGGTATGGGTATTCTGTTGTAATCTTCCGTATAACTATTGCCTGCTTCATTGATTTTTTCTATCAATTTTCCGTGCCTTTTAAGGTCAGGATATCGTTGACATTCAAATACGAATTCTGCTCTTCGTTCTGCAAGCACAGCTTCAACAAAGTCATCCATTGTGGGCACATCAGCCATAAGAAGATCGCCCAGCCCAGCCCTGGTCCTGGTTTCATTTATCAAATCAAGGGATTGCTGCTGCGCTGATCCGGCATTCATTGATATGGCCTCCGCATACAACAACTGGACATCCGTAAATCTGAGTACCACAACGTCCCCCATCCAAAATCCGGAAGGTAGAAATCCAAAATCATATTTTAAATTCCTATATGCTCCATCTAAAAAATCCCCGGTTTCATCCCTGCGAATATCCCCATCTTCGAATGACTCTAATAACCCATCCTCAAATTCAATATAAGGGGGGGGGCCCGTTATACCTGGCCTCGATGCAAACTGCCCCATATCATCATCCAGGTTTATTTCATTCCATATACTGGCTAACATTATTTCGGGAGTACTCGCCTGGCCCTCAGGCGTCCACAGGAAAGCCCAGTCAGGCTCCAATGAATTGCCAGTATTGGTAAACACATCGGCCAAAGCAGCCTCTGCCTGGCCCCATTTCTGCTCCTGCATATAGGCCTTTGCCAGGAAAGTTTCTGCAACATATTTGAAAATCCTG
>SDBT01005211.1_pt1 | contig 21918 bp, 14 predicted proteins | sample 2277101 | NCBI WGS metagenome assembly SDBT01 (sample SAMN10404973, study PRJNA504765) | marine sediment metagenome | isolation source: marine sediment core GS10_PC15, 103 cmbsf | place: Arctic Ocean: Southern Knipovich Ridge | collected 2010 | reverse complement strand
CAAACATTGAAAATGATGCCTTTGCGAAAATAGAGTTAATTGCCCCATTTAACCCGGCAGATGGTGAAATCTACGCCCAGATCTGGAAAGATGATTTGCTGATTTCAGAGAAACAGGCGTTTGATTTTACAGATGGAGATTGGGTAGAAGTCGTGCTGGAAGACTTTGCACCGATAGACCTGGAAAGTGAATACTTTATCGGCTATAGAATCCACTCTCTTTCCGGAGCAATACCTGCAGCTTATCATGATGCAGGTCCCAGAGTGGAAGGAAAAGGAGCTTATATAAAGATCTCCGGTTGGATTCCGCTCGCTTCAACTTTTGATTACAATTTCTGCATTAAAGCTGTTGCGATTTCTCAGACATCAGGAAGCAATGGAAATGATGTTCCAACTTTTGTTACTTCACTGGGAAATAATTATCCAAATCCTTTCAATCCGCAAACATTCATCAGTTTCAGCTTATACGAAAACAACTTTGTCAAACTGGAAATCTTCAACATTCGCGGACAGTTGGTAAAAACTCTCATTTCTGACAACTATGATGCTGGAGCACATTCAGCTACTTGGAACGGAATTGATAATAGAAATAATCCAGTTGGCAGCGGCATATATCTCTATAAGTTTGAAACAGGGAATTATAGCTCAACAAAGAAGATGATTTTATTGAAATAATTTTCTGAAAAATACTTTTTTAGCCTGCCGGATTTATTAGTCTGGCAGGTTTTTTATTGACATTAAAAGTTTGCTATAAATTTTCAAAACCAGCTGGAAAAAAATAGAACACGGATGACACCCCGTTAAATACAGCTTCGCAGTTCCTGCTTTGCAGGATTTCACGGGGTAAACAGATGGAACGGATCTACACGGAAAAATAATTTTGTGTTTTTAGGATAAAAGTTAGAATAATAATTTGTGTAAATTCGTGTAATTCGTGGATAAAAAAAGTCAGTGAAAGTCTGTGGCAAAAAATATGGCTGAAAAAAATATTAAAGAAAGAATCGAAAAATTAAGAATCCGAATTAATACAGTTGTAGAACTTGTTGGTAGAAATCCTGAAAGTATTAAACTAATTGCAGTGACCAAAACCCGCACTTCAGAAACAATCGATTCAGCTCTCAAATCCGGCATCGAATTTATCGGAGAAAACAAAGTTCAGGAAGCTGAACAGAAACTTCCGCTTCTTAAAGAAAAATATAAAGAGTTCCATTTCGTGGGGCATTTGCAATCTAATAAAATTTCCAAACTGATGAAATTAAATCCAGCCTTGATACACTCAATCGATAAATTTTCCACAGCAGAAAAACTAAACGAATATCTATCCAAAAAAGACAAAAAACAAGATATTCTGATTCAGGTTAATACTTCGGAAGAGCAAAGCAAATTTGGTATCAAACCAGATGAAACTCTTGATTTCATAAAAAAAATCAGTTCGCTTTCCAACCTTAATATTAAAGGTTTAATGACCATCGGCATATTTTCTGACAATGAAAAAAAAATCCGCAATTGCTTTCAAATCCTGAGAAAATTATTCGAAAAAATAAAAGCTGAAAAAATTCCCAATATTGAGATGAAATATCTTTCCATGGGCATGACCAATGATTTTGAAATTGCCATCCAGGAAGGAGCGAACATCATCCGCATTGGAACTGCTATTTTCGGAACAAGAAATTATTAAAAGGAAGAACTATGATCACATCATTAATTTTTGCCGGACTGTTGATTTTATCTTATTTAATCGGTTGCCATTCAACAGCCAGACTCATTGCCAAGTACTTTAGAAGTTTGAATATTGACAAAGTGGGAACCGGTCATCCTGATACGGAAAATATTTTTCATAATGTCGGTAAAATGTTAGGAATTCTTACCGGTATTGTAGATTTCGGAAAAGTTTATCTCTATCTTATTGTGCTGAATTTTTTCCTAAATTATTTTGCCATAACTCAGCCAATTTCCTCGCAAAATCATCTGCTTATTCTGGGATTTATTATGGTTGTGGGACACTGCATGCCAATTACTCACCGTTTTAAAGGCGGAAGAGGACTTTTCACCTATATGGGATTGGTCACTTTTTTTGCTCCCTGGCCCATGATAATCGTGATTTTCCTGGCTATTTTTGTGGTATTTTTCTTCAAGCAGATGCGCTTTGCTCAGTATATGATTGTACTGCTACCTCCCTTCATTAATTTCTTTTTTCCCGGTGGCAAAGAATTTCTCGGGAAAATGTTCATTGCTGCTTTTTTTATGGGTATTATTAATTATTTTGTATCTAAAAAATTAGGAGAGATATGATGCAAATTGTTCCGGTCAGAACTCAAAAAGAATTAAATAAATTTATCAAATTACCCTTCCAGCTCTATAAAGATGATCCTTATTGGGTTGCTCCTCTTCTCATAGAACAGAAAAAGTTTCTCAATCCTAAAAAGAATCCCTATTTTAAACATTCCGAAGTACAGCTTTTCCTGGCTTTACAAAACGACAAAGTGGTTGGAAGGATCTCCGCTCATACCAATACTCTGCACAATAAAACTCACAAAGATAAAGTAGGATTTTTTGGTTTCTATGAATCTATCAATAATCAAGAAGTAGCAAATGCTCTTTTTGATGCAGCCTTAAACTGGTTGAAAGCAAAAGGATTTGATACGATGCGCGGTCCCATGAATTTTTCTGTGAATGATGAATGTGCTCTGCTCATCGATCCCTTTGATTCTTCACCCATGGTTATGATGCCTTATAACTTTTCCTATTATAAATCTTTATTTGAAAAAGCCGGACTTAAAAAAGCAATGGATATTTATGCCTATCACATCAAAGTGCAAAAACCACCTGAACGCTTGGCTAAATTAGCTGCCAAAATTGAAAAGCGCGGTAACTTTACTATCCGCCACCCTTCCATAAAAAACAGGAAAAAACTCAAAAATGATATTGCTCTGGTTTTTCATATTTGTGAAGAAGCCTGGAAAGATAACTGGGGTTATGTTCCTACCACAGAAAAAGAATTCGATTTGCTGGTTGACAGCATGCTTCCCATTTTAAGACCTGAATTTGTCTTTATTGCCGAGATAGAAGGTGAAGCAGTTGGTTTCTCTGTTACCCTGCCGGATTACAATTTCATTCTCAAAAAAATCAAGGGAAGACTGCTGCCTTTTGGCTGGCTCAAATTCCTCAAATACAAGAATAAAATTCCCGGTTTGAGAGTTCCCATTATGGGTGTTTTAGATAAATATAAAAATCGCGGTATCGATGTTGCATTTTATTATCACTCTTTCAAAACTGCTTATGAACATAAAAATCCTTACACTGATGCTGAATTTTCCTGGGTTTTGGAAACCAATAAAATGATGAACAGAATTTCTAAAAGTTTGATGGCAAGCATTTACAAAACCTATAGGATCTTTGATAAGAAAATTTAATTCCATGACTAAAAATAGATTTCGCCCCATCGATTTCATCTCCTTTGCCTACATTTTCATAAATTTGCTTTTTATCCTTTTGGGATGGAAACGCATTTTAAATCCGCAACTCCATTTCTTCGCCTTTCTCATGATCGGGACTGTAATTTTCTTGTTGATTAAATATTCTCACAAATCTAAGATTCTACGCTTCTTCAGGGATTGGTATCCGTTTTTTGCCTTCCTCTATTTTTTTGAAGTAACTTCTGCTCTGAATAAAGTTTTTTTCCCGGATTTCATTGATCCCTTTTTCCAGAAAATTGACTTGCTGATTTTTGGATATCAACCTGCCATCCAGTGGGGACTTAAATTTGATAATTTCTTTATCAATGAAATAATGGCTTTTTCCTATTTTTCTTTTTATTTGATGTTCCCCTGTTTGGGAATTTTCTTGTATCTGAAAAAAAGAGATGCTTTTCATAAATTTGTCTTTAACCTCAGTTTTGTGTTTTATACCTGCTATCTCACTTACAATGTTTTGCCCGTGGTTGGCGGAAGATATTGGGATTTAACTCTGGAACTTTCCAAAATTTATCGTTACGGAATTTTCACCAGGATCATGGCATTTATCTATAATCATACAACTCATTTTGGTGGGGCATTTCCCAGCTCGCATGTAGCTTTATCAGTGGTTGTTACGATTTGTGCTCTGCGCAATCAAAAACTGCTCGGTTACATTTTTCTTATTCTCACTTTTCTGCTCAGCATTTCCACTGTTTATCTTCACTATCACTATTTCATCGATACGATTTTCGGTATTTTTTATGGAATCGGTTTCTATTTTCTTGCTCTTAAAATTTTTTCAAAACTTGAAGAAAAATGTTCAGTTTCTTAAATTCCGGAATTTTATTTCTTTCTGCTGCTGTTATCATTCCAATTTTGATCTATCTTTTTGCCAAAAAAAAACCACGTAAAATCATTTTCAGTTCCATCAGGTTCATCAAAGAAAGCCTGAAAAAACAGAGAAGAAAGATCAATATTAAAAACCTGCTGCTATTGATTTTGAGGATGTTGATCATTCTTTTCACAATTCTGGCAATCTCCAGACCGGCTTTAAAAGCTCCATTCTTAAAAAAAGGGAATCTGCACCCTCAAACCGCAATTGCCATAATCATTGATAATTCCTATAGTATGGACTATCTGATCGATACTCAAACCGAGCTGGAAAAGGCAAAATCCATCACCTCTGAAATCAATGAAATCATCTCTAAAGACGATATTACTTTGATCCTGACTTTAAATAAAGATTGGAACACTCTTAACGGAAACCTGATCTATGGCAAAATACCGGAAGACCTGATTGCCAATATTTCCATCACTCCCCAAGCTCAACCAATGAAAGAGGTCTTTGTTTTAGCTTCCCGGAAATTGAAAGAGAGCCATCTTCCCAACCAGGAAATCTATTTTATCACAGATTTTCAGAACCAGGAACTACCGGAAAAAATCGATATTCCCACATTCTTCATTCCCACAACCGAGCTGGAAAACAAGAATAATATCAGTTGCCAGAATGTGCAGTTAACAGCAGAATTAACCAAAAGAACCTTTCAAAAAATCCTCTCTTTCGAGGTTGTGAATCATGCTGATTTTTCCCAGCAGGATATCATTTGTCAGCTCTTTTTTGAAGGACAAACCACTTCTGAAAAAGTGGTTGATCTACAGCCATATCAAAGAAAAAAGGAGACTTTTGCCATCAACCTGGAAAAGTCCGGCTGGCATTCCGGTTATGTTCAGGTTAAGAATGAAAGGCTGCCTTTTGATAACCGCAATTATTTTAGTTTCTTTTACAATCTTTCTCCAGAAGTTGCTGTAATTTCTGATGCAAATGAGCTTCCGATTCCTTTGCAGACAATCCTCGAAATTTACACAAATAATCCTGAAAATATTAAGATTTTCTCTACAGAAAACCTTAATTATGAAACTCTGAAAGATTTTGAAAATATCATTGTTTTTAAGAAGCAGAAACTTTCAACAAAACTTGAGTTTATTTTAGACAAACTGCAAAAGAATAAAAAGGGAATCCTGTTTAGTGCAGATAGAAATCTTTCTGAGGAATGGCAAAATTATCTGGGAAATTTATTCTCTGTTAAATTCGACCAATTCCATCATTTCGATAAAAACCTGAAAGTTAGCTTTATAAATAAATTTCATCCCATCACCAATCTTTTGGAATCATCCCGAAATATTACTTTTAATGATATCTGGAAAATATCATCATCTTCCGATGTGCTTTTGCAAACGCAGGATTTTCCATTAGCTCTGGAAAAAGACAAAATCTGTGTCTGGCTGTTTGATATCGAAGGTTTGCAAAATCCATTTATCTTAGATTCCTCATTCCCGGTTTTTGCTTACAATTCCCTGCAATTTCTATGTTCCGAGATTAATCAGAATATCGCTCTTAAGGTAGGCAGCAAAATCAAATTGGATTCACCTTTTATAGAATTCCCTTCCGGAAACACCATCCAAACTAATGAACAATATTTTATCTGCTCATCTGCTGGAATTTACAAACCGGATAATAGACTCGCAAGTATAAATTTAGATTACACTGAAAGCGATTTTAAAAGGATTACAACTTCTACAAATAAACACCTAAAATTTTTAGGTTCGGATTGGAAAAAACACATCCTGCAAACACGTTACGGCTTTGAAACCTGGAAAATTCTTTTGATTTTAGTTCTCCTGCTTTTCGCCCTGGAAATGCTGCTCATCAAAAAAGAAGAAAGCAAATAATTGCTGGAAAACTCAAGCTAGCAAGTAACTGCCTGATAACTAAAGTATCCCCAAATTGATTATTTTCTGAAAAGGCTTTATTATCTATTAATTGAAACTTTCTATTTGACACTTAGATTTAGTTTTACCAATTTCGGCATTGTTAATTTTAAGGTTAAATTTGTATTCATATTGAACGAAAACATTTGAACTCCTATGAAACTGGAAATATCTGATGAATAATATCGTCTTAAAAAAAGTTCGTATACTCTCCTAAATTGGGAGTACTGTGTCCAGCACTTGACGGATCCCAAAGCTTGTTCGGTGATACCGTCGTTGAACATAACAGAGGTATACAAAAAGGAAAAGAAAAAAGTGGAGGTAAAAAAATGAAAAATACTATTTTGCTTTTTTTATTTATTATATTTTTAAGTTCAACTTTATTTTCAAGTAGTATCACAAGGGGGCCCGAAGTTGGTGAAATTTATTATATTGGTCCAACAGCAACTACTGAAGAAGGTTTATACCATTCCACTAATTTTGGAGAAACTGCTGTTTGTGTGGATAGTATAAATATGGTTGCCAGGATTTGTGCAGACAGAACAATAGGTTCGATTTATAAGATCGATCATTCTACTAATATGTTCTATTCTGATAATTATGGACAATATGGAAGTTGGGTCTTTAGAACTTCAGAGGGTTCTTATGAAATCGAAAGCGGACGAAATGAAGGTGAGATATTTAAAGGGCCTGGAATGAGTAGTAATGATTATGGTTATACTTTTATTCAACATTCTTTGAATGGTTGTTTTTGTAGTATTAAGGCATTTGAAATTGGAAATCAAGACTCTATAGGTTATATTCTTGGTGATATATATGGTATTCCCGATTCATTATTCCTTCTAATATCTTATGATAATTTTGAAAATTTAGAACTTCAGTATGCTTTTGATTTTTATTGGTCTAATAAGATATCTTTAAGCCGTGGAACCGAAATAGGTGAATTATTTTTGTATAAAAAAACAATTTATGGAGAAGAAAAAGAATTATTTTATAGCAACGATTATGGACAAACTTGGGAATTAAAAAATACCTTCAATTGCCCAAATTTACCAATTTGCGGTATTGTGGGTGGCAGACAACCAGGTGAATTATTTATGAATATTGAGTATGTTCAACTTATGAGTCAAATTAAACATACTTATATTTACCATAGCTTAGACTATGGCGAGACATTTAATGTTTATCATCCTTTTAGTTATGGAGATGAACCTATATATGCTGATTTTGAAGCGACACCAACCGAAGGCTCAGTACCTTTAGCTGTCCAGTTTACAGATCTATCCAATGGTGATGTGGCATCAACCTGGAAATGGGATTTCCAAAATGACGGAATTATAGATTCTTACGAGCAGAATCCTGAATATACATATCAAGATACCGGATATTATTCAGTTAGCTTAACTGTTCATCCTTTAGATTTGAATACTGCTACAAGATATGATTACATTCATGTTACTGAAAATAACGATTGCGGTGATGAATTAATTCAGATTTCTGAAATTGAATTAAGCAATTCACCTAACCCCTTTAACCCTGAAACTACTATTTCATTTAATCTCACCACAAATGACGCAAAAAACGAAAAAGTAGAAATTTACAATTTGAAAGGACAGAAGATAAAAAAAATAGAAATTAGAAATTTGAAATTAGGAATTAATGAGGTTGTCTGGGATGGAACTGACAGTAGGGGTAATTCAGTTTCATCAGGAATCTACCTTTATAAAATAAATTTAGAAAACTCACCAATAAAAAAAATGATTCTTTTAAAATAGACCGGCTTCGTATAACTATGCCGTGACAAGGAGGAAAGTAAGATGAAAAGAATTAGTTTAATTTTAGTAATAGCATTATTTATCAGTGCATTTGGGTATGCAGATGAATGGGTAAACTTTAATGATCGTGGTGAATCCTCACCAATTTATGAAGTAACGAATTCTACAAGTTCTTTTGTTGAATTTGAATTAGAAATTCCCGGAATGAACAGTAAAGATATTGATATTTACAACCGTGTTTATATACCCGAACATACAAAAATGGATTCAATCGGTTTTCCGGAAGTTCCTGTTGTAAGCTATCTTATTGCCATCCCTGAATGTGATGGTGTAAACCTTAATATAACTTTGTTAGATTCCACTGTAATAGATAATATGAATATCTATCCTGCACCTGAGCTGGTAGAAGTACAAAATGGAGATATTACATACTTGGAAGAACAATTTACGATCAATAGCGCTTTTTATAACAGCGATGAATATTTCCCCGGCTATATGGGAGAATTGGTAGAAAAGGGAGCAGTCAGAGCACAACACTGTATTCGAGTAAAAATCTATCCTGTTCAGTTTAATCCTGTTCAACAACAAATAACAGCATATTCACGACAAAATGTCAAGATGACTTTCGACAATGCAATAGGTTCAGTAAATAATGATGTTTAAAAAAGTTCGTATGCCCTACCGATTGGGGAGTAACTTGTAGGGCTAAGACCGATCCTCGACCTTGTTCTGGGATACATACATTAAACTGCTTAATAAGTTAGCCACAACACGTGGTTTTGATAAAAAGAAAAAACAGGGATGAAAGAAAGATGAAAAATACTATTTTGCTTTTTATATTTGTAATATTTTTAAGCTCAACTTTATTTTCAAGTAGTATCACAAGGGGACCAGAAGTTGGTGAAATATATTATATTGGTCCCACAACAACTACATTTGAAGCTATTTACCACTCTACAGATTATGGTGAAACCGCAATTTGTGTAGATAGCATTAGCGAAATGGGATCAATCTGTGCAGACATAACTACAGGTAGTTTATACCGCACAAGAATGCCGAATGTCTTATATTATTCAAATAACTATGGAAATTATGGAAGTTGGGTATTTAGGAGTAATGATATTTCAATTATGCACAGTGGCAGAACTGAAGGACATATATATAATGGAAAAGCACAACATAGTGAAGATTATGGTGTTAATTTTGTAACTCACCAATGTCAAGGATTTTTCGGTAATCTAAAAGCTTCAGAAATTGATAATGAAAATAATGTCGGATATGCACTTGTATATGAATATGGGAATACTGATTCATTATGGTTATTGATAAGCTACGATGATTTTGAAAATCTTGAGATTCAACATGTTTTTAGTGGTTATTTAGGAACAAATAGACTAACAAGAGGATATGAAAATGGAGAATTATTTTTGTATCGAAAACATAACTTGCATGGAAAAAATCTTTTATATAGCAATGATTATGGTGAAACATGGGAATTGAAAAACACCTTCAATTGCCCCAATCTACCAATAAGAGGTTTGGTCGGTGGAAGACAACCCGGTGAGATATTTATGAATATTGAGTATGTTCAGCTTATGGGACAAATTAAACATACTTATATTTATCATAGCTTGGATTATGGTGAAACATTTACAGTATATCATCCTTTTGCTTATGGTCCTGATCCATATATAACAAATTTTGAAGCAGAACCGACAGCCGGCACAGCTCCTCTCACCGTTCAATTCACAGATTTATCAAGTGGAGGAAATATACTTGGCTGGGAATGGGATTTCGAAAATGACGGAATTATAGATTCTTATGAACAAAATCCGGAATATACTTATCAAGATACGGGCTCATATTCAGTAAAACTGAAGATATATTACGGTCCACTTGAAGACGGATATATAAAAACTGATTATATTAATGTAACAGATAGTAGTGGAATTGATAATTACGAATTGGGAATATGGAATTACGAATTAAATAATTACCCTAATCCATTTAATCCTACTACTACGATTTCTTTTACAATTAACAACGAGCTATACAAACAAAACGAACAAATGAATATTGAGATTTATAATGTGAAAGGGCAGAAGATAAAGCAATTAGAAATTAGAAATGTTAATTTAGGAATGAATAAAGTATTCTGGAATGGTGTTGATGAATTAGGTGAACCAGTATCATCAGGGATTTATTTGTATAGATTAAGTATTAAAGATTCACCAATAAAAAAAATGCTTTTATTAAAATAAGGAGGAAACAAAGATGAAAAAGATCAGTTTAGTTTTAGTTGTATTGGTTGTTTTTGGATTTACTGCTTCGGCAGAAGAGTGGTTAAATTTTAATGAACGTGGAGAATCAGCACCGATTTATGAGGTAATACATTCAACAAGTTCTTTTGTAGAGTTTGAAGTTGAGATACCCGGTATGAAAAGCAAAGAAATTGATAACTTTAACCGTGTTTATATTCCTGAACATGCCAAAATGGACTCTGTCGGTTTTCCCGAAGTTCCGTTTGTAAGTTATCTTATTGCTATACCGGAATGTGATAATGTAAATTTTATTTGACATTATATTTAAGATAAAACTTTTTATCGTAGTGTAAAAGAGGTTAAGATGAAAAAGATTATTTTACTTTTTTTATTTATAATATTTTTAAGCTTAATAATATTTGCAGATACTGCAATAACCCGTGGACCAGACATCGGAGAAATATACTTCATTGGTCCCACAGTAACCGGAGAAGGCATTTACCGTTCTACTGATTTTGGTGAAACTGCCACCTGTATGGACAGCATTAGCGAAGTAGAAAGCATTTGTACAGACCTTACACAAGGTAGCTTATATCGTGATAGAATGCCAAATTGTTTGTACTATTCTAATAACTATGGACAATACGGTAGTTGGGTTTTTAGAACTGCGGAAGGTTCTTATAGATTAGCAAGTGGACGAAATGAAGGAGAAATATATAAAGGAATTGGGAGAAGTAGTCAAGATTATGGATTAAACTTTACTCAACATTCATGTCAAGGGTTCTTTGGTGAATTTAAAGCTTTTGATATTGATAATGAAAATGATGCTGGATATGCGCTTGTAAGACAATATGGAGTTCTCGATTCATTATGGTTATTAATTAGTTATGATAACTACGAAAACCTTGAAATTCAACATGTTTTTAATGATTATATCGGAACAAATAGACTAACAAGAGGATATGAAAATGGAGAATTATTTTTGTACCGAAAACATAACTTGCATGGTAAGAAACTATTGTATAGTAACGATTATGGAGAGACCTGGGAACTGAAAAATACCTTTAATTGCCCGAATTTGCCAATAAAAAGTATTGTTGGAGGCAGACAACCAGGTGAACTGTATATGATAGTTGAATATGTCCAATTATTAAGCACAATTAAATATACTCATATCTATCACAGTTTAGATTACGGTGAGACATTTACAATATATCATACCTTTGAATATGGACCAGAGCCATATTATGCAAATTTTATAGCAACGCCATCTTCCGGCTCTGCCCCATTAACAGTGCAATTCACTGATATATCAAATGGAGAAAACATACAGACATGGGAATGGGATTTTAATGATGACGGTATAATCGATTCTTATGAACAGAATCCCGAATATACCTATCAGGATAGCGGATTGTACCGCGTAACACTAAGAATATTGCCAGGAATGATTGATCCTGAATTGACAGCAAGTCAATACATTCATGTTTCAGGAAACACTGGAATCGATAATGAAGAAATAATTGAGAATATAGATTCTAAAATTCAGAATTATCCAAATCCGTTTAATCCTCATACTACAATATATTATGATCTCCCTGACGGGATAATAAGAAGTGAAATATTTATTTATAATATAAAAGGGCAACTAGTAGATAATTTAGAAATTATCGATCAGCAATCAGTAGTTAGTTGGAATGCTGTAGGTTTTTCTTCAGGAATCTACCTTTATAAACTAAATTTGAAAAATTCACCAATAAAAAAAATGCTACTGCTGAAATAAAGGAAGATTTCACCATGTTATTCAACATGGCAAACAGGATAAATTCTTTTAAAATAATCTAAGGAGGAGAGAAAGATGAAAAGAATTAGTATTGTTGTAATTATGTTAGCTGTTTTTGTGTTAACAGCTTCAGCAGAGGAATGGATAAACTTTAATGAAAGGGGTGAATCCGCACCAATTTATGATGTATCGAATTCGACAAGTTCAATAGTAGAATTTGAACTTGAAATTCCGGGAATGGAAAGCGAAGAAATTGATAACTTTAACCGGGTTTATATTCCTGAACACACAAAATTGGATTCAATCGGTTTCCCCGAAGTTCCTGTAGTTACTTTTTTAATTGCAATCCCGGAATGTGATAATGTGAACCTTAATGTTACTTTGTTAGATTCGATTGTAATCGAAGATATGAACATTTATCCTGCACCTGAATGGATCGAGCACAATAATGGTGATTACTCTTACATGGAAGAACAGTTTACGATAAATAATGCTGCCTATAATAGCAACGAATATTTCCCCGGTTATGCGGGTGAACTTGTAGAAAAGGGAGCTATGAGAGAACAGCATTGCATTCGAGTAAAAATCTATCCTGTACAATTTAATCCGGTTCAACAGCAGGTTATAGCTTTTTCTAGTGTAAATATTGAACTAACTTTTAGTAATGCAATCGGTTCTGTGAACAATGATGTAGGTATCTTCAATGAGGTGTGCGGCAATTCTATGATAAATTATATTTCCAATGGTTTAAATTCTTCTGTAAGTTGTGGTGCAGGATACAGAGACCCAGGAAGTGTAACCTGGTTAACAGATTTAGATAGTTTATTTATGGATTATAACGGTGTACATTGCGATTACTTAATAATTACACATGAAGACTTTTATAACGATCTTGATGCTAGATATCAAATTGAAGAAGTTTTAGCACAAAAAAGGGCATATTATAACGGGTTTGATGTTGTTATAGTAAAGATGATTGATATTATTACTCAAATTTACAGTGTTATTCCAGATGATCACGCAGAAAAAATCAGAAACCTAATTAAGAATACATACGAAAACGGATATGCTGATAATACTTTTGATAATAGGCTCGGTTATGTTTTATTATTTGGTGATGCATATTTTGGTGAAGATGAAGACGATGAATGTGTACCGACATATGAATTTGGCTACGATGGCTATTTCAGTGGGATAAATCACAACGATGTCTATCCTGATATTTATTTAGGCAGGATACCGGTAGATTTTGATATTGAAACCGGAGAAGGTTTGGAAAAAGTAGAAAATGTGTGCCAAAAAATATCAAATTATGAACCTCTCGATATAAATACACCCGGAATAGATAAGATGACGTTTGTAAATACTGCTTTCAGTAGTTATGCAGAGTCCGGTTTTAATTTAATATTACCCGAAGTTCCGGATTATGACAAAACTTTACTTAGTTATGAATTTGTTAATAATCCGGGCTGGAATCCACCAGAAGGATTTCAAGATTATCAACCTTCGTATCCTGCTGAATATCTTAATAATCAGTGGGCTGAAGGTAATTTATTCGTAAGTTATATGGGACATGGCGGTTTATGGAGATTGCATCCGGATATTCAATTCTGGTGGTCATATTCCCAAATTGACGATCCTGAAGATACTCAGTATGATAACAAAATACCATTTATAACAAGTATTTCTTGCAATACAGGTAATTTTTATTCTAATGATGATTATTTTGTTGAACCTATGCTAACATATAACGAAATTAGAGGATGCATTGGAATCATTGCTTCTTCGATAGGATCAGACGCAGATGCTTTTTATGGCTTTGCTCCCTACTGTTTTGAAGCATTTGCTAAGGAATTGGCAATGTGTGGCGAGATGTTACTTGAAGCAAAACTCAAAACCCCTTCGTATGAATATCGCAGACAATATAATTTATATGGTGATCCTGCTCTAAATATTGCCTTAAATTCTGAAAACATTAATGAATGCGAGTTGCTTTGTGATGAACAACAAATTAGTATAGAAGTTATTAATAACCAGACATTACAGGTAAATGTTGGAGTAAGAAATTTAAGCTATATTACAGCTAATAATGTTGAAGTTTTATGCGAATTAACAAATAATATGAACTACTCAGCATCATTAACTCAAACTATCCTAACAATTCAAGGAATTGAAACGATAGGATTAAATTTTGATTTTAATATATCTGATTGTATGCCCACAGAATTTGAAATCTTTATATCAGTTGATCCTGATAATTTAATTGCAGAGAGAAATGAAAACAATAATGAAGCTGAAACAGAATATGATTATTATCGATATCAGGAAAGCTTTCCTTTTATTATAAACATGGTTGAAGGATCATTTCTATCTGATGAAATTCCATTATACCATAATGATTCCATAATTATAGGTGGCAAAAAAATATCGTCATCCGGAGAATTATTATGGGATTGTAATCTGCGAACAGAAGGACTTTCCTTACCAATCAAAGTTAATGATACAGATTTCGATTATATTGTCAGAGAAAAAGATATTAGTGCAGGTGGCAGTCGTCTTTATAGAATAGATGGAAACACAGTCAATAATCTTATTTATAGTGTTTGTGCTTCTGAACATAGTTTCATTAAGTATCTTTTGGGTGATTTGAATAACGATGGAGAAGAAGAATTAATATGTAATTATTATTTAACTTATCCTTATCCTCAATATAATATCGCTATATTTGATCTGGATGGAACTGTTTTAACAGATGATTATAGTGGTCAAATAAGAGATTTTGCTATTGGAGATGGAGATAATGATGGGAAAAATGAATTGTATGTTCTAAAGGGCGGTAACTTAGAAAGATATGATTATAATGATGGTGTTTTAACCCAAATCAACCAGGTAAATCTTACTGGTAATCTCTATAGTTTTGCACTCGATGACTTCAACAATGATGGTGAATTAGACTGCATTGTATTATCATCAAATAAAATTTACTTTTTGGATTGCTCTAGTTTTGTGATATTTGAAGAAATTGATCTTACTTCACATTTATCTTTTTATCATCATGCTGCTCTTGGAGATATTGATAATGATGGAATTACTGAAATTGTAATATCACAAACTGGTGGTAGTGGTTCAGAAACTGATATTTATAAAATAGATATCTTAGGTGTTGAATATGAGTATTTATTCTCTGTTGATGGTATAAGTATACCTACCATCAAATTAACTCTATATGATTTAAATTCTGATAATCAATTGGATATTATTCTTAGTGAGGAGCAAAAAATAAATGGCTATTTAAATAACGGTGATTTAATTTTTGCTTTACCTAATAATGAAGACAAGACTTATAGTACTATCACTGATGTTGATTCTGATAGCGATATTGAAATTATCTTCGGTAAACAAGAGCTAGATTTTGAACAATATTCGACCTACAAGATATCTGTTTCTGATTTAAACATTCCTGTTGGCAAATCCGGAAATATTTATCCAAGAATGAATGAATTCAATAATAATTTATACTCTCAACCTGTATATGGAACATTAACTGAAAATACTGATTATTATTGGTATGGTTCAATAACTCTACATGATGAAGTAACATTACCCGAAACCAGCACTTTAACTATTCTCTCCGGCACAATCATCAAAGCAAAAGAAAATAGTAAGCTTACTGTTTATGGTGATCTTATTGTAAATGGTACAGAAAATCGACCCGTTAAATTTATACCAATAATTCAAGGAGCTTCACAAGATTATTGGCAAGGTCTGGAATTCCCGGAAGGAAATGGAGATATTGAATTAAATCATGTGGTTATTCAAAATGCTAACCTTAATTCTGAAAGAGATATAACGATAAATGGCGGTAGTTTTATAAACACTCCTTTATTACAGGACAGACAAAATTTATCATTATCTGATGTCGATTTTGACAATTCACCAATAACAGCGGAGTTGTATGGAATATCCGAATTAGAAACAATCTCAATTCATAACTGTTATATTTATAATTCACCAACGAATACAGGAATTGAAATTACTGGTTATCCAAACATAGATATTTCCTATAATGTTATTGAAAATTGCAATTCGGGAATAAAAATATGGGAGTCCGGTTCAGGAATTATTAACTCGATTTCCAATAACATAATTCGTAACAATACACAGAATTATGGTATTTCTATTTACCATTCTTATATAGATATAACGGATCACAATCGAATCGAAAACAATAGAGTCGGTCTTTTCATATCGAGGGAGAGTAATTTTAACCTTATCGGTTCAGAAACTTATCCTCTTCAAATAATCAGGGATAACAATGAACATGAAGTTAGATTTACTTATGATAGCAGACCAAGCCAATTCTATCACAACAAGATATATGATGAAGATCATGAGTACAGTTATGTAAAATGCGAACGAGTTCCTCCTATCCATGAACCAATCGATGTTTCAAATAATAACTGGGGTTCTACTTTTAATCCGGAAACTGATCTATTTCCAACAGAGCTTTTTATATATCTGCCAATTTGGGATCCTGGTCCTCCGGAAGATCCTATTTACGGTCCGGAAGGAGAAATGTATCTATTAGCAAAACAACAAGAAGAAGCTGAGGATTATTTTGAAGCTGAACAAACCTACAAACAATTAATTTCCATCTATCCTGTATCTGAGTATGCAAAAATTGCAGCCAAAGAACTTCTTGCTCTAAAAGTAAAATACGATCAGGATTTTGCTGGTTTAAAACTTTATTTCGAGACCGAACCAAATATGCAATATGATGAAGAAATGATAAACTTATCTGCATTTCTGATAAATTGTTGCAATATAAAACTTGAAGAATTTCAACCTGCAATAACCTGGTTTGAAGAAATAATCCAGAATCCACCAACGTTAGCTGATTCTGTTTTTGCTGTGATAGATGCCGGTTATACATACTTACTGATGGAAAATAGTGGTAGATCGCAATATGTCGGTAAAATAAATGATTTAAAACCAAGATCACGTATTGAATATGAAGAAAAAAGAGATGAGTTAATGAATATGCTTTTTGGAGATTCGGAACCGGATAATGAAATCCCATCAATTTTTAAATTGGCTTTGTTTCCCAATTATCCTAATCCTTTCAATCCAAGTACTACAATATCTTTCGCATTACCAAAAGATAGCAAAGTTGAATTATCAGTTTACAACATCAAAGGGCAGAAAGTAAAGACAATAGCAAAAGATGACTTTGAAAAAGGGTTCCATAAATTAATTTGGAATGGAAAAGATTCGTCTGGAAAAGAAGTCGGTTCAGGGATTTATTTCTATAAGCTAAAAGTGAATGGAAAAGATAAATCTGTGAGGAAATGTTTGCTTTTGAAATAGTGTCATAGGAACGAAACTTTAAGTAAAATTCTAATAATAAGTTTATAGAGATTGAGAAGCGACCATGTTTATTGGTCGCTTTTCTCTTATTCAATAAAAATGAAAAGGATTAACCTGATCCGTGGTCTGATATTTTCAGGAACTTCAAAATGTGAATCTCATTTTTTTATTTGACAATATTTCGTAAATTTTAGTTTTCTGTTTAGCGTAACAAATAAGCTGAAATGTAGGAAAAAATGGCAAAGGTTCTTGTAAAAAACGTTAATAAAATTTTTGATAATGATTTCCACGCTGTTAAAGACGTTACTTTCGAAGCTGAAGATAAAGAATTCGTAATTTTAGTGGGACCTTCCGGGTGTGGCAAATCCACCACTCTCCGCATGATCGCCGGTCTGGATGAGATAAGCTCCGGTGAGATTTATATCGGAGACAAAATAGTTAACGACGTTCCTCCCAAAAACCGTGATATTGCTATGGTCTTCCAGAATTATGCTCTTTATCCACACATGACAGTCTACGAAAATATGGCTTTTGCCTTGAAACTGAGAAAATTCAAAAAAGAAGAAATCGAAAAAACCGTTAACGAAACTGCTTCCCTTTTGGAAATCGAAGAGCTGCTGGACAGAAAACCAAAACAGCTTTCCGGCGGACAGAGACAGAGAGTTGCTTTGGGAAGAGCGATTGTGCGTCATCCCAAAGTTTTCCTTTTTGATGAACCTCTTTCCAACCTGGATGCAAAGCTGCGTGTGCAAATGCGGGCAGAAATAGTCAAACTCCATCAGAAGCTGGACACTACCATAATTTATGTAACTCACGACCAGGTGGAAGCAATGACCATGGCCAATAAAATCGTGGTGATGAAAGATGGAATTATTCATCAAATCGATTCCCCTCTTGAAATATATAACAAACCTGTAAACCTATTTGTCGCTGGTTTTCTGGGTAGTCCTTCCATAAATCAGTTCCAGGGAAAAATCGTTCAAGAAAATGATAAGACCTTCTTTGATGAAGGCAGTTTTCAGGTAGAAGTCTTTTCTGAAATGAAAAAGAAATTAGAAAAATATAATGAAATAATTATGGGTTTACGTCCGGAAGATATCTATGATTCCAATTATGATGTAATGGCGGAATTCCCTCAAAAAATTGAAGCTATCTGCGAAGTTGTGGAGCCAATGGGAAATGAATTCATTGTTTTCCTCAAAACAAAATATTCTCATATCACAGCCAGGTTTGACCCTAAACAGCTTCCTAAAATGAACGAAAAAATCGAAATTACTTTTGATATGAATAAAGCTCATTTCTTTGATACGGAAACGGAAAAAAGGCTATAAAAAATTTAAGAGATCTGCAAAATAGAAGTGGAAACCGCTCCCAGTTAAATGAATAAGGATTTAACCCGAATGAAATATAGAAAAAAAGATTTCACTGGGCAAGCGGGACAAGTGAAGCGGTTATTGTATGGTTTGTGTATTTTTTAACCCACAGTTAAAACTGTGGGCTATTGTCATAATACATATTGAATTAACACACACCTGTTTACTCCGGCTCAGACGGATCAGTTGTGGGAAACAAAACCAGAACCAAAAGAAAATTTAACCAAGAAGGAGTTATGAAAAAAAATATTTTAAAGGAACAGACTCCCTTTTTTGCAGGTAGTAATAAAGATAGAATCTTCTTAAAATATTAAGCACAATTAATTATGCTTGGAGGTTTCAATGAAATTAATCTTTCTTTTCTTCATCATTATTTCGCTCTGTCTGTTCCCGGTCTTTCTAAATGCAGATGAAAAAGAGAACGATTCTGAAGAGAAGGGTAAACTGGAAAAATTTGAATCTGAGATAGAAAAACCAAAAGAAAGCAGTTCAACTAATTCTGACGAAGATGACGACGATGACGATGATGATGACGATGATGGCTGTAACATCTTCTGCCAGATTTTTTATAGGATATTATACGAACTTTTCATTGGACATCCTGAATATGAACAAACCTGCCACGACTATCTCTGGAAAATTTCTTTAACTGATTTTCCTTATCAATCTCCAGGATGCGGAATTTATGACTATAATACAAACCGAAAAATGCAACTGCAAATCAATAACCATTTTTTTTCAGATTTTAAAAATATCGATGGATTTTCAATTCGCTCCAGATGGCTCTTCACTCCATTTTTTTCTTTAGATGGAAATTTCATCAGGTTAAATGAAAACCTTGATTCCGGAACAGATAAAATGGACATTTATGATTTTTTATTCAATTATCAGAGATTTCGATTTCAGCGTGTAAACTGGTGGTGGGGCATGGGAATGAAATCAGTGAAAAGAGATAAATATCATTCCGGGGTATGCCTGGATACCGGATTGGAAATATTTCCTGTAAAACCTTTTAGTGCATTTTTTTCTGTGAATATTGCCTCCATAAATAATCATACTGTTTCAGAGCTATTTATGAATATTCGTTATCATTATAAACAGGGAAAGATTTTCCTTGGCTATCAACGTTTTCAGGTTGAGTCAGAAGTTATAAACGGTTTAATTACAGGTTTTGGCATCTATTTTTAATATTTAATTATGAAAAAAGTAATAATTTTTTTTATTTTTCTGGTTATTATTTTTTCAAATTTATTTACCCTTGATCTTAATCTCCCTCCTTCTGCGGCTCATAATGCTACAAACGGACTTTCTCTCATTTTACTAAACCCTTCTTCCGGTTCATTAAATCCAGCTATTTGCAATCCCGGAATTGAAACTTCTGCCACCTATCTTTTTGGTTTGCAGGAGCTGCCATATTATAATTTTCATTCTGCTTTCAGGCTTAGAAATTTCGGTTTTCTTTTAGGAAATTCCTATCTGGATCATAAACTATACAATGAGAATATCATAAATCTCGCTGTAAATTATCATCTCCGGAGATTCTCTTTTGGTTTGAATTTCAGACATCTATACAACAGAATCGAAAATTATCAAAAAGACAGTTCCATTATTTTTGATGCGGGTTTAAAATGGGAAAATAATAAAATCATTTCCGGTTTTTCAGTTCGCAATTTTCTGCAATCCTCTTTTCTAAATGAAAAATTACCTGTTTTCTATTTGTGGGAAACCTGTTATAATTTTTCCTCAAAAAGTAAAATTTCAATTGGTTTGGAAAAACAGGATAATTTTGATTTTTCCTTTAAAATTGCCGGCAGTTATAATTTTTTCAAGATGCTTACCCTTTTAACAAGCTACCAGTACGAACCTGATAGAATCGGGATTGGTGCTGTTTTCAACCTGAAAAAAATCAAAGTTACTTACAGTATCCGAACCCAGCAATATTTAGATTTAACTCACTATATTTCTGTTGGCTATGCTCTTAGGAAATAGAAAAGCAATTATCCTCTTCATATTCTTGCCTTTCCTACTCTGGGCAAAAGATGGTGAAGAAAAAATATTCTCTTTCGAGGACGATACCTACCACTCCACAGAACTTAGTGAACTTCTGGAAAACATCCGTAAAAAACCATTTGATATCAATACTGTTTCTCAGACCGATCTGGAAAAATTGCCCTGGCTCTCTGAAAGTGACATTGAAAAAATTGTCAATTTTAGAAAAGCGAACAAAATTTCTAACTGGAAAGATTTCAAAAAAATCGGTATAAATGAAATAACCATTTCCGATCTGAAACCATACTTTTCATTCGAAAAAACAAGATCCTTTAAAATCAAGCAAATTTCACGAGTTGAATTTCAACAGCAAAATAAAAACCTGCCATCATGCTTAAAATATTATCAGAAATCTCTTTTTCAAATCAAAAAGTTTAATTTCGGTTTCATCTCTCAAAAAGATCAGGGTGAAAACAATCCCTTAGATTTTTATTCTTACTTTGTAGAATATTCCCACAATAACTTTCTTGAACGAATAATCCTGGGAAAATACAGGTTGGCTTTTGGTCAGGGAATTTTGTTTTCTCCCAAACTTGGAATGTCCAAAAGTTCAGAAGCAACCTCCACTCCTACAAAAAAATTCGGACCGATAAAACCTTACACAAGCTCGTATGAAATCTGGGAATTGGAGGGAGCTGCTTCCAATATAATGATGGGAAAATTAAATTTCATCCCCTTTTATTCTTCCACCAAACTCTCTGCCAATCTCGATGATGAAGGAAAAATCACCTCTTTCAATGAGAGCGGACTTCATTATGATGAGAGTAAAAAAGATAATGTGAACGAAACACTTTTCGGGGCTGTCATTAACTACACATTTTCAAATAATATATTTGGATTTGTTTATTCCCAAAATGAATTTGACCATCAGTTCCAGAAACCGGAATGGAATAATAAATATTCAGCTTTCGGACTGAATTTTATATTAAACAAAAGTAATTTTCCAACCTTTGGAGAACTGGCATACGCAGATGAAAAATTTGCTGGAATCATCGGCACAAAATGGGGAGAAGATAAACTAAAGCAATTGCTTCTTTTTAGGTATTATGAGAAGAATTTTCCCACCTGGCATAGTCATCCGTTTTCT
>SDBT01005210.1_pt1 | contig 21920 bp, 18 predicted proteins | sample 2277101 | NCBI WGS metagenome assembly SDBT01 (sample SAMN10404973, study PRJNA504765) | marine sediment metagenome | isolation source: marine sediment core GS10_PC15, 103 cmbsf | place: Arctic Ocean: Southern Knipovich Ridge | collected 2010 | reverse complement strand
TAGTTAATGAACGTATTTGATTTCCTAACCGTAATCCTAGATCATTGAAATCTTGGACACTTTTTCTATAAATAAATTCAGCTACTCCCCCTGAAAAGCTATAATCAAAATTTTCTTGAAAGATTTCCGAAGGAAGAAGAGGAGTCATCATTAATTTTTTCGTAAGAGGTGCAATCTCTTCATTGGCTCCCTTTGTGATAACCTCCATTAGCGCTTGCGCCAATGCGTTTGCTACCTTATCTTTTTGATTATTAGTGATCGTATCACCTAAATTCAGATCTAAATCGCAATAGCTTAATGTTTTTTTACCAGCTGGTTCAAGCCGAACTATCTTATCTTCCTCATTGAATGCGATAAGTCTACCACCCACATTTATACATGCTGTAGCAATGATCTCTCCTCCATTAATCACAGCAATATTAGCTGTTCCTCCACCAACATCTGAATGAATTAATTTACAATTATTAGTTTTGGCGTAATCAACTGCTCCAGACCCAAAAGCAGAAATTATTGATTCAAAATTCGGTCCAGCTGTTCCTGCTACAAATTTACCTGTTTCTTGAGCTAGTTTTTGAACAATAATATCAGCATTTTCCTTTTTAGCTGATTCCCCTGTTATAATAACTGCGCCTGTATCAATATCTGCTGTTTCTATTCCAGTTTTATTATATTCTTCAAGCAAAATTTGCGTTAATCGCTCGACATCAATTTCGTTTCTGTCTTTTAGAGGGGTAAAAAATATATTTCCTCGATATTTAATGTGCCTCTCAGCTATGTGATATTTTTCAGACCGAGAACTAGGATCTTTTTTTAGTACAAGCTCAGAAAAGATTAAATGAGAAGTACTAGTTCCTACATCGATTCCAACGCTATTAATCCTTTTAATCCCGTCTGTTAGGGGCATTGTTATCATTACTTCCTATTCATAAAAATTCAATACTAATTTAATACTTTGTTCAACTAGGTAAAAATCCGAGAAAGAGCAAAAAGATCCAATCAATATTCTCTTAATTAATTCAGCTGGATTGAGAAAAAAAACTATTTAGGGATTTTTGCGCCAGTGATAACACTTATATGGTTCAGGATCAGAGAAACCTAGTTTAAGGGCTAATTTTACAGAATCAGGATTTGTAACATCCCAATGGGGTTCGATCTTTTTTTCTAAGCAATATTCAATCATTTTCGCACTTAAACCTGTTGCAAATTCTCTTCTACGGTAATCTGGGTGAGTTACAATGTATAGTTCAATATTGCAAGTAATGGGGACAGATGCCTTAAAACCCATTACTAGGGAAATAAGTTTTTCACCTTCTTGAATGCAGAATCCTACTCCTTCCTCAACAAATTTCTCTGGGCCTCCAAAATTGTTTAACGGATGATGACCGCTAAAAAAAAAACAACTTATTGCAGTCAAGTATAAAATAGTAGTCGAAGAATAACGATTTTATGCCTCAAATTACACTTGAATATTCTTCAAATATTAAGGATGCTGAAAATATTAAATCTCTTATGATCAGCATTCATAAGATTATAGAATCTTTGTGTTCTCTGGATATCATTAATTGTAAGTCTAGGATAAATCGCATTAAAGATTTTGTGATTGGTGATGGGGATTCAAATAGAAAATTCCTACATCTGGAAGTGAAATTGTTTGAAGGACGTTCACATGAGATTATATCTTCATTAGGTAATTCATTGATAGATTTACTAAGTAACCATGAGATGTTAACCATACAGAACCAAAATATAGATATTACTGTTCATATAGTAAATATAGAGAAGTCTAAATATTTCAAATTTATTTCAGATTCAAAATAAGGATGGGAGTAGATTTGATAGAACTTGATTTAAAGGATTTTCAATTAGTTCAACTACATCTATCCGAACTACTTAAAATTACTCCTTTTCTTGCACAACTACCATTATTTTTTCCCATTCTTGCTTAAAAGACTCAGATTCAACTTTAAACCATACAGGGAAATTTAGAGTGAGCGGATCATCTCCCTCTAGCATATAGATAAAATCACCCTCTTGCCAAATCCAAATATTCCAGCATTCATCAGCGGATTCAAATGGTTTTACAGACGTACCTACTGGGAAGAAATCTGGTTTTTTGCGTAAGAATTTATCTATCTCATCCCACCAAGGAAAAGTTACCAGAATTCCAAGACTATCACTATTAAACCTTAGATGGATTCCCAAACTACTTTGAGTATCAAATAGCTCAATTTTAAAATCTTTAATGGTAGGAAAAGAGTCTAAATTAATTTTATTAACTTCTACATTGTAGTTTGTTCTAGAGATTTTCAGAGGTTTGTCATTCTCGAAAAAAATATACTTTTCGTAATTAAAAATTGATTTCTACATCCTCTCTAATCAGGCAATACTCAACATTTTTTTAGTAATTCTTGATTGCTTCATAGTATTTTTCTAAGTCCATAATGACTTGCCAAATAACAAAAGATGACTGCTAGAATAAAAACAACTGTTAATTTTATAACAGGAAATAGTGGTATGGGAATAAAAACGAGGGATATAGCAACAAGGATTTTTTACTTTCTCCAATGATTGAAAATTGCTTAAATAATAATCTAGAAACGATCCTTGCAAATTTGGGTACGTATTCCAAGGTTGAATTCCTAACATTGCTAATAAGTAAAAAATAATGGAATTAATTAACAAGAGATACAACATGATAGGAATACCGAGACGAAGAAGCCGTTCTTTCCAGAAAGAAGAGATACCTTTTCGATCAAAACTTTTTGGAGTAAGAAAACCAGCAAGAAGGAAGAATAAGCCGAGAAGAGCAGCCTGAAAGAGCCCTCCGAGGGAGGCTAAGGTTTGAAAAACAATTGTACTGAAAAGATCAAGATAATTTTCCTCAATATAGTACCACCAACCTGAACCCTCATATGTGACCCTTACATGATTAAAAATCACGAGAATAGCAAATAGAAGCTTTACATTATCAAGATAAATGAATCGGGTTTTTTTAGACTCTTTAATTTCTGTGCTCATGCTTAAGATTCACCACTGGTTGATTCTTGGTAGGAATGAAAAGATACGTCAAAATACTTTAAATATATTCTCATTGATGTGGGATAAACAAAAAGACGGTGTTATTTGTTCAATCAACGTTGTTTATATTGTATCTATATTATTTTGGTTCTCACTTTGGCCTGGTTTAATTAAACTTGGAATGTTTATCAAAAATCTCTTTCAAATTTGAAGAACCATTAATTGTGATTTTACTGTCTTTATTCATTATTAGAAGATAGCAATAACAATTATTTACTGGTTTAGTGTGTTCTGTCCTTTCTCAAGAAAACCTCTTCCTTCAGAGTTTTTCCGTGAGTTTGAATCTCACTCTCTGCTCCACTCTCTTTTGTTGTAGTGTTATTATTTAATACGCTCTATTCCCCAATATAAATCATAACCTCATATTCTTCAGGATCAGTATAACCTAACTTTAAGGCTAAGTTTGCTGATGGTTTATTGGCAGCATCCCATCTAGGATCCAAACCCTTTTCTAAACTATATTCTATCATAAAAGCAGCCAGCACAGTTGCTAATCCTTTTCTTCGATGGTCAGGATGAGTTTCAATATCTATCTCAAACGCATTCTTATAAGTAAATCCAACATTAGATATTTCCGCTGCAATTTTCCCATCATATAAAGCGCAAAAACCAAATCCATCTCTTCTAAAAGTATCTACAGAACCACAAAAACGATTGATTTTTTGAATTGTATTTTTCCCGAACTTGTCAATTATTTCATTATTTATTTTTACTATTTCATAACCATCTGGAATATTCTTTTTTATTTTTTTAATATGTTCAAGATCCAGATTAGCTGAAGAAACTTTTGTTCTTTGTTGGAATCGTAATTTTTCACCAAAGTTCTCTTTAATTAGTTCTGCCCATTTTTTATTTGGATAAATAAAAGCAGTTCTTTTCGGTATTTTTGAAAATAACTCTTTAGCAGTTGTTCCTTCCCCTGAACCACCAAATACTACAAGCATCGCTTCTTCATATACCAACATTAGATTTTTTGGTTTATCTAAACCATCTGCAAATACATTACCTAGACCAGAAAGTAGTACGCCTAAAACTAAAACTTCTAAATATTCAATTCCTTGGAACAATGGAAGAAGTTCAGCTCTTTTTTCCTGTGGATATTTGTAGATCATTTTGAATCCTCAAGGTTAATATTGCAAACAACACAATAAACTTCTTTCTTCGAACTGAATTTTGCTGTTTTACTTACTGAATGAGATATTAGCTAATTTTATATTCTGGAAGCAGATTTGTTGGTTATTTAGAAAGTTGTTGTTTAATTAACTATTTCTTTAGTTATACTAGCTGGAACTTCAATTAAAGGTTGTTCGTGAAACACAATTGTTCTGAAATCACTTTTTTTTAGGATTGAAAACACTTTCAGTGTTTTTCGTAACTGTTTGTTGGCTAAACGAGATTAATTTCTACTACAGACCACACAATAAACTTGTTTCTTTGGATTGAATTGTGCTGTTTTGCTTACAGAATGAGATATCAATTTACGATTACAAGTAGGACATTTTTGTTTCAAAACAATAAATCGTCCTTTCTTTGGAAGGAAATATGAAGTTTTGCATGTTGGATAATTAGAACAACCGATTAGGCGATAATCTTTGACTTTCTTTAAGGATAATTTCCCTTTGCATGTTGGACATGGACCAACAATATTTTTGCTAGTGAGAGTAGGGGCATAACTTCCCTCTTTCGTTTTCCTGCTAGGACTCGTCCAATTACACGTTGGATAATTAGAACATCCGAAGAAACGTTGTTTGGTTTTCGTATTGAACCTTTCTAATAAAACACCCTCTTTGCATAATGGACATGGATTCTTCTTATCTATCCTTTTATTGGTTTTCGTTTGTGATTTTAGTGATATAGATCGATCAGAAGATTTAATAGAGGTTTTTTTAAGTAATTCGTGCAATTCAGGAAGCTGTGATAGTAGTTTTTTGTGCAATTGGATATAATGATTCCTTAATCCCTCAAGCATGTCCTTGAACTCTGCTTTTTTACTTGCCACTTCATCCATTTGTTGTTCTACCATGCGTGTAAAGCTTGGAGTTACCACATCAGGCCAAATTTGTTCAAACATCTGTATAATCGATTGTCCTAGTGGTGTTGATTCATTAAGTTCCCTATAAATATAATTACGCGTAATTAATTTCTTAAGTATTTCTGGACGAGAAGATTTCGTTCCGATTTTTAATTTCTCTAATTGTTTAATGATTTTCGAATCAGACCAGCTAGGAGGAGGCTTTGTTTCAAATGAAATATCTCGGATATTGTTTACTTGGACTGTTTCACCAACAATAAAGGAAAACTTTTGAGTTTCTTTGGGTTTTCTCCATGTGATAGCTTGAGTCCATCCTTCATCCAAAGTTTGTTGATATTTTTGGCTAAAAAGTTCCTGTTCGATTTGAACTCGAACAAATCCCCGAGATTGTATCAAATCAGGCATGAACATTCCAATATAATAGCGTGCAATATAATCCCATGCTTTAATGTGAAGTTTAGTGATTTTATTTGATTCCTTGGGGACATCTCCTGTTGGATGAATAGGATCATGATCTTCTGTTCCCATTTTTCGTCCATTGGTACGGACTTGTGATGTATCTTTTACAAATTTAACCAATGAATCATAATGGGGGTAATTCTTTAGTTTTACAATAATCGGGTCATGTGGAAACTGATCCTTAAATCTACGATTATCAGTTCGTGGATATGAAATATATCCATTCTCATAAAGGGTAGCTAAAAGGGACATGGCATTATCTGCTTTAATTCTGAGTTCTTTTGTCAATAAAGATAGTGCGTCGGTTGTATTAATTGGTCTTGGAGGAGCTATGCTTGTTTTACGAACTGAAAACTCTTTAACTTTCCCCGTAGTAGATCCTTTAATTCTCTCTAAAATCTCGTCAACGATTGTTTTGTTATCAAATGGAGAATTATCATGTTTAACAGTCACTTGTGTGCTAATTCTGCTATTATCGAGTATATCAGCAAAAATATTGTACTTTAATCTACTTTTGAAATCACTTCTTTCTCGATCTCTATCGACTATGATTTTCAAGGTAGGTAATTGAACTCGGCCGACTGAGAGGACATTTTTTCCTTTCACAATTTGTGCTTGACGTGCTACACCAGTAATTTCTCGTGTTCCTGCGAATCCAACCCAGGCATCAATGAGTCGTCTTCCCTGAACCGCTAATGCCAGATAGATATTCCATGGAATTAGATTTTGAAACGCTCGTATTATTTCAGAAGTAGTGAGAGAGGAATTCCATACTCTTTTTGTGGCTCTTTTTAAAGATGGATTAGCTTTTATAGCCATACTATAAGCTTCATATGCAATATTGTCCCCTTCAGAATCAGGGTCAGTTGCTAACCACAATTGATCAACTTTTTTTGCCTGATGACTAATAATCCGCCGAAAAATTGTGTTTTCTTTGAATATCAAGGCATTTGGGTTCTGAACAATATCTATTGGCTTACATTTCCCCCACCCGAATTCAGGTGTGGTATCGATATTAGTAATATGGCCGATTAAAGGAAGAAAGATCAATTCTTTTCCTTGAAATACACCTTTTCGCAGATAAAGTCTATCAGCAACTTTTTCTGTTTTACCATGATGACCAAAAAGAGTTTCTGAAAAAGTTTTTACCTGAGAAGGTTTTTCTCCGATTACTAATATTTTAGAAGCCATAATTACTCTCTCTAGTTTCAATCTGAACTACGAATCAAGCGATAAAATATTTATGATATCTATTGTTTTTTAGCTAATCAGTATAAAATGGAAAAGAAAAGTGGTTGAAATGACTTTTAAAATGATTGATTTAACTCAAAGACTGAGTATCCATACGCCGCCATGGCCTAGTTATATGCCTTTACAAATTCAATATTTTAAACGAATTGCAGGGGCTCATATGGGACAAGGAGCCAATGGCCAAATTATAAAAACAAGTAATCACGTAGGTACACACTTGGATGGAGAAATTCACTTTTATGCAGCGGGCAAAACAATTGGCGAAATGACTCTTGAGGAACTATGTGGTCCAGCGGTTGTTGTTGATCTATCGGATATTATGACTGACTATGACTTGTATTCACCAGAGATGCTAATGGAACGAGCTGATATTCGTAAAGGAGATATTCTCTTAATCAAAACAGGCTATCAGAGATACGCGTGGGATCAACAAGGATCAGATGAAATGAGATATTTCGTTAAACATCCAGGACCGAATGCTGATTTCCCAAAATGGGCTTTAGACATGGAATTGAAATGGATAGGAGTAGATTGTGGTTCGGCTGATCACCCAATGAACACCATAATAAGGGATTGGCATCCTAAGCTATTCTTGGAAGCTGAAAAGAAAATTAGTGAAAAATTTGGTGTTAGTTCGTGGGATGAAATGTTCCCTCCAGAAAAATTCTACCAAATAATGCATCTAGAGCTGTTTCCTAAGGGATTGATTCATGCAGAGAATCTTTTGATACCTGATGACCCATTATTAAAAAATAAACGAATCTGGGTAGGATGTTTCCCCCTTCGCGGAATTGAATTAGAGTCGTCTATGTGTCGGATAGTTGCTTTTCCCGATGTTCCAATATAACATTTCTTAACAATGTAAAATTCCAAAGAATAACAGGGTTTTTTTGCAATTTTACTAATGAGTACGAAAGAAAACCATGTCTCTTCAGGGCATGATGCCTGCTTGCTAGGTGTGAAGTGATAACCAAGCTTCGCTTATCGTAGGGACTTACGAGAAGTCACGCCTTTGGAGATGGTGTAAGACTCTCTGAGCGACTGTCGATGAATTAGGAATCCATCTGCTTTAGCTGATGGTAGTTCAAATAGGATAATTTCATTCAGACTTCATCGCAAAATGGCACGCTACCCAGTGATTTGGTGCTTCTTCCTTCAAGGGTGGTTCCTCTACACTACATAGCGATAATTCTGCTATTGGACAACGTGGGTGATAACGACATCCAGATGGAGGATTGATTGCATCTGCAACTTCCCCTTTAGGGAGATCTACAGTTTTTTCACCAGGAATAGGAGTAGGAATGGCCTCAAGAAGAGCTTTTGTATAGGGATGCAGAGGTTTTTGGAAGATTTTATCCACTTCCCCTATTTCTACTAGCTTTCCAACGTACATAACCCCTACACGATCACCAAAGTGCCTTGCTGTAGCTAAATCGTGGGTAATAAACAGAACGGATAAATCATAGGATAACTGAAGCTCTTTTAGGGAATCAAGAATTCCAGCACGTAAACTAACATCCAACATACTTGTTGGTTCATCTGCAATTAACAACTCTGGATTCATTATAAGAGCTCGTACTATAGATACACGTTGTCTTTCTCCCCCGCTGACCTCATGTGGAAATTTTTTATAATATTGAAGTGGAGGTGTCAATCCGATCTCATTAAATAATTTCAATACAGAGGGATCTACAACTTTCTTTTTTTGTATCAAAGAATAGTAAGAATAGAGCGACAATCCCAAGACAAACAACCCTAGTGAAGACATTACATATAATTCACCTCCCTGATCTTCCACAAGAAAAGCAAAAATCATCAATATGAGTGAAATACTACAACTCAAGAAGAGAAAGCCTTCTGAAAGAAAAGCATTCTTCAATTTTTTCTTAGTATCATCATCATCGAGTCGGTCATGAATGATCTGAGTATGTAAAACTGCGTCACCTAATCTCATTCGTGGGTTTAAGGATGTATAAGGATTTTGAAACACAATCTGGGATTTAACGTTCTCTTTTTTTGGTTTCAATTCCTCATGAGAAATTTCTTCCCCTTCCCAGCGGAAAACCCCTGACGTTGGTTTCTCCAAACCAACAAGAACATTCGCAGCTGTTGTTTTTCCACAACCACTCTCGCCCACAAGACAGAACACTTCTCCACGTTTAATAGAAAAGCTTATATCATCCACTGCGTGAACCTGTTCCATTTTACGTGAGAAAATCTGTTGAAAAAACCCACGTTCGACTGGGAAATATTTTCGCAGGTTCAGTATCTCCAATAACGGGACTGTTTCTTTATTATGTGTTTCTGATTTCAAGCTTATCACAATCTCAAGTAAATTGATGTTTGAATTTATCATCATGCATTAAGCATTTCACGGTATGTTCACTACCTGTGTCTGAAGGAATTTTAACATCATTTATTCGCCCTTTCCTACAAGCTTCAATTGTATAGAGACAACGTTCAGCAAACCGACAGCCTGTGGGAGGATTTTTCAAATCAGGAGGGTATCCTGGTATAAAAGTTAATCTCTGTTTAGTCTTATCTTTAACATTTGGAATCGCATTGATCAGGGCCTTTGTGTAAGGATGAGCAGCGTTTTCGAATATAGTAAAAGTATCAGCAATTTCGACAATCTCTCCTGCATACATAATTGCTACTCGTTTGGTAATTTCTGCCACAACTCCCAGATCATGTGTTATATAAATGACTGTTAAATTCAATTCTTTTATAAGATCTTTTAGAATTTGTAAGAGCCGTGCTTGAACAAGAACATCTAAAGCGGTAGTAGGTTCATCCGCAACGATCAGTTGAGGAGTTAACATGAGGGTTAATGCGATAACAATTCGTTGTTGCATTCCGCCAGAAAATTGAAAAGGATAATCCTCCAAACGAGTGTCTGAAATTTCTAATCGATTCAACAAATCAAGAACTTTATTCCAAGATTCCTTGCTCCATCTATTATGTGCTTTTAGTGTGTCTTTGAAGTGATTTGAGACCTTTTGTAAAGGATTTAACGCATTTTGGGAAGCTTGAAAGATCATTGAGATCTGTGTTCCACGAAGCTTTCTCATTTTTTTTTCTGAAACTTGGGTAATATCCTTTCCTCCAAAAAGAATTTTCCCACCAGCTATATGCCCTCCTCTTAATAAACGAAGGAGCGAAAATCCCAATGTACTTTTTCCACAACCCGATTCTCCAACAAGACCCAAAACTTCCCCTTTCTTAAGTGAAAGTGAGACTTGATCAACAGCACGTAGATTTCCTTCACTGGTTGGATACTCAACAATTACGTCTTGAATCTGCAGGAGGGGTTGTATATCACTTTGTTTCGAATTTTTTACTAAGAAGGGGGTTGAACTTGTCATTCAGAACATCACCAATTAATGAAAGAGCGAAAGATAGAAGAAATATCATAAAACCGGGAAATATAATCAACCATGGATATAAACGTATTTTAGCAAGATCTTTAGCGTCAAATACATCATATCCCCAATCTGGTGTCGGCGGGGCTATTCCTAAACCGAGAAAAGCAAGACCAGCATTTGTGAGAATAGCATCGGTCATATTAAAAGGAATAATCGCGATAGAAGACGATATGACATTAGGAGTAATATAGCGTAGTAATATTGTTGCTGATCCAGCCCCCATAGCTTTTGCTGCTAACACAAACGTTTCTTCTTTCACCTGTAAAACTTGTGATCGAATCACTCGAAAGTAGGTTGGTATATAGACCACTGCTGTTGCGAATGATACTGGAGCAATAACTTTCAGAAGACCAGAAGATGAAAAGAAAATTGCAAGTGCAATTGCCAATAATAATGATGGCAAAGAATAGATCGCATCAGCGATTAGTGTAAGAAGACGATCAATTTTCCCTCCAAAATAGCCTGAAATTATTCCTAAGGGAACTCCAATGATAACCGCGAGAATAGTTCCAGAAAAAGCAATTAATAAGGTTGTACGTGAACCATGAATTACCCGAGAAAGGACATCTCTTCCGAGAAGATTTGTACCAAAAGGATGAGCTGCTGAAGGGGGGTCATATCGACAATAGGGGTTGTCCTCACCACAATCTCTATGTCTTTCAGCATAATGTGAAGGTGCAATGATGTCAGCAAAAAGCGCCATAAACAAGATAGAAGTAAATAATAGCATTCCTAATGTCAAAGACTTATTGTGAGTAATGAAGTCCCAAGTACGTCTTATCGTCAATCGAACATGTGAAAATAAATTCAACTTATGCGTTTGCAAAATCGATGTAACACCCTTTTTCGTATTCAATATTTTATCCTTGGATCTAAGACTGCATATAACACATCACTAAATAAGCTAACTACGCTTACAACGATAATTAAGACAATGAATGCACCCTGAATTGCTGGAAAATCTCTATTCACGATAGCTAAATAAATATAATTCCCTAAACCTGGAATACTGAATGTCGTTTCTGTTAGAATGGCTCCCGATAGAAGTAGGGCAAACTGTAAACCAATCATACCTACTATTGGTACCACTGCATTTTTTGATGAATATCGATATTTAACAACGTTTTCAGAAATACCTCGTGACCGAGCGAAATCAATATAATCTTGGTCTAATTGAAAGATCATATTGGTTCGAACTATTCTACTTATAGTCCCTGCAATTAACATTCCTAATGCAATACTGGGTAATGTTAAGTGAAGAATGATATCGAAGGCCAAATCAAAACGTCCGCTTAATATCGTATCAATAAACCATATTTCCGTATAATGAGTGAATAGTTCTGTTGCCCCAGGCTTTAATAAGCCTAATATTGGAAAGCCCTTGAGATTCTCCATCATAAAGATTTGCATGATCACTCCAACTAGAAAAATTGGCATAGAGTAAATTCCGATTGAAAATATTCGAATAAGATGATCCATTTTGCTTTCACGATGTGCACCTGAATATGTACCCAGAATAATACCAAGTGGAATACCAATTATTGTACCATATATTCCTAACATTAAAGTAGGACCAAATGCAAGCCTAATTTCTTTAATAATTTCTAAATTTGTATTGTAAGATTTACCAAGATCAAGGGATAAAGTTCTCATCAGAAAATCTATGTATTGTTCAAAAATTGGACGATTGAGACCTAATTCCTCTGAAATGGCTTCAACTTGTTCTGGAGGAAGTTGTGGACTCATCATCAGTACTGGATTAGCACCTGGCATAACTCTTAATAAAAAGAAAATTAGTGTTAGGAGAAGCCACACCATCGGTATGAGAAGAATGATTCTCGTAATGACAAACGATCTTAATGAACTCACTTCAAGCAAACCTCTTATAAAATCGGTATGGGGCATAATTATATATTTATTTTAGAACCCTGAGTTATTTCAGTACTTTTAAACTAGTTTATAAAAATCTGTTGCCAATATGGAATTAATTAAAAATTAACTACTTTTTAGACTATTTATTGGAAGCAAAGTCAAGAGAGGAACTTGATTCAAAAAATAGGAAAAAAAAGGGAGGAAAGAAGGATTATCTGTTTATTTTCTTTTCCGTTTTAATCCAACAACTAGTGATCCCATTATAACCATTGTTAGTAGAGCTGTGACTAGTTCGAAACCAGGTGCACCATCCTCTTCTGTAGTCGTAGTAGCTGCTGTTGTTGTAGTTGTTGTGGGTGTGGTTGTGGTTGTAGTTGTTACTTCAGCCAATACAATGGAATTGTAATGAATATTTTCCGATGGTTCTAATACAACCCCTTCAACATTTGGTTGGTAAGCAATGAATTGGGAAAGCATAGTAAACAAGGGAATACATGGGACATCTACAGCTATGAGTTTTTGGGCGTCTTCTGTTGCTGTGGCACGTTCTGCTGTATCGGTGTTTGTGAGCATTGTGTCAATATAGTCATCCATCTCTGAAGTACTATAATTGGTTCCCATGCTGACAGCGCCAGCACCGACAAATGGATCGATATAATTGCTTGGATCAGGATAGTCAAACCACCATCCAAGGAGGAACATGTTCATAGTTCCAAGTTGACCCAAATAGGTTGACCATTCAGCAGCTTCAAGGGTCACTTCAAAGTAACCTGTAGCTTCTAGTTGGGCTTCAACCAGTTGTGCAACATCTGCTTCCGTGCTTCCATAGTGTGAGGGTGTATACCAGAAATCAATCTTATATTTACCATCTTTAGTAGTATTATAACCTGCAGCTGTCATATTACCAGCAACCCAGTCCTCATTTGGACCATCGTCGAAAGCGTCGATTTGACTGCTGAATATACTAGGTACCATGCTAAGTAATGGATCATTTAGATTATTGAAGACAACCGTGGTGAGCTCAAGTCGATCAATTGCTGCAGCAACTGCGCGACGAACTTCGACTTCTGTTTCAATATCTACATTGAATAACATGTACCGAATTCCAGCAGTATCTTTGCTAGCCCAGTTAACACTAGGATTGGTTTTTACTGCATCAATTTCATCAGGCCCAAATATTCTATGAGCAACGTCTGCTTCCCCACTCTCAAGAGCAGCTAAAAGCGTTGATGCTGTAGAATAGAACTTGATTATTACTTTTGCATTTGCGGGTGCATCACCAAAATAGTATGTATTCGGTTCGAGAATCATTTCAGTGTCTTTGGTCCAAGTAGTTATTTTATAAGGGCCTAATCCAAAAGGAATATGATCAGGATCACCAGAAATTGTGTCAACAGCTAATGGTCCGTTGGGACTCACCGGCCAAGCAACAGTATAAGTTAACCGTTGAAGAAAAGTTGCATCAGAAGATGATAAAGTAATTTTGGCCAATGTATTATTGATTACCTCCACTGTGCTAATGACGTCAGAAAGAAGGAATCCAGGATCTCCACCTAAAGTTATAGCACGATCTAGGTTCCATTTCAAAGCCGTGGCATTGAATGCACTTCCATCACTGAATTGGATACCAGATTTTAGGTTAAAGAAATAAATTTTTGCGTCTACACTTACATTGTACCAACTAACAATTGGACCCTGTACAGCATCTGTTGATCCCACAGGCATTTCCATAAGACCATGTGTTATCTGTACAAGCACATTTGATGAAAAGTAGTCATATGCGTCCGCAGGATCTAGTTTTGTGACTTTATCTGATGTTCCTACTACAATAGTATCAGTGGCTGCTACGGTCGTTGCTGATACTCTAGCGAATGTAGATGAGAATGTGAACAACATCAAAGTCAATAAACAAAGTATTTGAACTTTTTTGAATTTCATCTTTTTATTTCACCTATAAAATACTTATTTGATATTTAGAAAAAATCATAAGTACTGTAAATTTATGGTAATTGGCTATTCTTAAAGTTATCCTCCGATAATAGTAAATCAGGACAAAAATTGAAATATAACAGATTATATAGGGATATTGAAGATGAGAGTCTTAAAATAGCTATAGAATAGTACACAGTATATAATGAGGTAGATCTCCGTTAAAGAGGTAAGTTATATTAGTGATTTCAATACAAAAGCGAATTTGTAAAACTACCGAATAGTGATAATTCCTTTACTGTACATATTGTGTAATTTCAAATCAACTGTTTCCTCTATTCCCAGAAATTAGTAGGGCAGTGTGTATTGATTTAGAGACAAATCCTAATGAAAGAAAAAACTGTAGGTTGGTAATGCTTCCACTTCATTTTCTCGTAATGTGGCATCTATAAGTCTCCTTCCCTGGACCGTGAGTGCGAGATAGATATGCCATGGGATTAAATTTTGAAATGCGCGTATAATTTCAGAATTAGTGAGAGAAGAGTTCCATACTCTTTTTGTGTCTCTCTTTAAAGCTGGATTAGCTTTTATAGCCATATTATAAGCTTCATATGCAATATTATCCCCTTCGGAATCAGGATCAGTTGCTAACCACAATTGATCAACTTTTTTTTGCTTGCTGACCAATTATCCGTCTAAAAGTGGTGTTTTCTTTAAATATCAAGGCATTTGGGTTCTGAACAATATCTAGTGGTTTACATTTTCCCCACCCGAACTCATTAGGGGTATCGATATTAGTAATATGGCCGATTAAAGGAAGAAAGATTAATTCCTTTCCTTGAAATACACCTTTTCGCAGATAAAGTCTATCAGCAACTTTTTCTGTCTTACCATGATGACCAAAAAGAGTTTCTGAAAAAGTTTTTACCTGAGAAGGTTTTTCTCCGATTACTAATAGGTGTTGATTGTGGTTCGGCTGATCACCCAATGAATACAATTATTAGAGATTGGCATCCTAAGCTATTCCTAGAAGCTGAAAAGAAACTTATCGAGAAGTTTGGTGTGAACTCGTGGGATGAAATGTTCCCTCCAGAAAAATTTTACCAGATAATGCATCTAGAGCTGTTTCCTAATGAATTGATTCATGCTGAGAATCTCTGGATTCCAGATGATCCTTTACTAAAAAACAAACGAATTTGGGTAGGGTGTTTCCCCCTTCGCGGAATAGAATTAGAGTCCTCTATGTGTCGGATAGTTGCTTTTCCCGATGTTCCAATGTGAAAATAAGACTTTTTCACAATTTGTTTTCTTTTTTTACTTATTTAATTCTATTTATCTTGGAATTATAGTGTTAATCTTCATATTTTTTTTACTATGGGACCAAATACGAATTTCGATAGATTCATCTTCAGGTATGTGATTTATGTGAATATCTCGTTGATAAGAAGGAATTAAATGGAAAAAATTGTCTTCTGGCTCTAGTTCATTAGGTAATTCAACCATAAAAGCTAGATCATGTGACGTTACCATGGTTAAAATGCTTTTTTGTTTATCTAATGTTGCTAAAATTTCTGGATCTGGAAATTTCATTTCAGATGGATCACTAGCAAGAGCTATACTGTCGAATGATGTATTTTCGTAAATTAGCTGAATCCAAAGATATTCCTCCTTCAAAAGGGTTGTGATGTCATCAACGATAGTGGTTTTTCCATTTGAATCAATTTTAGCATCATACTCTTTCATAGATAGTAATTCTGAAGAAGAATAGTTCGAATATTTACGTAGTACTAACTTACACTCTATTGTTCTAGTAAAATCATTAACAATAATGACTGAATTTGTCTCTTTTTCATCAACCGTGATTACAGGTTGAAACGCTCGTTTAATGAAATAATATGCTATTTTTGGATTATTAAAGTAGTCAATAACTGACCAACAAATAGTGGGCCAAGGTTCATTATACTGCCAGAATAAGGCTCCTGCTGTCTCAAATTTTCTAGATCTCCATGTTTCAATAGCAAATTTCATTCCAAACGCCTGAGCCGCTTGTGTATAGAGGATCCATTCCTCTATATTTTTTGGTTCTCCGAATTTCTTCATATTAACTTTAATATTGCTTAAGCTTAAATTATGAAATTCCCATACTTCATTTGGGGATTCTTGATTTTTTTTACTAAAAATTCTATCAATAGTAGATTTTACAGGAAGACTTTGGATTCCAAATTCCGATATAAACCTCGCATGATTAGAGGCATAATTTTCGAATTCAGGCGGTTGAAGATCAGGTTGTCCTACCCCATGCCAGACAAGCCAATCATGGCAATTCCCTTCATCCTGAGAATTAGGATCATATGAGAAGGATGTTTCTGATGTAGGACTCCAAGGACTTGAACGCCAATATGGTCTTGATGGGTCTAGTTTTTGACATAGTTTCTTCTTTAATTGATGTAATTTCTCGCCAAATTTTCTTTCTTCACGATAACTTTCTGTGTAATGTTGGAAATCAATCCATTCATTCTCATTATTACCACACCATAATGCAATTGAAGGATGATTACGTAATCTTGTTAGAATCCCCGATATTTCTTTTTCTACGTTTTTCAGATATCCATCATCTTCGGGATACATACTACACGCGAACTGAAAGTCGTGCCAAATTAAAATTCCTAATTCATCACATAATTCATAAAAGATCTTCTTTTCAACCACTCCTCCACCCCAAACTCTGATCATGTTGAAATTAGCGTTCTTAGCAAGCAATAGAAGTTTTTCATATTTCTCATTTGAACTGAAATTTGTCAATGCATCAGTAGGTACCCAATTACCCCCCTTCGCCCAAATTTTTACACCATTTATCTCGAAAATGAAACGATGTTCATTGTCTTCTTTGAGGAGTAGTTCTATCTTTCTTATCCCAAATAATGAATGAATTTTTGTTCCTGAAGATTTTTCTCTTACCTCTATTCGATATAATGCTTGTTTGCCATACCCATTTGGCCACCACAGTTTTGGATTCTGAACATCTATGTTTTGTCTATGAATATGTTCTCCGATTTCTAGAAATTCTGAGAATTGATTATTATAGACTTCATCATTCTTTTCATCCACTATGACTAACTGGAAAGAGAAATTGCCTGCATAGGAAGATTTAGTTTTCCATTCAACCTTGATTATTGCTTTTTGTGAATGAATAGATTCTGTAAACACAAAGATGTCTTCAAGAGTTAGGGCTTTCCTTGATTCAATAATTGATTTTCCTATTCCAGTCAATATCACTCTTGGGGCAAAATCCCATCCATAATTATACACAGGCTTTCTAACAAAAACTCGGTCACGTATCTCTGGTAAATCTGCTTCTTTATTAATATATGCCGTTGTAGGAAATAAGAATATAGTAATCAGATTTTTTCCTATTGAAACATGAGTTGGAGGTATTTTTATTGTTTGTTGGATGAATGCATTCGATGTTTTCCCAACTGATACTCCATTTATGTATATCTCTGAAATAGTATCTATATACTCAAAATCGATTTGTAGTTTCTCTTTAACCTTATCTAAAATGAATTCAGAAAAAAGAATTAGGACCATATTTTCATAAGAGTCAAAATCTCTCATATTTTCTTCGTAATATGGGTCTAATTCAAGTATTTTTGCTAAGTTTGACTGCAAGGTACCTGGAGTAATGAAAGGTTTAAGTTCAATTTGTAATAAATCAATAGATGACTTTCCTCTTATTTTATGATGCAATCCCTCCATTTCTGTTATTTCGATTTGAGTAAAGAACCAATTATCTAGTTTAATCCCTTCTTTCAACATGCTTCATATCCTTCTATTTAGAAGAGCAGATATTATCCTCAAAATGATCCTTAAAGAACAGGTAATATTATTAATAAAATCATTTTTCCTATTTGGATTTTAGGATTACTAAATCCATTTATTTTATTTCAGTAATATTCCCATTAATAACTATGATCAGAATAAGTCATATTAATAATTAGAAACGAGATAATAACGGAGAAGAATGTGTAATGAAAATGATCCTTTTGAAATTCAGATCGCAGAATCTTTTAGTGATTTTTTTGTTTTTTATTCTGTTAGTTTCAGCTATTCCAGCTGTTAATGGACAAAATCAGGTTATAACAAGTCTTGATGTAGATTTAACATGGAATACTATGATAACTAATCGTAAAACAGCTATATCTAGTTTGCCAGCTTATGCAGATTTCCCTGATATTGCTACTTCTTGGACTGAGTATGCCGAAAGGTCCTTTGAGGAACTTCTAATTGAAGATGATTGTTGGATTAGCGAGGGTACTGTAGATAAAGGTTTTCGGCCTTATGTCAAAGGAGCTGATGGGTGGGGACCTGGGAGCTGGGTGAGAACTTCAACCGAATTAATGGCGGGAATTGATGTACTTTGGCCAATGTATAGATACTTACAGTTAAATTCGAACAGTACACGGGAGAAAATGGTTGCTGAATTCATAAACGAATTACCAAATTACTATGCTCCCACATTAAAACAGACGCTGAATAATCCCGCCTCTGGTAGTACTTCTAGCTATCGACATGATAGTTGGTATTATGTGGAAAATTCAATTCTAAAATTTGGACATTTGTATAAGATCTCAAATATTACAGCACTTGAAGAGCCATATGTAAATTCTCTTGAGAGTGGTTTAGAAATGGCTGACAATCTCAATTATTTATTTCCCCAATTTGTCGATGCTTCATCTAAAAAAGCAACATACAATACTAACATTAATTATGGTACAGCAGGATTATTAGCATATAGTCTGGTTGACGCTTATGAATTAACTCAAGATTCCACATTTTTAACGGAAGCAGAAAATGCTTTGATTGCATTACGAGGAGTGGAACCGCCATATGATACAGCTTATGAACCTCAAGAGCTAGCTGCTGGTGTTGCCGCTGCAGCAAGAATGATTCGATATGCAGATCTCATTGAATCATCAACAAACTTTGCTCAAATGGCAATCGACCTATTCTATGCCGAAGAACAGACGCTTTATTATGATGATGGATCTATTGATTGGAATTTTGGTTTTAATCCTGGAGCAAGCCCTTGGTTACCAACCTCATGGAGAGATGGAATGCATTCTCCTTATTCAAATCCAAGGGAATTAGGAAATGGAGGAATAAATGCACCAGCTTACAAGGAGAACATAGAAGCTATAATGTTCTGGGTTGATTATTTGAAAAATATATATTTCTACGAAGGTTTCAAGGCAGAAGAACCCTTAAAAATTCTAAATCTAAACCGAATAAAGAATTTTTACTTCTTTTCACCCAATATTCCTGATCAATATGAGCGTTCGTACGGCCCCGTGACTCTTCAATACATTCCCTATGAGGATATTGATTATCATGATGTTAGGACTGATAAAGAGGGTGAATCTCAAAGATATAAAGCGGGATACAATGGTAAGGAGATCTATGGAGCTGGAGAGACTTTATGGAATTATTTGATGTTTGAAGCTCTTGGTGAAGCCGCTGATAATAAATCTTTAATAATAAACTTGAATACTTTTGATAAAGATTACCCTGCTGTTAGAGATAATCGTGCTTATGTTGTGTTTAATCCATATGATGAACAAAAAACATTAACATTTACTTTAAAGCACCTAACTGAGGCTTATAATCTTTATTCAAATGATACATTGCTATCAAATAATATTCAACCAGGAAATTCATTCAATATCACTTTACCTGCTCTAGGATCAGCCTATTTAACCTTAACAGACCCAACAATCACTAGTATTCCAACAACAACTATTCCAACCACCTCCTCACAAACTCCTTCTGATGGATCAAGTTTGGCTGAACTTCTAGGAATTCTTGGATTTTTTGGTTTTTCTATCATTGCGATAGTATTAGTATTATATATTGCTTTCAAACCTAAACCATAATAAAGCTAATTAAAGTTAATGGAGACAATAGAAATGGTGCAACTTGAACGATTTAAAAGCAATCCGATTATAAGTCCTAATTTAAATCACGAATGGGAAAAAGGTGGCGTTTTTAACTGTGCTGCTACAATATTCAATGATGAAGTTCTTTTACTATATCGGGCAATAGGAAATTACGATACCTATGTTTCAACATTGGGTTTAGCAATAAGCAAGGATGGTTATAACTTTACTACCTTTGATGAACCTATAATGAAACCAAAAGACGATTTTGAGAAATATGGAGTAGAAGATCCCAGAATTACATTACTAGAGGGAAAATACTATATTGCATATACTGCAGTAAAAACCCCTGTTCCTAAAGGAGACGTGGAATTTCATATAGGGATAGCTTCTACTACAGATTTCAAAACTTTCAAAAGACATGGTACAATTATCAATGAACATCGCGATAAAGATGGGGTTCTTTTCCCAGAAAAAATTAAAGGCCGATATGTATTAATGCATCGGGCACCTGAACCACATATGTGGATTGCTTATTCAAATGATTTGAAAAACTGGACTGACCACACAAAATTCTTCAGTCCCATTGAGAATACATGGCAAGATTTCAAAGTTGGAGCTGGTGCACCCCCGATAAAAACAGATCAAGGATGGCTTGAATTCTATCACGGTGTGGATAAAGACCTTCATTATTCCTTAGGAGTAATGATGCTTGATTTGGAAGATCCATCAAAGATTATCAGTATTTTAGATGATCCAATACTTACTCCAGAGGAAGAATATGAAAAAGTTGGAGATGTACCCAATGTTTGCTTTACATGTGGGGTAGTAGAAAAGGATGATAAATATTTCGTCTATTATGGAGGAGCAGATAAGGTGATAGGAGTAGCTACTATTGATAAAGGAAAACTTCTAAATGCGTTGTGACATTCAATAAATATTATTGCACATTTCGATTTATTTTCCTTTTTTCTTGATTTATACAATCTTTGAATTAAAGGTGATATAATTGACTAATATTGAAGTCAAAGATCAACAGGCTCAACAAATAATTATTGACATTCTCTCTAGTAATAATAATACGCTCACACTTCTAGAATTGAAACAGGCTTCTCAATTAGCAAATCTTTATTTTTTCAAGGCTTTAGATCAGCTTGAAGCTCATATTAAGATTGAAAAAGTTAAAAAAGACGGTATAACTTGGATAATGCTATTAGATTAAATAAAATTGGTTCAAAAAATAAAAAAAAAGAGGGGAGAGAAGATAGTCTAATACCGACGTCTTCTAAAGACATAAATTGCGCCTGCTATTACAGAGAAGGCGAGTATTGGTAGCAATTCAAATCCAGAGGCACTTTCAGTAACCGTTGTCCAATAAGTTGATATAACTTCAACTGTTACTTCAACTGTTACTTCTACCTCTGTAGTTTCTATTTCTGTTTCTGTTTCCGTTTCTGTTTCCGTTTCTGTGGTGACCCAAGGATCTCTGATATAGGATGTAAAGTCTACTAGATAATCATTCATCCATGCTGCGTTAAGAGTTACCATATAAGCTTCCACGGTGGTAGTAACAGCGCTACCGTCAACTGGAATCAGAATTGTATCTAAACCACCAACAGGGAGAAATTCAAAGGAATATTTGACAGCAACTTCACCATCAGACCAATCAATAGCGGTTACTTGGGATAGATAATCGATATGACCCCAATTCACAATTAATCCATTTCCTGTACTACCGTTATACATAGCAAACCATGGTTCTGTTACTTCAGACATGTTGAATTTACGGATATCGCTATTATTTTGCCAGCGAGAGTCGTTAGTTGCAAGTCCAGGATCATTGGGAGAGTAAACCATATTGTAATCAATGGCTCCTTTATTTCCAGTCCATGGTAGTGTTTTATTTACCACAGGAGAAGTAGTATTTTGGTCATGTGCAAC
>SDBT01005209.1_pt1 | contig 21923 bp, 34 predicted proteins | sample 2277101 | NCBI WGS metagenome assembly SDBT01 (sample SAMN10404973, study PRJNA504765) | marine sediment metagenome | isolation source: marine sediment core GS10_PC15, 103 cmbsf | place: Arctic Ocean: Southern Knipovich Ridge | collected 2010 | reverse complement strand
CAACAACCTGATTTGAGTTATGATATTGAATTTGAGAATGGAGATTTCAAAATTGATGATGGTTTAGAAACAGCATTAATTGTTTCTATATTATCTGATAGACGAGCAAGTGAGTCTCAAGTATTTCAACCAGAATTAAGAAGAGGCTGGATAGGAGACCTGGTTACGACTCTCCCTGGTTATAAACTAGGTTCTCATATATGGTTATCTGAACAAGCTAGAGTGACTCAGGAGACTCTAAGCACTATTCAAGATTCTGCTGAAAAATCACTAAATTGGATGTTATCTGCTAGTCTGATTTTAAAGGTTGAGGCCAAAGCTACGATAACATCTAAGGATAATATCCTATTGACCATTACAATTACAAGCCCGGATGGTAGTGTTTCAATAAAAGCCTTTAACCTTTGGAAACGGACTATAGAAAATGCCAATTGATATAGGGAATCTACAAGACATTATTAATAATATTAATGCTGATGTTAGGACCGGTTTACCTGCACTTGATCCTTCAATAGAGGGTAGTGTTATAAAAATTATAACTGAAAGTCTTGGTTCTAGAGCATTTGATAATCGTCAGTTAATAGCCCAATTGATTCAACAAGCTTTCCCACAAACTGCAACGGATGAATTCCTAGAACTATGGGCTGACTATGATGGACTGGTAAGAAATCCATCTACAATTTCCAGTGGTTTCATAACCATGACAGGAACAATAGGTACAGATGTTCCTGGTAGTTCCTTACTTAATTCTCAAAGTAATGTAATTCTTGAAACTCAGACAACAGTGACGATTAATAATATCGTAACTTCAATTACAAGTTTAACTTTTGCGAGTGGTATCGTCACAGCAGTTTGTAGTTCAGATCATAATCTTGCTAGTGGTGTTTCAGCAGATATCTTAGGAGCTGTTGAAGTTGAATATAATGGCACCTTTCTTGTGACTGTTACCAGTAGCACTAAATTTACTTATACGCCCATAACTCCACCTGCTTCTTCTCCTGCAACAGGAACTATAACGGTGGACTTTGATGGTGCCGTGGTAGAAGTTGAGTCACAAGGTACTGGGTTGAGTCAGAATGTGGGAGCTGGTAGTATAGCCACCTTCTCGTCACCTATAGCAGGTGTAGATACAACTGCTTTTGTACGCTTCCCAGGTATTGAGGGTGGTACAGATACCGAGTCAGATGATGCTCTCAGAGTTCGTATCCTTGAAAGTAGGGCTACTATCCAATCACTGTTTAATAGTTCTTTCCTTGTTGAACAAGCAAAAACGGTTGCTGGGGTTACAAGGGTATTTGTAAAAGAAATTACTCTAGTGACAACCGAAGTAATAGGGGCTACGACAGTTTATTTTATGCGAGATGGCGATGCAAATCCTATTCCCTCAGGTATTGATATCACAAATGTGAATACTGTACTTCAAGTAATAAGGCCTGCTAATATGATAGAAACTGATTTTTTAATATTAGCTCCCACTGCTGTTCCTATACCAATAACACTTAGCAGTCTTGTTCCTGATACCCCTACTATGAGAACTAATATACAAAGCGTTCTTCAGGAATTCTTTAGTTTTCAAGTGGACTTTGAACAAGATGTTCTTGTAGATAGAATTAAATCTGCTTTGTTCAATGCTCAAGATACTGAGACAGGGGACTTCTTAGAAACCTTTACTTTAGATGCTCCAGCCGCTGATGTAACAATAGCATTGGGGGAAATTGGAACTCTAGGCACTATAACCATAACTTAATATTATGAAAGATCAATTCATACCTCTGGATAAAGCACAGCAAGGATTTAAAATAGGAGAGTTCATGCCTACAGGTAATGCATGGGACGCTAAGAATGATGTCTCTACAAACCTAGGTGCTTTGCTATTAGCTTTTGGTTCTGAATTTAATAGAATTGAAACTTTAATTCAAACTGTTAATAAAGAACTAGATATCAATTTCACAGAACAACTTATAAGAGAGTGGGAAGTATCTGTTGGTATACCAGATGATTGTTTTACAATAGGCACAGATATAGATATAAGGCGAATCCAAGTTCTTACAAAATTAAGGAATGTTAGATTACAAACTATCCAAGATTATGTAGATCTTGCTGCGCTATTTGGGGTAACTGCTATAGTATTCGCAGGTGTCCCTTTTGGATTTCCAGCTACGGACAAAGAAAAAAGGTTTTCCATAACAGTAAATCTTCCTGGAGAGAATAGTGGTCTCGTTTTCCCCTATGATGTGGACTTTTTTCCTATTCCATTCGTGGCCGGTGTAACAAGTCTTATTCAATGTTTGTTTTTAAAAATAAAACCAGCCAATGTTCGGATCGTATTTCAATTTGGTGTTAATCAATTATTTGCTGCAGAATTAATTTCTACTGCCTCAATTGAGGTCGAAGCAATTGGTACATTATTTGATGATGCTCCAGGATTATTTGATGATACACCAGGTTTCTTTGATGATGCTTAAATTTAGAATGGAGAACAATATGAAAACATGGATTAAATTACTTATCATTTCTATATTCTTATGCTTGCCATTTCCGGCTTCTGGAGTACAGGGGGATTATGATGTAGCTAATCAAACATTCCCGGCCTTTAGAGCGGATATGAATAACAACTTTCAATCTACTGCAACTAATAACTCTGGTGCTACAGAACCCACTGTAACCTTTCCCTTTATGTGGTGGGCTGACACAACTACAGGGTTACTGAAACAAAGAAATGCTGCCGATTCAGCCTTTATAACGATAGGAACTTTATCAGATATCAATCTTGGTCTTCTTCCTTTAACTGGTGGAGCTTTAACAGGTAGATTGGTATTTAATGAAGGAGCGGATGTTCCAAGTCTAGCAACTACTGATATTTCTTCCACCACTGGAAATATTATTCATATCACAGGAACTACGAATATATCTGTATTCACAATGGCAACGGGTCAAATTCAAGATATTATATTTGACGGTGTTCTGGATCTTACCTTTAATGCTACTACAAATAAAACAATCACCGGGGCCACTATAACAACGGCAGCAGGAGACATGGCCCGGTATTTTGGTGATGGTACAGTCTCTAGAATGCTTGATTATGTGAGACTTGATGGAACAGCATTGGTAGGAAGTGCCGATCTATCTTCTCCGGGTGCTATCGGTGATGTTACCCCAGCTACCAGTTTGGCCTCGGACGTCATCACGGTTGATAACATCAGGCTTGATGGGAACCTTATTGACACCACTGCTGGGGATTTAAATTTAAAAGCTTTTTCTGGCAGTGAGCTAACAATTCAAGATGATGCCGATGCCACTAAAGAAGTTGTCTTTGATTTGAATGGGGCAACAACCTCAACTAAGTTGACTCTCTTAAGTTCCCAAACTGTTGCTAGAACAATAACTCTCCCAGATGCTACTGATACTCTGGTGGCGAAAGACACCACAGACACACTCACCAATAAAACCCTGACCGCTCCAAGTATTAATGGGGTGGTAGGAGGGACAGCCACAAGTCAAACAATTACGACTCTAACTACCGATACTGTTATTGGAGCTAATGACTTAGAGTTAAAAGCAGCATCGGGCAGTGAACTGACCTTCCAAGATGATGTAGATGGCACCAAGGAATTAGTTATAGATCAAAGCGGTGCGAATGCTTCCACAAAGATGACTATCATTTCATCCCACACTGTTGCTAGATCCTTGACTCTTCCGGATGCCACCGATACTTTGATGGGGAAGGCAACCACGGATGTCCTTGCGAATAAGACATTTGATGCAAATGGAACCGGAAACAGTTTATCAAATGTGGATGTTGCTGACCTAGCTAACGGTACGGATGGAGAATTGATTACTTGGAATGCCTCTGCGGTTCCTGCCACGGTTGCTGTTGGAACAGTAGGGCAGGTGCTAACAAGTGGGGGAGTTGGGGTTGCTCCTACATTTGCAGATGCTGGTGGTGGTGGTGGAAGAACATTTGCAGATCAATCTTATGATGGCAATATTACTTTTACTGGCATTTCTACCAGTGCAACACAAATCCAGATTGGATTTGATGATGTCCATCCAGAGCCAGGAGTTAGTTCTTCCGAAATTCGAGTACAATTGGGAGATAGTGGGGGGATAGAAACTTCAGGATATCAAAGTGTAACCATTCGTGTTCTTTCCACAACTTTCACAAGTCCAAGTACTACAGGGGTTGGATTTAATATGGGGAGAGCCTCTACTTCTGCTGCTGCAAATTCTCTTAATGGAACCCTGACTCTTAACCTAGTAGATGATGCTTCCCACACTTGGGCGGCCAGTTGGTTATTTGGTGGCACAACCGCATCAACTTATATGTCTTGGGGTGGTGGTAGAAAATCCTTGGATACTGGTATAACTCAAATAAAAATATTTGATGTAAATGCAGGAGGAGCAGGTCAGGGAACAATAGGCTTATCATACGCTGAATAAGGAGATACAGTATTATGGCTATAGGATTTACTAATCGGGGCAGACTGCGCTTTCTACAGGCTGCACTACAAGACATCACATTAACTGGTTTTAGTATTGCTCTGGTAACAGTAACCGTAACCCCTGATGCAGACACTAAGGTACTCAGTGAACTGGAAGAAATTATAGGGGGAAACGGTTACTCTTCCGGGGGAGAACCAATAGCAAGAAGCATTGTAGGTTTTCCAATATCTGTTGAAGACGATGCTCTTGACAAAGGCTCTGTCACTATGCGAGATGTTTTCTTCACGGCTAGTGGAGGAACATTACCATCATCCGGACTTGGTGTTAAGTTCGCTGTTCTTACAGACAATAATCCTACTGTAAGTAATAGGGAGGTATTTGGATTTGCCGAATTTACGGGCATTGCGAAAATACTTAATGACACAGAAATCCTAAGTATCTTAGCATTAAAACTTTCTTTAACGGAGCCATAGAATGAAAGAGATAGCCACAAAAACAGATGGGGTGAGCAGTTATTCTGCTGCAGAATTTAACCCCAATATGACAGAGTTGGAAAATGCTGTTCTAAATTCAGATCAGACTCTGGATGAAGTAAATCTAAACCAACTTGGCGAGGCCATGGGTAGGTACGGAGGCGGTGGTGCCGTTTTTTATGTGGATAGTGGTGTTGCTGATGCTTATGTTCTAACCGGTCCGAACTCGTTTATCCAAAGTAAGATTTATTTCGACGGTATGCAAGTCACCTTTTTGGCTGCAAACACAAACACCGGATCATCAACTATAAATGCTGGCACAATAGGTGTTGTTAATATCAAGGACTCAACTGGCAATGCTCTAGGTGCTGGATTTATAAAAGTAGGAAATCCAATTACTGCTATCTATAATGACGGTGCTTCAGAATTTAGAGTCATCAGTACTGGAAGTAGTATTCCCTTTGGACTTATTGGCTTATTTGTTGGAGCGATTGTGGATATTCCCACAGGTTGGCAAATATGCGATGGTACTAATGGAACTCCTGATCTAAGAAATAGTTTTATCAGGGGAGCAGGTTCTACTTTTGCCGTCGATGAAACCGGAGGATCAGAAACAACAGGTGGACATTCTTTGTCAATTGCTGAATTGGCTGCTCATAGTCATAACTATAATTTTACAACGGGTGGAAGAGGAACAGGAGATGATAATGGCCCTTCGGTTATGCTATCTACTACCTCACCTGTTGCAACAACTAGTACAGGAAGTGGATCAGCTCATACACATCCGAATACTGTACCACCATTCTATGCATTAGCATTTATGATGAAGTTATAATTAATCTTTTTAAGGGACTCAAAAGATGATTACAAAAGAAGCAATTGAAAATAATAAGATATATGTGAGCAAAGATGTACTTTCTAATAAAGAACTCGTGGAGTTCTGGTATCTTGCTAACTCTTGTCAATATGAATACGGACAAGCTTCTGACTCACGATCCAGTCAAGTACAAAGGAGAATGGTTCATCGTATCGACCCGGAAGCTTTTGTTAGGACAACTGTTTGGGGAAAATTAGAAAAACTTTTTGATGATCCTGTAGGATTAGCTGAAGCGTATATAAACTATTCGGAATTTTCAACTACTACTTCGCCTCATTGTGATAATACTGAAGGGGATCCGTCGATATTGATTTGTCTCAATCAACAATGGGATAGAAACTGGGGTGGGTATACGACATTCTTTGAAGGGATGAATACAGATAAGGTTGTTAAAACAATAGTTCCTTCACCGGGTCAGCTTATTGTCTTCAATGGTTCTATGTGGCATTATGCATTGCCTATAGTAAGCTTTTCCCCGTATCCTCGTTTTATGCTTGCTATTAAGATTAAATATATGTAGTGGAGTATGGGGCTTGGTTCTTAACCAAACCCCTTCTCCCTTTATTTTATGTACTCTTTTTGGAAACCTTTTCACTTTTTGAGATAGGTCGAATGGGCATTTTCAAAGATTTATCTTTATTCAAGTTAGCTGCATACCAACGAAGAGAGTTCAAACTTGTAGAACAATCTGGAAATTTCTCTTGTACTTTTTCAAGAATTATTTTATAAGGAAGTCCAGTCTTAATCCCTTTCTCTTCTTTAGCAACTTTCAAGATCAGTTCTTCAGCAAATTTCTGGATAGTATTGGTTTGATTTTTTGGCTTTTTGGTAGAAGTCTTTTTTGACTTTTTAGCAGGAGTCTTTTTTCCGTTAAGACTTTCAATCTTAGCGATCAGTTTTGCTTTACTTTGCTTCCACTGGGTTAAAGGCTTATCAGCTTTATTACTATAGATAACCAGCAACTCTTTAATTGTCTTCTTGTCCATTATTTTTCTCCAAGTCTTACGCGAGAATAATTTCTCGTGTATCTAACTTAGATAGTATACCCTTATTCCTATTACTTGTAAACACTTATTTGCCCTTATTTTGAAAATAATTTAAGCCCTTATATTACAAGGGCTTATATTAGTAATTAACAGCCCAGTGTAGAATCTGTTTTTGATTATCATGTGGGAGACAAACAGAATAGGTTAGGAATAGGTCCTCGGTTGCACCATGTTCCAGCAGACCTATTTTACTTCCATGGATCAAATATCGCTTGGCTTCGTGTCCGGAACCGATCTGGATCAAACACCAGGCTTTACCACCTACCGAACACCTCCTTTTCAGCCACGGTATCTGCTGAGGCTCGAATCTAGGCCTTATTATCGTAGTTACTCGCTTTGGCCTGTCACAGACTTTCAATTCAATCCAGAACTGATCTGTCATAAAACCTTCTACGTCTGGAGTACCTTCTCCAGAACCATTTTCGATCCGGGTCATATCCAGATTATCTATTTGAAGTAAAGCTTTTTTAAGCCATTTCCATAAGCTGGTCTCTTTCATATCAATTCCTCTAAAGGTAGTCTCCAGCATTCAACTTGAACATCGAGAAACCAGGTTTCCATTGCTATATGCCATCTGGTATCTCGTTCTAGAAAACCAGTTATTTTATCTTTAATACCTTGCATATTGGAGGGATAAGCATATCTACTGGATCTGCAAATATGAACTTCACTAATAAGCTTTTCTTTTAAAGCTACTAAAAGAAGTTCCTGACCTCCGATTAACCAGGCTTGATGAGTTCCAAAGTTCCTATAGAACCATTTAAGATCACGAATAACACCATCTCCAGTTCCTTGAAATTCTCGAGATAAAGTAAAAAGTCTTCTACCATCGAGTGCCTTAGGCATAAGAGCTGCTGTCTTTTTACTTGTGGCCATAATCCCAGAGCTTGCCGTTAAAAGGCGGAAGATCTTTTTATCCGTTTGACCGAGCCATTGCATATCATCATCAGCTTTTCGAGCTACGTATCCATCTTTACTGACTGCTATTATAGATCTCAACATATTGAATTCCCACCCTATCAGTTAAAGTTTCAAGAGCTACCTTCCAACCGTTCCCCCAATGTTCATGCTTTAAATCGGGTTCGGGGACCACGACGGCCGATATGCCAGCTTGTAATATTATACCTGCACAAACATGACAAGGAAATCTATTTACAAATAAGATAGATCCTGTCAGGTCACTGGTCGCATTTAAAATAGCATTCAACTCAGCGTGAATCATGTGAAGTCTTTTACTTTGTTGGTTTTTTAAGTCTTCATCATTATCAGGTAAACCGCGAGGAAAACCGTTATATCCTGTAGCAATGATTCGACGGTCTTTGTTAACAATAACACAACCGATTTGCCGTTTAGGATCCTTAGACCAGGAAGCCACCATTTCTGTAAGAGCTACAAAGCGTGTTATCCATTTTCTATTCATAATACGATATCCACTTTAGGGTTATAAAGATTAGGGTCAGTGAAATCCAACTCTCGATAATATTTTACAAATTCATCTTTGTTCATGTGAATACCCGATATGTTAAAAGCATTAGGCATGAGGATATCAGGTATATTTTTTACTGGACCTGTCCATCGACGTTCCAAAGCTTCAGCTGCTTGATCCCAATGATTCTCATAGATGTGGGCATGAGCCAAGGTAACATTTAAATGTCCCAATGTAACATTCAAACTATTGGCAAAAGCTTTCATCAGCATTGCATGACCCATAATATCATAAGGGAGTCCTACAAAAACATCACTGGAACGTAAAAGCAAACTTGAATGCAGCTTACCATCAACAATAGAAAGAGTGAAGCCGACAGGACAAGGTGTGTTTTTTTCATTAGGACTCATTAGGCCATCCTTCTGCGGATCCCAAGTAGAGATATATGTTTGACGGCATGATGGATCCATGGTTAAAGAATCAATAGCATCTTGTATTTGATCACGAAAAAAATGCTTTCTCCAACGGTAACCATAAGCATTTTTAACTCTTCCATTATCTTCAGTAAACTTATTCCATATTTTTGTATATTTACTAAGCCACATTACCTCTTTTTCACCTGATAAAAACCAGGCAATTTCTGCTGCAGCGATATGAGGATAAACTTTACGAAGATCAATAAAAGGTAGATAACTATTATTAAGATTCAACTCAAAAGAAAATCCACCTTCCATAGTTCTTACTTTTTTATTGGTACGAGCATTTAACTGTTCAAGTTGACTTGTCATAATCTTTAAAACAAGATCCCTGTATATAGCTCTAAAGCTCATTTTTTTCTAGGGCCTCCCCATAGAATGCACAATAGTTTACTAGATCCAATAAAGTATCAAGTATACCATCAAAGTTTGGTTCTTTACCTTCACCAATCAATCGTACAAGTGAAATCATACGCAAAGACTTTAAATGAATCATTTGACCATAAGAAAAATGACCAAAAGGGAAATAGTCTTTTATTTCTATTTGTTGGCCATTATAATCTTCGCCTTTTCTCCTTCTGATTTCAGATGCTCGTCTGAATAAAGATGAAAGATTTTTACAAGTGTTCAACATTTTAAGATCATATCCTAAAAGCAGTTCCAGATTTGGAGCTTCCCAGCCTTCTGGTTTTACAGCATCTACTTTACTATTAGGACGTTGAGCTACTCGACCGGCATGCTTTTCCATATTGGCAGCATGAACAGTCTCGAATACTGGTCCTGGAGTTATGCCCATTTCTATAAGTCTTCCAAGGGCGACATAAATGAGATCAATCAAGGCGTCTGCTTGATCCGCCATTGTAGGAGCCAATTCAAATTCATCAAGTTCCTCACATAAATGGTCTCGAGCTGCCACTTTAGCTTGATTATCTAGAATAGTAGGTGAAGAAGGTATGTCCGTACCGAGAATTTCTTCGTGAAAACGTTCTACCATTATTAAAAAACTGTTAAGGTCTTTCATACTGAACTCCGGGTTAAAAGGGAAATAATAAAGGCATACCTATCCAACTATATTGTTAGAAGGTATGCCTTCATCATATAAGACTTTTTCTGGAAATACATAATATCCCCTAAAGTTTAAAAGCTTATTTTTCTTTTTTCGTTAAAGCTCGATTAGTTGGTATGCTAGGAGAACTTTGCCGCATTCTATTCCTATACCAACTGATTGAAGCAATCGTTGTTTTGCAATCTGGAAACTTTTTAGTAACAGCTTTCAGAACTGCTTCATTAGTACTTTTGTCTTTAATCATTTTCATGATCACAAAACCAATAGTACCTTCTTTCCTAGAAAGCTTTTTAACTTCAGCTTTCTTTTTTACTGCTTTTTTCTTAGCAGCTTTCTTTTTTGTAGCTTTCTTTTTCGTAGTAGCCATGTTTGAATCCTTTAAGTTAAATATTGGTTGCTTGCAGAATTTCCTGCAAACCAGTTCCTGCTACCATATTGAAAATACTTTCTTTCTTTTCAAGACAAGCTAGTATTGATTCTTCAATAGTACCAGGTGAATATAAATCTACAACAGCGACTGAACCACCTCCTTTTTCTGTCCCACGTTCTATTGATTGATTTCTTGTTATGGCATTATGGGAATGACTATAGTTTATAATTGCTACAGCCTTTGAAAAGTCCCGGCCTTCACCACCAGACTGTGGTTGACCTACCACCCCATTAACCAATGGATCATTTTGAAATCGATCTAAAGAGTCCTCTTTTTGACCGTCACTTATCTTACCATGAAACTCTACTATATTTAAACCCTCATTCCTCAAGCGTTTTGTCACTCGTCGGATGTCCTCTGTGAAACGACACCAAACAATAAACTTACCTGGTAAAGTACCTAAGGCCTCTTCAGCAACAGCATCGAGCCTAGGTGGATTACTATCAATATTAACCACAGCACCTTTAACATCATACACAAAGCCCCCCAGTATTTGTTGAAGCTTACTCAATCTCCCAGCAGCTTCTTTGGCAGAAACCTCGGTCCCACAATCCATTTTGATCGTATAATCCACCATCTGAAGATAAGCACTGATTTGCTTTTCGGACAGCATACACGGTCTCTCGCTCATCACCAGATCAGGCATATCATCAATGTCTTCTCTCAGTACCACCGATGACCATTTACTGAGCTTTTCTCGCAAATCTTCAAGATTTATGTACTTATCCAGTGCTGGGTACATCTTTCCACTTTTCAGTCGCTGGAGTCGATAAATGGCATACTGGGCTTTAAAATCAGAGTATCTAGTAAAACCCAATGCTCCTGGTTCAAGAATATTGTACTGGGAATAAGCTTGCAATGGGGAGTTCAATATCGCAGTTCCAGACATGATCCGCTGGAACTCACATCTTTTCGCCAAACCTTTTGCAAGACTACTCTGTCTCGAGCTGGGACGCCCCAGATGATGACTCTCATCTGCGACAAAATAAACTCGACCATCGCATATTTTTAAAAATTTCTTTATAAACTTTTGAACCCGTTCTATACGTAGGGCTTCATAATTTACAGTAAGAAGCTTAAACCCTTTATGGTTTAAGAACAGATCTTGCTTTTCAGCATACCCTTTTTTCCTTGATAAAGAACTGATCCATGGAAATGCTACCGTATTGATTCCATCCCACATATGTTTTGGAAATTCTCGCTTAGACCAATTATAATGTATACCATTGGGCGCCAATACGAGACCGCCATTCAGACCCGCTGTTAAATATAAATTAGACATCTGGTCCAGTGCAGGTTTGGTCTTCCCACATCTCATGCCCCACAACCACGCACGGGCTTTCATATCCAAAGAGTATTCATACTCTTTACGTTGATGATCCCATGGAACAGTTTTCATTGTTTCTCCAGCCAATTAATAAGAGCTTTGAATTCTTTTAAAGAGCCATCACTTTTTAATTTATTTGCTCTTAAACTAATTATTGCTATGTTAACTTTTACATATCCTTTTTTATTATTGACTCTATCTATTGACCAACCATTGGGATCTTGTGGAGTTTGCGCTTGTCTTAGTTTTATTCCAAGAACAGGACACTTTTCAGGTAAAGGTGAAATATCCTCGATAGTTAAATTAAATTTAAGATTTTTTCTTTTTGCATTTCCTCGAGCTCTCGTTAGTATCCATCTTGCTGGATTCTTTTTTCTCCATTGTTGATTTATTAAGTTAGCTTTTTCAGGATTAGCTTTTTGCCATTGTTGTTTTGCTGATTTAACTTTTTCAGGATTTCTACTATTCCATTCCCTAACAGCTTTATTTTGAGCTAAACGTTTTTCTTCTTTAGTTTTCATTATCTTGGAAAAGTTAATAGGTTTGCTGCTTCTCTTGCGTCTCTTTCATCATTATTGATTATTCCGTAAAAGAAATCAAAGGCATTTACAAAAGCACCGTGAGCTTTACTGGGTGATGAAAAGTCAAGAGAAATATTTAAAGGTTCCAAATGATCAAAGCCCCATGTTTTTGTAGAATACGGGAAAGCTTGCTTATGTTCATCAACACAAATCCTCGAATCTAATTCTTTTACTATATCAGGAAAAGGGTAAATAGTACCAAACGTTTTAGCTACTAAGGCATCTATTTTATTTTCCATTTCCTTAAACTTCGGGAACATCTGTTTCAGGGGTCCTACCATATCTCCCATATAAGTTTCAGATGCATCATGCAAAAGAATAGTAAGACAAATCTGAGGAGAAAGACCCAGCTTGTAATGAGCATAATTCGCAAGGAGTTTACAATGTTCAGCAACTGAATAGAATCTGGTTGTAAGTCCATTGTATCGACATTGCATGGATAAAGCTTGAGCTATATCCTCAATTAAAATCTTATTACAACTGATTTTATCATATCTAAAAACCGATCCCTTCATTGTTTCAAGCCAATTTGTATACACTAGAACCACCTCCAAATTGCAAAAATATTAATAATAGTGAAAACAACTTCTATAGAACATAAACTATAAACCTTTGCTCGATAAGCAACCACAGCATATACTGAAGAAGCTATAAGAAAAAGAATGAAACCATACTTACTTGCAGAGAAATTAGAAGCCACTAAAACGGCTCCTATCATAGCAAAGGCAGAAGCTGTCCAAGTGATCGGGCTATCTTTCATTTCTTTTTAGGGGGTTGAGGGAAAATTTTTGGCTTTTGCCCAGGTATAAATCCTTTTAATTGCGTATGATAATGAGTACAAGGGTCTTTGCAATAACGATCACGATAAGTTTTTGGTTGAAAAGGTTCACGACATACTAAGCATGGTCTCTTTAATGGTGGTGGTTTTTTAACATATACATACTTACCTTTATGCTCTGGACAGAACTTCTGTACATTACTTGTAGGAAAATATTTATTGTTACACTCTTTTTTCTCACAAAGTCTTTCAGCCAATGAGCCATGTCTTTTATCAACATAAACGCAGGGATCATGACAGAATTTTCTTGTCCGTGCTGCTTGGAAAATCTCTTTACAAGTTTCACAAACCCAGTTTTGTTTTTTCTTCTTTTTATAAGTCTTTTTGTTTTTTAAGGTTATACCCATATCCTTCCAAAACTTCTTTTCCAATTTTTTGGAAGAGATAATTTTCTTTATTTTACCTGTCGGATCTTTGATGACCACTTGATATAACATTTTTAACCCTCTTCAGTATAAGAGTAGATAGTTAAAGCATGACGCATAATGGTCTCAACTTCATCAAGAGTTGCCAGTCTTGGTTTTGCATCGATCCAAGGAGTGCCTCTTTCTTTAAATACATAAGCATGGTCTCTATTCCTATCATGTCTGAATCCTCGTTGAACCAAGGTTACAGTTCCATCCTCAGGTGCAGATAAATGTATTTCTTCTGCTCGTTGATTATAAATATCACCAGGAACATAAGATTCAAATGAAGATTCATATAAGTCTACTGGTTCAGCAGGAAGCCGTTCAGAAGCATCTTCTCCAGCTACAATTCCTAAGCGATCCATAGGCATATTAACTTTACGCAAAAGAGTATTTAACGATGGAGGACCATTGGGATCTATAATCACAAATCGTTTATTGATTAAAGAGCCTGATACTATCAAAGAACTTAAGTCCCATGGATGATCGTGGATCCTAGTAACACCTTCAACAGCAAATCGACTATCCCATATATGCAATCTGAATATTCTTTGAGAGTCCAGGTAAAGTCGTAGCATACCAAAACCTTGCAAAGACCATTTATACCGACCTGAATTTTTGAGGATATTTTTAATCAGTAATTGTGTAGCTTTGAAATTATTAAAGTTCATTTTATTATCCTTGTCCTAAGTGGTAGAAACGGTCAGCCCATGGATGAATCTTACTATATGGGTTGTCTTTTATAAGACCCTTCTTAAATAAATAATATTTAATAGTCTTAACAGGAGTTTGTAGAAATATTTTAAAATCTCTTGGCCATGCTTTTTGCTTAAATAGTTTTGAACTATTTTTCATTCGCAGTTCCTCCTCATAGACAATTGCATTATAAATTTAATATATTCATCAGTGCTGAGACACCAAAAATCGCCTTCACCTATACATCGTGTGAATTGAAAGTCTGCCGTTTTGATATACGCCCTTTCTCTTTTATCAAATTCTTTGGCCGCTTCCTTTAAAACTCTTTCTGTATTTATTCTTGTCTCCTCTTGTTTGATCAATGCTTCTTGCATTGTTATATAGGAACCAAGATAAAGACCAATATAGAAACAGATCACACATATAAATGCTAGCACTGCGTATCTACCCATAACTCCTCTCCCAAAGTTATTTTAAAAACCTATGACCAGTCCAACCTTTAATGGCCATCGGAAAACCTTCAGCCCAAGCTGCCATGTAAGAACAAATCTTTTCAAACTCCTTGATACTGCCTTTTTTCTTATCAGCTTCTGCGACCAATTCATCATGAACCAAAAATAGTAAATCATATATAGGATGGGCTTCAACCTTTAATGCTGCTTCAGCCAGCAAGTCTCGTGCAACTGCTTGAGTAATATTCTCAACCTCTTTACCACCATACGTTGAGTTCCTTACAAGTTTTCCATCAACAGTTGTGAGATATGTCAGTGCTTCTTTTGATACTCTATAGGGTTCTCGGCCATTTATTATTTTTTGATTTGCATCTTCAGCTTTAATTCTTGCTAGTCTTAAAGCAGAAGTCTGAGAAGTATTAGGATTCGTAGTTATTATTACATTGGTTTCCTCATTATCTTTTGTTAGAACTGGAAACATCCAGGATACTTTCTTCCTCAGCATCGGTTTATAATAAGAAAGAAGTCTTCCACTAGGAAGTTTACAATGTAGAAATCGACCTTTGACAAACCATATAAGTTTATTTAAAGTAACAGGCTTTCGTGTTCTTAAAGCTTCAATTGCTGCCTCTTCAGTATCGTACCAGAATTGTTTTACTAAAGGAAATTTTTCATCCCTATAAGCTTTAACAACTTTCTTACAAAAAGCAAGAGGCCTTGTTACCTTATTGTCTTTAAATATTTTTTGTACTTTCTTTTCATCATATTTTAATATGGTAGTTAAGAATTTATCGGCACCCATTTGGTAACCGAGACCCAATATAGTTTGCTTTCCTATAAACCGTTCATCATCATCAATGAGTGCAATGGCTTTCTTATAAATGGTGGCAGCCATATCTTTATAGATATCATCACCTCGACGGAAAATATCCAGACCTTTCTCGTCTCCAACCAACCATAAAAGAACTCGTGCTTCAATCGCTGCATAATCTGCAACATGCAATTCTTTACCAGGTCCAGCAATCAAAACCCCTCGAACAGCTTTAGCCAGCATATCCATCGGGTTATCCCAAAGAAGACTCAACTCTTCAGGACCGTAGTTCATGATGTCCTCACAAACAGCTTCCATCTCTCCGTGACCATAACCTCTTACAAGATTATGAAGTTGCAAACCTTTTGCCGTCCATCTTCCAGTATGTCCACCGTGGTAAAGTTGGGTGTCCCGCATTCGAACGTCGTCAGATGCTTGTCCAATACAAGATTTATACTTTGCCGTTGAAGTCCTGTTAACTTGCAAACAAATATTCAGAACTTCTTTTATATCATCACTGAGTTTGTCTTTCCATCTATCAAGAACCTTTTCAACAGTCTTACCCTGTGTGTCTTCAAGCTTAAGACCTACTTTATTATTTTCATTTACCCATTTCTTTAATTTCTCACGGCTAGATCCTTTTGGAACTCGATTACTAGTTATCTCTTTAATTCTTGCATTCAGTATTTTCTTGGTGTCCTCAGCCAGTTCAAGAGCTCTGTGAGCCAAAGCAAGATCGCAAGTGATACCTCGCTTATTCATAAGTTGATCCATGTGCCAGATTTCCTGCTCCAATGGTCTTAGAGCTCTGAGTACATTTGACAAAGCATATTCAGTTTCTACATCAGTTAGACAGTAAGCCCATAATCGTTGGAACTCTTCTACACTGTCATAATATAGAATTTCATTTTCATCAAAGTTGGGATCTTCTTTTTCAGCCTTCCTGGCTTTTCTAGGTTTACTCAACTTAAGCATCAACCTATGTCCAGCCATATCTTTATTTATTGAAAGATCACAAGCTATTGCTGCAGTCTCTAGTTTCCTTGGAAGAGACAGAGCAGCACACTTTGCAGCAGAACATCTCCACTGTAATGGTTTTATTTTAGGTACCCACTTGAATTCCCTACGGAAGTTCTCCCACATGTAATCTTCAAAAGAAGCATTATGTGCTTCGCATTCCATTCCGGATTTTATTGCTTTGATTAAATCGTGGGGACGAGGAGATTCTTTTATCCCTAGTGTTGGATGGGCACGATGCCAAAGCTTTGCTGCAGCATCATCAATTTTATAAACCAAGCAGAGAACATGTGTGGACTCATGGACTGAATACTTATAAGCTCCAGTCTTTCTTAAGTCTGCTGCAGATCTTGTTTCAAAGTCGATACGTATCATGAAAATATATTATCCTTTTTACCCCTCTTTGTAAACCAGCATTAAGGGCTAATTTTCTAGTCTAAACTCTTGAATAAATTCCGTTATTTGTACTAAACAATCTTCAAGAGAAACTGACATTGCTTGAAGATTTTCTCCTTTAACCTTTGCAGTTATCATAACTTTAATATTACTTTTTGGATGTTTTTCAATTGTTATAACTGTACCTTGGCTTAGTTCATTATGCAAAGCTGTATAGTTTATTTCTTTTTTCATTTTGTTTCTCCCTAGTCTAGAACTTCAAAGAAGCCCATGCAGTTTGTGTGATAATATTTATCTTGTCTCATTCGTTCAGCCTTTGCTGGACTGACATACATTTTCTTATGACAATACTCGCATTCTGTTGGAACACTTTTTCTTGAAGTCTTTGGAACTTCATAATCATGACATCTTGTTATACGATGAATAGCCATCCCCAAATCTTTACAAGCTTTTCGCCATTCTAGTCCATGAGGTGGAACTTTTCTTGTGGTCTTCATATTCCTAGCATTGGCTAGAATATGAGCCAACTCATGAGGAACAGTTCTAGCAAGGAAATCTGTAAGATTGTCTTTTGCTAATTGTAAATTGAATCTAAGACAAATTGCTTTAGTCATTCTCATATTACTACTAAGAAAGAATTTCGTAGTATATCTCACTTGTCCAGCAGTTCCACCTTTAAGATCAAATCGAGTTTCAGGAAGAACTCCAAACTCTTCTAAAAAAGGTTTCCAAAATTTATCTCTTACTTCTTTTATCTTTAATATAAGAGGAACTGTACCTTGATCAAATTTATGTTTTAAGACTTTGTTTATAATCTTATCAGATTTCATTTGTGAACGATACCATCTTATACTGTTTAAAGTGGTATCAACTTTAGAGAGAATATAAGTATTATCTTTTCCCTCTTGAATTAATTGCTTGATTTGTTTTCCCTTTGTCATTACTTAGTTGCCTCTATATAAAGTTTGAAAGCTTCTTCAAAATCCATACCATTCAATATTGTGCAATTTCTATATTTATTTTTTACATATTGAATAGCAGATTCTACTTTCCCATTGTGTTTGATTTCATAACACAATCCGTTAGTTATATAAAGAACTTTTCCTTTTAAAAGTCTTTTCAAACGTTTTGTATTTTCAAACTCATCAACCATTTTATAGATTGCAGATTCAATATCATCATCATAAATCTTCTCAAGATTCTTTATAACTTTTTTAGGAAGATTCATATAATGAATCATTCCACCCATTCCATCATCACTCACCATTCCGTGACAAATTTTTCCTTCCCAAAGATCAAAAGAAAAAGCCGGCCAATCAGTAGTTCTCATTGTTTGAAACTTCTTAATTGTATAAGGATGTTTTGATGCGGAACGAGGAACAAAGTCAGTAACATTATGTTCCTTTTTTACTTTAGCAATTTGAGAATCTACTTTATCACTTTTGGAACGATACCATCTTACACTGTTTATAGTAGTATCTACTTCAGCAAGGATTTCTTCATTTGATTTTCCATCTTGAATCATTTGTTTAATCTGTTTTCCTTTAGTCATTTGTTTCTCCAAGTCAAAAGGTTTGTTTCATTTATAAATATATTATACCCTTATTCCAGTGTCTTGTACACCCTTATTTTCATTTATTTTACCCTTAACATTATAAGCCCTTATTATATAAGGGTTTAATAAATATGAGCCCCTTATTCGTCCTGTATCAGCCCTTATTTGGCATTTGCGTTAATACTCGGAACAAATAATAATCAATCCAGGCAGACCTGGGGAGACCCTTTTTCACAGTTATTTTCAATTATTATCCCTTTTATTGAAAATAAGGGTGTACAAGACACTGGAATAAGGGTATAATATATTTATGAATGAAACAAATACATCTTTGATTGGAGATACTCAAATGGCACATAACAAAAAAGCAAAATTTGCATTAGACCAAAAACTCGTTCATATTAATATGGAACTGGAAAATCTAAAAGAGACTTTAACAAAGATTCAAAATGCAAAAGATCCTCAATGGGATACCACTGGAACTGCTGGTCATATTCTTGAACAACTTGAAGAAATCAATGAAGGACTTAACGGAGTTGAATTCTAATGAAAATCCAACCTTTATCATCAATCAAAACTATAGCTAAAAGTTTGACTATAGAGACTGCTAATAAAATGATTAAAGATATAAAATCAGAAATGATAAAAGCTAATAAATACAATTTTGAAGTGAGTGGTATTGATGCTAAATTAGGTAAACACAATGAGGTTTTTGCAATAATCTATGCTTACTTCCATTCTGTTACTTTCGAAATGTGGAGACAGAGAATGCAAGCTAAAACACCAAAAGATTTAATAAAGTCAAAAGGCTTTTATATTTAATAGGAGAGAATGATGAAGAAATATGTTTTGCCCAATAGTGACTGTTGTCAAGACTATTATGATATCCCACGTGGACACAAGGCTTATCATTGTTCAGGTGAGCCCAATAAGTATTTCTATCTTCCAAGAAAAAAGAACTTAGCCCATTTTGAAGTTGTAAATTGTCAATGTGAATGTCATACTGGTAAGAAACCAAAACCAAAAGAAAAAGCTATTGACACTGGTTTGAGAGTTGTAGAAAAACCAGTTGCAAAAACCTCGCTCACTGGAATGAAAAAAGGTGAACAGATCCGATCTTTGATTCAAGAAGGAAAGTCTAATGAAGATATCTTATTACTTGTGGATACAAGTGTCAATAGTATCCGATGGCATCGATCAAAAATGAAAGGCCGAGAATAATGAAAAAGCTATCCGTGCATTTTGAATGGACAAATGCTCTTGAAGATTATTGGAGCGAAAAGAATCAAGATCGTGAAGCAATCATTGACGAAGCTCGTGAAAATACCAACAAAATAGTTGAAGAAGTTAATATCCTAATCAGTAGCTATGGTTTGAAGGAAAATGATTTCGAAATCACCAATATTGAATTCCTAGAATGTGACAGTTCTAATCCTTCACATGGTTCTGCTTATTTCCAAGTAGAGTTAACTGCTGATGAAGATAAGATGGAAGCCTTTAAAAAGAAATTTAAAGAAGAGGAGGATATCGAATTATGAATACTTTTCTACTTGTAATTTGTCTTATCTTATATGCAGCTTTATGGGTTTGGTTGATGAGAAAAATAACAGACTAAAATGAAAGGAAGATAGCTATGATTGACTCAAAGAGAGAAGCTAATCTAGCAGCTAAAAAAATGTTGAAAGGTATGGGAGAAGGATGGAAACCACGAACATGGGACAACTTAGGTTGGCATTTTCAAATTATAAAAGGTAAACTCAGTATTGATAAGACTTCAAATAACTCTTTCCGTTGTTGGTTTGATTCGGGTTGGTCTCATAATGGTGTTATAGTTCAATTCCGAGGTTCAGGTCCAACTCCCAAGAAGGCTTATAACCAACTCAAGTTCATAATGGAAAACTATATCAGTCGTATAAAGAAGGAGCTAAGAAACTTATGAAAAGATTTTGTGATTGGGATCAGAATCCTATTACCGAAATGGATCATTTTGTCCCAGCTATAAAACTTAAGAAAGAAGAGTTTCCAGAACTTGAATTAGAGAATGATAAACTATTCTGTTCTGAAAAATGTAAGAAAGACTTTATAAATATACTTTCAGAGGTATAATATTATGGCTAAGAAAAGCCTAATAAAAAGTGATTATATATGGATTGGCTTCCGTTATTTTGATGATGGACCTGTGGCTGAGTTCAAAGATGGCCAAGGAGACACACAGAGATTTAATAAGTCTAGTCTTATAGAAAGAATTAAAAATTTAAAAGAGGGAGGCGTTGATTGCACTCCCGAGCAAAAAGCTCTTAAAGCATTGGAGGCTTTATAATGGAAAAGATCATCGGAGTCACCCTATGCTTAATAGTAGTGGGCTTTATGTACTGGGTTTCAACCTGGCCTGAAGAAGGAGTTGATATTCCTCGGTGGGATGAAGATCCGGATTATCCAGGAAATCAAGAGGATGATTATCCAGAATAAATAAAAAGCCCCCGAAGTCAGCATGCATAACCTTCGGGGGCTTTCCTTCACTCAAACTTTAACGCGAGATTTATCTTGCGTTAATGCAGGTCAGTCCAGAAGAGAGTCACCTTCTTCGCCACCTTCAGGAGCGACATCTTCATCCTTCCAAACTTCATCAGCGTCGTCTTCAAAATCTTCCTCGGCCGCTACACGACCAGTGAAGTTTTGTCCTTCGCCTAGCTTTTGGATGTTCTGAAGTCCGAATGCTACTCCTTTTCCAATATTATCATAGCCGTAAGCTGTGATAGTTGCCCGACACCAGCAACCTGGATACATATCATCGGGAGTCATGACCACCATAGGGTCTCGTTCACGATTAATGATACCAGGAGATTGCTTAGTGCTTGCCGTTGCAAAGATTGTGCCTTTTCCATAACCTTCCAGATGGTCCTTAATCATTCCATCCTTAAGAGGTTTCTTCCAGCCTTCAGGGAAGTCCTTGAGAGCTTTCTTGTGGAATTCCAGAGCCGCTTCATTGGCGATATTCTTCATTGCCTGGAAAGCAGCTTTGTCTTTGGCGGTAAATTTATCGGGATGGAAAATCATTACTGCGGAGTATTTAGGTTCAGATCCTTTGAAACTTGATTTTTCAAACAAGTTAGGAAATGAAAGTCTGAACGGTGGTGAGATAACTTTCTTCTTTTCTGGTTTTTTACTATCTGTTTTAGCTTGAGCCATGGTCGTCTCCTTCTATCTTTTTAGTTTTATTCGTGACCATTAAGTCTCTTAAATAGGTGGACTCGTTAACCTTAAAGCAAGTTTACCATTTAAATAATAAACTGTAACCCATTAATCTTTAGTTTCCGTTTCAGTTGTTTTTGTTTCTTCGTTTTGAACAAATCCACAACCGCTTTGGCCACCATCAACTGCTACAGGAGTAGTACCAAACATTTCCTTTTTAATAGTGGTATTCTTAAAGACAAGACTAGTGATATTCCAATAGGCATCTGATACAGCTTTATGCTTTTCAACTTCACACTCCAACTTTGTTGCTTCCTTTTCACGTTTTTCTATGCCTTCCAATCGTTTTGACATTTCGAGTAACTCGGTGACTTGCTTACTCACTTCCCCATTTAATTGATTGATCTTAATAGT
>SDBT01005208.1_pt1 | contig 21923 bp, 25 predicted proteins | sample 2277101 | NCBI WGS metagenome assembly SDBT01 (sample SAMN10404973, study PRJNA504765) | marine sediment metagenome | isolation source: marine sediment core GS10_PC15, 103 cmbsf | place: Arctic Ocean: Southern Knipovich Ridge | collected 2010 | reverse complement strand
GTCAATTGCTCTGCCAACGACCGAGGCGCGAGATGCTTCGGCGGTCGCTGCAGATGCTGCTTGCACCCGCAATGTACCATCACCAGCGGACTCGACAATGTCCTCTGCTGTTACACCCGCAGCTTCTGCGATCGCAAACACAATAGAACCCGGAGGTACTACTGCTAAGAGGATCGTGTCGTTGGCGGCGTAATCAGTGCCAATTTCGCCACCCACTACTTCGTTCTCCATGGCGAACTTCTTTGCAGCTGTACCAGCTGCAACCGCGTGAACGATAATTGCCGTAGCAGGCCCTTGGACGAGATGTCCTGGAGTGACTACGCCACCAGCGATGCCTTCCTTGCGGATTGCAAATTCGGCGCCCACCACTATGATTGTCTTAATTGCCATGATTAACTACTCCTTAGTAAAGCGGACGTTAAGCGGCGTCAGCGTTTTGATTAAGGTCGAAGAGCGGAATTGGGTCCGGAGGAACGTCTGCATTGTCCCTCAGGCCAGAGCTTAGATTTGCTCCAGCGCCTTCGTATGAAATGTCGACTGCTAAGGCAGCGAGGTTCTCGAGTTCCGGAATGTCTTTCGACTCGAGTTGCTCGGCCGTGAACTTACATCTGGTGTTCGCAGCGAGCGCTGATATAAGCGCTGCCTTACGTGCTTTGTGCATCGACAAACTCGAATTGAGTATTTCCTGCACCTCCGGAGGAGCTGCATTAATGTAGTCCTCTGTCGACACTGGTGGGGTATCGTCACCGGACGAACCAACGTCGATCAGTTGGATGCCATCGGGATTGTCGTCTCCGCCTGCGCCGTCATCACCAGAGGCTGCATCATCTGCCGCATTGTCAACAGGAGACAACTTGGTCAGCTGAGCATCCTCCAGAGTCTCGAGCCACGTGCGGTCTTCCTCGGTGAACTGTACTGCCTCATTGGCAATCAGCTCATTTACGAGTTGCTCTTTCGTGTGCATAGCGTTCTCCTGGATTGTGCTATCTGATTCTGCGCCCTGGAGTTCAGTGGGCACAAACTTGGTTTCGGGGCGTACAGAGGTCTTGTCATCTCCTAGCGAAATAACGCCATCGCTGTTCATTGAGTAATTGCGTTCCAGAAACTTGGACTCAAAGCCCCTCTGGTATACAACTGTACCTCCATCGTCGTTCCCCTGAAATACTGCTGTTACAAAAATAAAGTCCTGTTCATCTGCGGATATTGCAATGTCTAATGCGGTCCGCAGATCATGATCGTTGATGCCTTCGGAGTTATTCCTGATTGAGAAGATCGCTCCTAGCTTGTTGAGCAATCCCTTCAGTAGGGTCGTTTCCGCTTCATCATTATTGCTGATATTCACGCCGCTCTGTCCATCGAAGTGTATGACGTTGTCGTTATCACATACGCAATTGTCATTTAGCTGTGCTGCCCTCATAACTGGTTTCATTGCATTATCCCTTGGAGCGCCACAACCATCAGCGACACTACAGGCTCCTGGCACCCCCTCTGGCAGTACAGCTAAATGATCTGGGACAATGTTTCTCCAAATCGCCTCAAACGCTTCGCCATTGAACTTACCTGACGATGGCTCTGACATTAAGAACAAGCCAGTTGATACTTCAACAATCTCGTCGCCTGCCATAAGCTTATGTACAGTCGCTTGTGCTTCCTCTGACAGGTTCTCTACGAGCTCCGCATTGATCCAAATTTCGCTCTTGAGCTTCGTTCCATCCAGTGTAGTGTTGAACATGTGTCCGAATGCATTGGCTTCGAGCACTTCTGGCGAGTTAGCAGCTATTGGTACCCCATCGGAATTCTTGGGATGGTCGAATACTACCGGACTACCATTCCATCCTTCAGGAAACCTTCCGAATTCTTCGGCAAGAGCGAGTTCCGGTTTTGGTGAGTTAGCTGCCCATAATACACCCTCCACAAGTGCTACGACAGGGATAACAGTATGTTCGTCGCCACGGAACTCAGCAGTGCGTATATTGGCCACATCTGGCGTAGCCATTACGGACAGCATTGTACGCATAGTCAATTCACTCCTGCTAGTATGATTATTATAACGACTATCCAGATCAAAATCAACTGGTCCTTATTTTGCCTGATCCTCTAGGTATTCGCGGAAGATTTTATTTGTGTCCTGTGCTACTCGTGTGTTCTCGGCCACATCATCAACGATATGCTTTATATCGTTCCTGATCAGGCGGATGTCTGTTTCGATAGTTAAAACAGACACTGGCTTTGCCTCCGCAAAGGACGTGGCCACTGCATGGTTCACATAGAATACAACACCAGTCGCTACAAGCCCGAGTACAACCCCACCACCTATGATGATGCTTACCCAGGTTAGAATCTTGTCTCTAGTTGCCATCGGGTGGCTCCTCCATTTGTTGCTGTTGCTGTTGTACCGGTGGTAGTCGCTCTAAATAACTCTGCGCCGAAAGCTTCCGTGCTTCTTCCTTCTCCGCCCGTTGCTTCTGGTCACGATTGTAACGTCTAACGGTCGCATCCTTCTCGTCTTCTATCTTGGCAACCCTCTTTAGTAGTGCTTCGTATGCGACATCATGGTCATCGTCATCGTCATCGTCATCATTCCTATTGGGGGCTTCATCACCTTGGTTTGGAGTAGCCGTGTCCGTAGGAAGCTTTGGAGGTTTGAATGTCCACACCGATATGCAGCTATCGCCAAACAGTTTTTTCGTGGCCTTGTCAGAACAACGTAAGGCCGCAGCTGCAGCGTGCTTACCTTGTACATCCAGCCTATCCGCTATGCAGAAGACGTCATACTTGAAGTACTGGTGCGATAGTAAAATGCTGCCCCACTGTTTCGTAACGACGCATCCTTCGATATCGACGTCACCTAAACCGTGAGAAAATGCAAAGGTGTCGCCACCGGATATGACCTGATCACCTCCTGTAACACTCGCAGTGGCTGAAGCATCAGATAATGCGGAAGCATCTGCTGCGGCATCAGCCGTAGCCCTAGTGTCGTAATCATCAGAGGACCAGGATATGCACCAGGGCAGGGTGACGAGAAATAGTATTAGTATCAGTCGTTTCATAGTATCATTCCTATCGCTAGTACGATTATAAGTCCGCGATGCCACATGTTATCTATGAAGTGGTCCTTCCGTTCTGCTTCCAACATTTCCTGCCGTATCTGGGCGATTTCTTGTTGTTTTTGCGCTGCTGAGAGTATGTGGTCATAGGCTGCTTCTCCATCTCTGGCGATGTCGGCATTTAACTGTGCCGTTTCAGTGTTCCCTACAGCGACGTCATCAAAGACATCCAGACGCTGCCAGCATTCGGCTGCCGTAAACGGAATCGTGCATAGTTTCGGCAGAGTAACCGGATTGGTAACTTCGGCGTCAGAACGAGCGGCTTCCTCGAAATCAGGAAGCTGTATCGGTTCTGTGGCGCACGCGCTTACCATTAAAGCGCTTAGCAATATCAGCCATCGTTTCATCTTGTCCTATCCTTTCAAGTGATGCTTCAGACTTCTTCCGTACTTCGCGGGCTTTGGCTTTCTTAACAGCGATACCCGCTTGTAGGTGCTTTGCTTCCTGAATATCCAAGCGGGTGCCTTTGTTGAGGTTCTTGATTTGTGTCTCTTGGTATGCGACATCCGCCTCCAACTTGCCAGCGGAATGCGCTCGTGTAACCATCATAATGGCTGCACCTATCGCACCAAGGACGACAACCCAACTAAGACTTTTAAGCCATGCAATCATATTAGGACCTTTTCCTTCTTGAAGTAGCCCATGATGATCATAATGCCCGTAACGAGGTACCCCTGATACTCCGGAGGGATTGCTAGGTAGATGTCCGGCCATGCTATCTTAACAACTAGCAATGCCGTGGACGCGATAAACCCAGCTAACCCTGCTGCTTTGATGGTACTTGATGGTGCGTTCATTTCAGTCTCCTCCTACCTTATGAACATCCAGATCCTTTCTTGGATCTAGTAGGTGTAACTTCGAACTGCATTTGTACCGTAAATTCCTTAGTATTAGAATCCTGTGAGTGTTGGTCATCCTGTGTTACTGTGTGCATCCAGCATGTGTAAAAACCCGGCGGAAAATCTGTATCCACAGACATCCACGTGTTTGTTGGTGGGTCGTTCGAGATGATAACATCGAGGCCACTGTTGCAGTGCAATTGGTATTCCTTGATCTCCAGGTTGTTAAGGGGAGAGCCATCTTCATACTCCGTTGGTGACGCCCACGTGAACGTTCGAACCTCTCCTAAGACTAGAGGAGATAACAAAGCGGCAGCTATGATCAACTGGAATGTTCGTTTCATATGTCATGTGTCATTCATCTTCATGCAGCCGACGAATGGCAAGGATTCTACTGACAGGATAGCGTGAAATTTTGACTTGATCCGCTTGGTTACCTCCAAGTAACTCGACGTACTCCCAATCGGCAGACATTCCTGCGAAGAAGCCTACATGACCAGGAGCAGTAGTATTCTCGGGACCTGGTTGATCTCCACTTCCGCGTTGTAGGATAACTACGTCGTATCCGGGAAATGCGTGTTCCACTTCGATGCCCATGCCTATATCTAACCATGACCGTGCTAGAAGCGATTTGGAACGTGGAAGACGCAGGAGCCAGCAGACGTAATTGGCGAAGGCCGAGCACCATGGCACTTCATCGTCTTGTGGCCAGTTCATATCAAGTGTCAACATGGCCATCAATTGCGGGTTGTCCATTGAGCCAGCTACTTCCTTAGTACCTATGAAGCGCTGTGCAATGTCAAAGGCAGTAACATTCATTTTGGACCTCCTGGTAGTTATATTATCACAAATTTTGCGTAACTACGCAAGTCTAAGGACCGAGTGGACCTGTGAGGTTTAGCACATTATAGATGAGCTCAGAGTGTCCTTCTCCAGGCAGTCCCTCGTCTACGCGCACTCCGAAGATCTGTACTTCCTTCACATGCGATTCGTCCTCTACAGTATTCTTATCTCCTGGGATGGTGAAATTCATGGTAGCCGCGGGACTAGGTAATGCTGTCCAGTCCACAATTAAGACACCATTCGTCCTGTCGTCGATGCGGTAATCCACCGTTGTGGGGATCAAGGGCAGCTTAAACTCGTCCTCAAACACCATAGTTATAAATAAGGGGCTCTTTTCATTCACGTTAATAGTCATTGTATTGTCCTTTAATTAAACTGTCCTGCTTTACCTGTTAATGTGATCGTTCTAACCTTGGCTGATAATATAATGCGACCGAACTTTCCTAGAAGCACAGCGGTTAGATTGACACTTGGGATTGAAAATGCTAATGCGGATGTAACTGAAAGCTGTCCTTTACCTGCGAGGCTGGCTGTTTGCGAAAATGCGAGAGGGATTGTAGCATCCAACTTACCCTGACCTGCGAGTGATGCCGTCTGTGAGAGCACCATTGCGACTGTAGCATCTAACTTACCCAGAGCCAATAAGTCTGCGGTGGCAGAGGAGAACACCAAGTCGGGTGTTGCTGATACCTGACCTCCTCCCAGCTCTTTGAGATCAGCCGTTGCAATAGCAAATACCAGTGGTGAGGTAGCCGTTAATAAGCCGGTAGCTTCTAGGTCGGCTGTTGGAACGCTAAAGACCAAAGCTGCAGTAGCACCTAGAAGTCCCGTGGCATTTAAGTCTGCTATTGCAGCAGCGAATGCCATGTCGGGAGTAGCAGTTAATAAGCCTATAGCGGTTAAGTCTGCACTGACAGAGTTAAAGACTAGTGCTGCAGTAGCATCTAATTTACCCCGAGCCGTAAGATCAGCTGTAGCACTAACTGTAAGTGCTGGTGATGCACTAATAAGTGAGGGGGCCTGTCGTAAGTCTGCAGATGCTGAGGCAAATGCCAAAGCTGCTGTCGCACCTAAGAGGCCCGTACCTCTTAGAAGTGCAGTTGCTGCTGCAAGTGCTAAGGACGCTGTAGCGTCAAGTTTGCCAGTCGCGTTAAGGTCTGCACTTACACTGGCGAATGCTAAATCAGGAGTTGCATCCAATGCACTTGTAGATGTAAGATCTGCAGATGCTGAGGCAAATACAAGGTCGGGACTAGCATCAAGTTTGCCTTTGCCTCCTAGATCTGCAGTAGGTACTCCTACAACTAGATCAGGTGTAGCATCTAACTTACCACCACCCGCGAGGTCAGCTGTAGGTATCGACACGACGAGATCCGGTGTAGCTGCAATTGCACCTCCGGCATCCTCCATCGTGTCGAGGTTGATGCCCCACTGGCCAACTGTTCCTGCCTGTGTATCTTGCGCGCGATTTCCACCAGCTAAAACAGTTGATACGCCTAGATCTGCATTATCAGCAAGCGAACGGAAACCAATCGGATTAGCAGCAAATGCAAAAGTATCTTCGCCCGCCTGATTGCCACGGACAAAATTACCATCAAATAGGTCGTCATCTTCTACACCATCGACAGTTATCTGGACTTGCCACGTACTGCGAAGGTTACTTCCAACATCCGTGGCAGCAGCCCAAACATTCGCTCCAGTCAAAGCATCAAACGTAGCGCCGTCATTATTCTCCATGCCAACCGTGCCGACCTTGACCCAAGATGCAGCATCAATGAAGTCAGTTGTGCGAACTGAATTGAGGTCAAGGGGACTGACTGAGTCTAGTGCCTGTAACCCTGTGGCATCATGGGTTCTGAAACACTCAGCGGAGTCATTCAACTCCAATACAACAAGAGCTTGAATGGCTACATCAGGAACTCCACTATCTACATCTCCACCACCATCACCATTGGCAACGCCGTCGCCGCGATAGCAAGTCATTTCTATCGTGCGATTCGCCGTAACCGTTTCTATAATGTCGTGGTAGTGTGAACCAGTACCATCAGACGTTCCCTGTCTGTGATAGCTATAGGCCTGGGTTGCTAGTTCTTGCGATCCGTCATAGTCAAAGCCGTAGATACGTTGTGTTCGAGTTGTACTCGGCTCACCACGACCTTCAGAGTAATGTGAAGCTATTAGGAAATAACGCTTGTTGTCGCCCTTAACCGTAATGACATTGGTAGCTCGCTCAATCGCGTTGGTGTCACTCTCAGCAACCGTTGTGCTGATGGGTACGACATTCGGTGTCGTGCCACCCATTAGGGTCAGATCAGCACTCGTGTACAGTCCGTGGTTACTGTAGAAAAACGGGATTACTTCAAAGACTGACTTTGCACAACCGCCAGCCGGTACGTCCGACATAGACTTCCAACTGAGTTGGAATGTTGCTGACGCTGACGGATTATTAACAAAGGCGAAGCACGACACGAAGTGTTCATCGTCAGACGTTTGCCGCTGATAACCACCACACTGACCATTAACAAAGTCACCCGTACCACCTGTCTGCTGAATACGAATGGCAATGCTGGATCGAGAGTTTGTTGTGTCTACATAATGGATTCGCGCAACCATCAAATAGCCATCTGCCAAAGCAGATGATGGCAGAGTCAATGTTGCTGTGGAATCTGTAAAGGTATAGGCAGACCCATCATTACGATCCTCCGAACCGAACAATCCACTAGGGGAAGCAAACGACGTTGTTGGATCAGGCGTCGAAGCTCCAGCTGACCATCTGCCGAGAATAGACATTAGACAGTCCCCGTGATCGTAATCTTGCGGGTAGTTGCCGTGATCTTAATCTCGCGTGTTGCACACGTAATGGCTATACCACGTGTAGCTGCGGTTAAGCCAATGTCAATGAACACAGGCGCGTTTACATCTAACAAGTCCGCAAGAGGTACCCCAAACGTTAGGTCTGGTGTTGCCGATAGTTGCCCACCACCTCTAAGTGTGGCAGTAGGTAGCGTGAATGTTAACGGAGGCGTAGCTGTTATAACTCCACGACCAAAGAGATCCGCACTAGGTACATTGAATAGCAGGTCTGGACTAGCATCTACTTTGCCAATGCCTGTTATGTCCGCAATTACACTGAACACCATATCAGGTGTAGCATCTAATTTACCATCGGCGCTGAGGTTGGCAGTAGCAGCACTAAAGATTAAATCTGGAGTAGCTGTTAGTAATCCACCTCCCTTAAGGTCTGCAGATGCACTGCCAAACACCATATCTGGGGTTGCATCTACGAATCCCTTACCAACAAGATCTGCACTTGAGACGGCAAATACAAGATCAGGACTAGCATCTATCGAGTTAGTACTCGATAGGGCAGCTGATGGTATTGTAAATACGAGGTCAGGGGTAGCATCTAGCTTACCTGTTGCTTCGAGATCCGCTGTGGCGATAGCAAAGACCATATCAGGTGATGCTGATATAAACCCACCTGCCGAGTCAACTAGATCTGCCGAAGGTACACCAAACACTAAGTCTGGACTAGCATCCAACTTACCTGTGGCTTCAAGGTCTACAACTGCACCGGCAAAGACTAAATCAGGTGATGCGTCTAGAGCGCCGTCTGCCTTTAGGTCAGCGTTAGGTACAGTGAATACAAGATCTGGACTGGCATCTAGTTTTCCTCTGCCCTCCAGATCCGCTGTAGGCACTGTGAAGGCAAGGTCTGAGCTAGCATCTAGTTTACCAAGCCCTTCTAGGTCTGCCGTTGGAACAGCAAACGTTAAATCTGGACTAGCATCTATCCGGTTGGTACTCGATAGAGCTGCCGATGCCAATGTGAAGACTAGGTCTGGTGTAGCGTCTAACTTACCATCTGCTTTCAGGTCCGCTGCGGCAGAGGCGAATACAAGATCAGGTGTTGCAAATATCTGAGCATTGCTGGTAAGATTTGCTTTTGGTACCGCAAACGCTAAATCAGGTGTTGCATCTATTAGGTTAGTGCTTGAGAGTGCAGCCGATGGTATTGTGAAGGTAAGGTCAGGAGTAGCATCTAGCTTACCGTCAGCTGTTAAGCCCGCTGTAGGTACCGTGAAGTTTAGATCTGGCGTGGCATCTAGCTTACCACCCCCCTCAAGGTCAGCAGTGGCTATAGCGAATACTAAATCGGGTGTTGCATCAAGCTTGCCCTTACCCTCTAAGTCTGCAGTCGGTATGGCGAATGTAAGATCAGGGGTAGCATCTATTAAGTTAGTACTTGATAGAGCCGCTGTAGGTACTGTAAATACTAAGTCAGGAGTAGCATCTAATTTACCGCCTGCCTTAAGGTCAGCTGTAGCAAGAGCAAACGTTAAATCCGGAGTAGCATCTAGCTTCCCGTCGGCTTTCAGGTCTGCTGTGGGCACCCCGAACACTAGATCAGGAGTAGCATCCAACTTCCCTATGGCTTTAAGATCGGCCGTTGCTATCGCAAAAGTGAGATCAGGTGTACTATCTAACTTACCCTTCCCTTCTAAGTCGGCAGTAGGGATTGTAAAGACTAAATCTGGGGTAGCATCTATGAACCCTCCAGCGGAGTCTTTAAGGTCCGCAGATGGTACTGCAAACGTTAGATCAGGAGTTGCATCTAGCTTACCATCTGCTTTAAGATCGGCACTTGCAGCCCCAAATACAAGGTCTGGACTGGCGTCTAACTTACCCTTGGCTTTTAAGTCAGCAGTAATACTGGCAAAAATCAGGTCTGGACTAGCATCTAATTTACCCCTACCTTCTAGATCCGCGGTAGGTATTGTGAAGGTAAGATCGGGAGTTGCGTCTAACTTCCCACGGGCATTTAGGTCGGCAGTAGCAACTGCGAAGAGTAAGTCAGGGGTAGCATCAATCCGATTGACGCTTGAAAGCACAGCACTAGGTACACTGAATATCAGATCAGGAGTGGCATCTAACTTGCCATCAGCTTTGAGGTCTGCAGTAGCTACAGCAAAGATTAAGTCTGGTGTGGCATCTAGTTTACCCTTACCTTTAAGGTCTGCTGTCGGAACCGCAAAGATAAGGTCAGGAGTAGCCGCTATATCTCCTGCAGGTGTAGCATTCAGGAGATCTGCTGTAGGTACGGCAAATACGAGGTCTGGTGTTGCATCTAACTTCCCAGTCCCTTCGAGATCAGCCGTAGGTACGGCAAATACTAAGTCAGGAGTAGCGTCTAATTTCCCGAGGGCATTAAGATCTGCTGTTGCTAATGCAAATGTTAGGTCAGGTGTAGCTGCTAGTAGACCATCTGCTTTTAGGTCGGCTGTAGGTATTGCGAATGTTAAGTCAGGAGTAGCATCTAATTTCCCACGAGCTTCTAGGTCAGCTGTAGGTACCGCGAGTATTAAATCAGGAGTGGCATCTAATTTGCCCTTACCCTTCAGGTCTGCTGTAGCACTAGCGAATACTAAGTCTGGTGTAGCATCAATCTTGTTCGTGCTGGTAAGGTCTGCTGATGGTACTGAGAAGATAAGATCAGGGGTTGCATCAAGCTTACCATCGGCTGTCAGATCTGCCGTAGCTGCCGCGAATACAAGATCTGGCGTCGCATCGAGTTTGCCATCAGCCTTAAGGTCTGCACTTGGAACTGTGAATGTTAAGTCAGGTGTAGCGTCTAACTCCCCTTTAGCCTTGAGATCGGCAGTAGGTATTGTGAAAGTTAGGTCGGGTGTTGCGTCGAGCTTGCCTTTGCCTTCTAAATCAGCCGTGGCTATTGTGAAGACTAGATCTGGCGTAGCATCCAGCTTACCTGTTGCATTTAGATCGGCTGTCGCTATAGTAAATACTAAGTCCGGTGTAGCATCTAGCTTACCCTTAGCTTTTAAGTCTGCACTAGCAACGGCAAATGTTACATCAGGGGTAGCACTAATCTGCGCAGCAGCTTGTTGGAGGTCTGCAGATGGTACTGCGAACGCTAATGTAGCAGTTGCTGCTAGAAGCCCTGTACCTCTTAAGAGTGCAGAGGCACTGGCGAAGATAAGGGCTGCAGTAGCATCTAACTTGCCTTTAGCATCTAAGTTGGCGGTAGGGGCCCCAAAGGTGAGATCTGGCGTGGCCTCTAATAGCCCCTTCGCCTTTAAGTCGGCAGTTGGGACTGCAAACGCTAGATCGGGAGTAGCGTCTAACTTGCCCTTAGCATTAAGGTCCGCACTTGCTATGGCAAAAGTAAGATCCGGGGTGGCATCTAGTTTACCACCCCCCTCAAGGTCTGCACTAGCACTAGCAAAAACTAAGTCAGGCGTTGCAGATACCGCCCCAACTGCGGGTGGTATACTGGGCAGTATAAAACCAACGCCTGACTCTTTACGCTTGCGCGGAAACTTAATCCATGTTATTCGACGCTTTGCCACACTATTAGGTGCCGACTTCCAGAATGGTCAATCCAGCATGAAAATCCATTGCCGCCGAAACAGCGTCTACAATCCTAAAACCAATTCTTGCAGACGGATCAACAATAATTGGACCTGATCGCGTCCAGTCCCATTCCCAGCCTGTCGCAAGATTAAAAGGCTTGCCGCCTCCTAATACAACACTCACGGTGGGTTCCGCTGTCCAGTCACCGGCATCGATGCCTGCACCAGTACCGCCAAACGCAGTTGAACCGCCTTCACGTGCTTCAAATAAAGCAGTCGAGCCGCCGGTGCCAGCCGAAGACAGACGGCAAATCTCCATTATGTGGGGCTCATTTAAGTCATCAACGCCATGTTGACCGAACCACATTTCAAGTACCATGACAATTGATGTAGCTGGTGCACTGATACGACAGATAACTTCATCCGCCGTTAGCGACCTATTAAATGTCGGAATTTCGACATCGTACATTCTTCCAAAGGGAAACATTAGTAGTACCTCACTCCTGATTTAGGTTTCATTAAAAATGCCGGGTTGATTACAACTGCTCCGGCAATCAAAATTTTCTCATTGTACTTCTGAACGGCGCCATCGTCATAGATATACGCCAGAACAATGGGGGGTGCAGAGTAAAAGATACGCATCTGCATGAAGTCTATATCGAAATTAGTTTCAACACCCGATGTCAATCCGTAACTTATGAAAAATCCAAAATCTACGTCCTTAACATCAGTAGCTGTAAACGATTCACCCCAAAGGTCCTTGCTGCCGCCCGCTTCGTCAGTCTGAAGGGCAACAGTTGGAGCGGCTATCTCGGCACTCTTGTCTTCGCCTCCGTCAGAGTCGTCTGCAAGAATCAACCTAACTAGATTTATTGTTGGTGTACCAGCAACACTATCTACAGCATAATCGCCAAACCTAACTTCAATACCATGTATGATTGAATCGGCAGGTATTGCACTAAAATCGAAATTCGATGCAGCTAATCCCTTTGATACTTCAGAACCTGACTCAAGTAATATTTCAGCATTACTCCCATCGTCGGCCTTGGCATTATCGGGCGTAGTCCAAGTAGTAGCAGAAGAACCCGAAACGGCTCTATTGCCTACCATCGTTCCCGGAAATTTCCAACTAGTAATTGCTGGCGTACCATAGATATTGGCTGAGATAAAGTTGACGGTGATGGCGTCTATTTCTTCGCTTGGCGCTACCCAACTGAAGCCGTCACTTGTACTCGTCGTATAAAATAGGTCTTGGTCAACTCCATTTGTACCGCCGCCAGAATATAAGACATGCAAATCCCCATTCAACTCTACCAATGTTATTACACCAACTTCTCCGTTTGAGAAAGGATCAGCACCAGATAAATCGAAGGTAGACCCATCCAGAGATATATTATCCGACCCATCTTCTGTACACCTTAAATAGTTTCTGCCGGTATCTGACCGACTACCGGCATTGATAATGCGTTGTGTTCCGCTATCATCATAAGATACATGATTACCAATTCCTAAAAGAGTAGTAGTTGTACTAGACCCCTGAGTGTCAAGCGTACTTAAAGTATTCCCCGAATCAAGAGTTCTGCCGTGTTGATTTACCCATGCGGTAGGTGGATCAGCAGTATCAGTAGTTTGCTGCCAAATGAAGTGCATATCATCAGTAAGCGGCCCCTTGACGACATTCGGATTGCCGTAATGAACATCGCCGCCCGCATCTAAGGCAATACCAACATTGCCACCCCACGATCCACCTTCCCTACGACCATAATCAACCCGCTCTTTCTTGCCGCCCATGTTTTGATCGGTGTCACCCGCATAAGCAACGATCACATCGCCGTCTGATCGGACTGCTATTGAGCACCAAAGGTTGGTCGGATTGTTCTCCGTATTCTCGATTGTTTCGTTTGCAATATCCCAGTTATCCGTTGCCATATTGAACTGGTGATATTGATAATTAATAACAGCACCGCCCGTTATGCCCGTAATTATATGAATAACATCCCCATCTTGTACTGCTGCTATGCATTCAAGAGCAAGTCCAGAACCACTAAGGATCGGATTGTCTGCTGCATCCTGAACAGTCCACGAATCTGTCGGGTCCGTCGCCTTAAAAACCTCAATATGAACTGACGTTACTACGTCGTCCGTTGCTATAGCATAAAAGTTACCGCCACTGGACTTGAAGGGAGGATGATGCCCGGGGTATCCTACATCAGAGAGAATTGTGGTTGGTAGCGCCATTACGTTAGATAGCTCTGGCCGTCCCGAGAGATAACCTCGGCGCCAAGTGATATAGTTTGAAGGTCAGCTTGTGAACGTGTGGGCGTGCCGTTGTAAATCCAGATCAGTCGTTGCGACCCACCAAAACCATTGCCCGAGTTGCGGGCGCTGAGTATTTCAGCATCCGTCCAAGTGTCGTCCACAATGTCCTCGTACACCACTACAGACGGCCAGTTACCGCCCAACGCGGTACGAATCGCTTGGCGTTGCGGCCCGGAAGCCGCGTCATTCTGAAGCACAACAATATTGGAACGCGGTTGGCCGTCATAGATGTGGCCCATGATTTCAAGCCCACGACCCACATCAGGATCGAGACCCACACCAGTGATCTGGGCACGGAGTTCGGTTTCTTCGGTGTTGAGCTGTTCAGCCGCGATATAGTCAGATATATCAATGCCTACTATGTTGGCTGGAGCCACTACACTGATGGCAGCATCAACACCCCAACCGAAGCCTGCCCCAACAATGCAGAGATGGTCCGTGGTTAGGATATTGAGAACAGGCTGGATATTGGCCCACATTTGGGTAAGGACGGGCTGCATGCCCCACTTGTGGTAGTGGACTACTACTTCAGGACGAGTATTCGGATGGCCTCCAAAATATCTTTCGACGCGCCATTTGTAAGCTGCGTCGTATTGTGCTTTCGTCCAGCCTGCCACAATTGATCTCCTTTCCTATTATGCATTAGCCGAACGCGAATTTGTCATTATCCTCCGCATCAGTAAGCTTTGCGAAGAGTCTCCATTGACGGCTACTATCACCAGCCCAACGTTTAGCTTGCTTGGCTGCTCGACCCAACCAGGCATGCAGGACTATGGCATCTACGTAATGCATCTTGAATATCTGGTTATTGAACCTCAAGACCACGAGCTGATCTTCATACGTGATGTCCCACGATTCCACGTTTGTAGCTAAGCCGGATCTACGATATGTGCCGTGTAATGGCTCAGTGATCGGCTCTCGTTCGTACTTTTCGAGTTCGCGGATTAGTGTGGGAGGATTACGTTCGTAGCGCAACGCAAACGTAGCTAGGCCACGAATCTTCATGCAGATGTCAAACACGGCGTGATAATACAGCAGGACGGATCGGTCCCCGAAATTTAGCTGGACCAAATCCATCCCTTGTTTGACGGATACCTGATGCTGTGTGAGTATTACTCCCACTGTAAATCCCTTGCCCGACGATTAGTCGAGCGAGATTGCTAACGCTTGCGCAGCGAACTCAGGAGTTACACCATTGTTGACAACCAGGGTAGCATCCAGCACCGAATAGATCTGCATAGCATCTGAATTCGCGAATAGGCTAATAGCACAATCCAACTCGGACTCCGGTCCGGAGGTTGATATTGGATACGTGATTGGATTGTCATTGTCGGCGATCGTTGGAGCTGTACCCGAAATCGTCCACTCAGCAACTCCACGAACTACATCTTGGCGGGCGTAGCCTGTATAAGCCGCTTCGTTCGCGGTCATTAATGTGGCTGTGTCTACTATTGTCACGGTCTGCAGCGATACATCTAAGCTGCCGGCTGGGGATGTAGCTAGGAGACCAGCTGCGGTGCCAATGTTGGGAGCCGGGACATTGGTGAAGAGGATGTCGAGGATGTCGGCTTCAAATAGGTCTGTTGCGCCTGCCATGATTAATTACTCCCTACGGCTGAGAGGGAAGACGCTACGTTACGTCGCCCAGGTTCTTTACGTTCGGCTACCAGAACTGCAACAGCATGATCATGTCGGGCATCTTCTAGGCCTACGCCAGTGATCTCTGCGATGCCAAGAGTTACTCCTGCAGACGCTGCAGCTTTAAGGGCTGCCTGATACTCTTCAAACTGTGCGGCGCGAGCAACTTGGGCTGGCTGGGAAGCGAACCAGTTAGCATATTCTTTCCCATCTTTAGCCGTCTTAATCTTACCCTTGCGCTCGATACGATCGAGCTGTTGCTGCTTTTTAGCCTCTTGGATGGTTGTTGGTGCACCCATGATGATGTTCTCCTGTATTAAACGAGATCGGTCAGTCGATAGCCCTTCGATACTACTATTATAACGACTATAAGATGGAAGATCAACTGGTCTTTTGGAGAGGGGATGGTTATCGCCACTCAGGTCCAGAGAACCAGCCAACTAATGCCCAGCGTGTCCCTTTTGTTACTTCAGCTGCCTGATGTTGCACAAACGAAGGAAATACTGCTATTGCACCTAAGTTGTCACCCGGCGATTGTACTTTGCCGGTACGAAACTCAAGGCCCCCTCCCTCAAAGTCGCCGGGGTCGGATAGTTGTAGAGTGAAGCTAAGTTTACGTCTCCTGTGCATACCTATTGCAATGTCTTCATGCCAAACATACTTGTCGCCTGGCAGATAACGTGTTAGCTGCATTTTGTCGAACATCCCATCAATCAAGATGCCAAATGCAGCTTCGTTAATTTGTACAACAGCCTGTGCTAGACGCGTGAAGATCCAAGCGAATTGTTCCTCGTTCGGGTCAAGCCACTGAATACTACCTGCCCTAATAGTGTCATCCTTAGTTGGCTTGACATTACCCTTGTCTAAAGTGCGCCGAACTTGGGCATCACTCGTTTCGTCTTCGTCCCAATATGCAACTATCTTGGCACACTCCTCTGGAGTAAATACATCAGGGGCGGCAGCACAGGTCGTCCATGGGCGATCATCTACTAGATATACAGCTGTATGACCTGCAAGTACACCAAAGTTTTTCATTTAACCTCTCCTATTGTTATTCGTCCGTATTCTCGGCTGAGCGACGCTCGTCTTCGTCTTCTTCATCAACCTCACCGGGTTCCTCTGGCTCTTGTGTGTCTAATATATCAGACTCTGGTAAGTCACCTTCGAGGCCTATGATTTCGCGTGCTTCCGTTCTTGAGGTAATCTGCATTGGCGTCTGATTGCCTGTCTGTCTAGACATATTACCGACCGCACGAGCTGTCTGCGCCATGGTCATTCCTTTCTCAAGTGGGTTCTGTAAGAACGCACTTGGCCAATTAAATGTAAATTCGCCCTCAGGCAAGAGACCTAGGGACTGAAACCGTATAACCAAAGGCCTTAGAACTCTAGGTTCACAGAATAGTTTTCGCCTTTCATCAATACGCTCTGCCCAATTAGCTCTATCCTGTGCTGAAGCAAGCTCTCCTGCCTCCGACCCAAGCAAAATCCTTTTAGGTATCCCAGTGGTCCCTGATATGAGACCGAGGAGCATATCAAAGATCTCCTTCGGCGAAGGTGTCTCCGACCCAAGATCCTTCAATGTCACACCCCGTGTACGTATCACACGGCGCAACTGATGTTGGTATTCCTCAATTTCGTCCCCAAGGGCAGCTGCATCCGCAGGATCCAAGTCCATCTCAGGAGCAATGTCTGCTTGTAAGCCCGCACGAGCTGAGAGCCAGTACATTTCCGATGTACCACCACCTACCTTCAAAAGGTCGTCAAGCAGGTTATATACCTTCTCGATGATGGGAACTCCAAATACCGTGTCTTCCAGCGGCTTCTCGACAATATGTATTGTTCGCGTGTGATGCATCACCAGATCCTTCAATCCCTCGACCGTTACATTGCCAGAGGAGATGGTCTTGAGAGATGGATCATCAAAACGGATCTTGTACCTCTCCGGTAACCCAAATCGAGGATCGGTCGTATTGGTATTGAACTTGATGCTATCCACTTGCCGAGACCCAACAGCCCTCAACCACAACAGCTCATCCGCTTGCGTCGCAGCGCTCTGGGACCCACTACCAAGTCCCAGAAGCAGGATTGAGAAGTGGTTTAGCCTTGCAAGTCGATCCACCCGATTAAGGGCTCCGAAGATATCATGGGCTACAACTAGTTCCTCCCATTTAGTAACTATCCCCGCGTCAGCCTCCAGTGTGGGAGGGTTAGACCATGTAGCATCCGGTGGTGCATCGATTATGCGAGAGCAGATGTCCTGGCGAATGTACTTACCTAGGAAATCCTCGTTCTCCAGCTGCTTCTTATACCCGAATACGTCATATAGGTCTCTTTTGCCGCCAAACTGCAGGCCGGCGCGGTTAGCTAGCTGTAACCTTGATATAAGCCCGCTAAAGGCACGCATCAGTGCATTTGGCTCCTTATCTGCGCCATTTGACACCTCTATGGGACGAGTGTTAGGGAGGGATTCCTTCTTATGGACCGTTAAACCTGGTTGTATCTGTTTCATTGTGTTGCCTCTACCAAGTTAAGCTAAGCCTACGCTTAGATGTGTCATGTTGCTGATGCCGATGCAGGGGTACGACGTTATCCGGCAGGTCACGTCCCCACACGGCAGAACCATGCATTCCGAGAACAAGCTTGTTATACCCCAAAGCAAGGGCGACAACCTGGTCATCATGCTCTCCATCTGGGAACGCGTTTATTTCATCCTTGAGTGCTTGATTCCAGTCGCCCTCTACCATGTATATATTTCCTGCCTCGCAGGCTGCCAAGAATGGAGAGGCTCGTACCTCTATAGGGCCGGTGGCTTTTTCGCCCTCGAAAGAGAAGCCAGAGAGCATTTTCCTGTAGTCCGAGATGACAATCACGCCAGAGGAGCCAGGCTCTTGCTCCATCCACACCTTAACACCATGTCCATCTCCTTCAGCTGAGGCAAAAATGGCTCTTTTCGTGCCATCTGGGGTTTTCTGGAAATGCCGCATGTCTTGAATGAAGATTTTGCCTGTGTTGCGCTGTCTTGACATTTTTGGCCCTGCAGTCCAGTCACCACCGTCCTTTGTAGCAGCTAGATCCCATGGACGGATGGTCTTAAGCACTGTATCGTCAGGTAAGTCGGCTTCGGAGATGATTTTGATCTCATTTCCGAGATCCATGCCAGCCATTGACGATTTCGGGTTCTGTTGGAACTCTGCTGCCCACCAGAAAGAGCCTATTGTCTTCTGAATCCTGAGGAGAGCCTCTCTTGGGTACCTTTCTGGCCAGAGAGCCTCGCCCACTTCACGCCCTAGGGGGTCATTGATCTCTGCGAGAGCAGGCAAGTTGATGACTATCCAGTTCTCATGGGGCAGTTCGTTAATACACGATGCGATCAGGTCGTTGATGTTCCACCTGGTTGCTAGGATCACCAAACTGGCGTTTGGCTCGAGTCGGGGATATGCTGTTGACTTGAACCATTCCCAATTCTTCTTCCTGAGGGTCTCGCTTATCGCGTCCTCGTGGTTCTTGATGTAGTCGTCGATTAACATTAGATCCGCGCCACGACCCGTCAGTGGACCACCGATACCCGCTGCTGTTAACCCTCCTCCGTCTGGTGTCAACCATCTATCTACCCTCTTTTTGTCTTGCCTGATGCGTGTGCGCAATAAGTGATGAAGATCCGGATTCTGGAAGTTATCCCGTACCTTGAGTGAAAAGTCGGTAGCCAGCTCAGAACCATAGGAAATGCTCATAACGAACTTATCTGGCCACTTCTCGAGGAACCAGGTGGGCGTATTGACGGATAGGAACTCACTCTTGCCATGTCGTGGTGGCATTGTGAGGATAATGCGTGCATTCCCCTTAGCCACCTCAGTAGCTACGATCGTGCTAATGTAGAGAAGATGCTTGGCAGCAATCCAACGACCGTTGGTAATCTTATGACCCAGCGTGGCAGGAGTGAGTCGCCACCCTTCCCGCAGCGCAGCCTCTAGTTTTATCTGGTCACTGTGACTGAGGGCTGACGGGAGGGGTGATTCATTCGGAAGAATGATGTTGCTATCCGGTTCCATGTGATACGGGACCTAAGGTCCTACTTCTTCCGCTTCTTAGGTCTTTTGGGCCGAAATGGTTTATCATGGTGCTTAAGCGTCGGATTCATCATGACTCGCTCCTTTAGCTAGGTTTTCATCGGCAGGTATAGCTCTTAGGTTGGTAATAGCCCAACATTCGCGGAAAACGTCCCAATTCACCACATTACCGCCGGAATTCGTTGAGAGAAGAATGTCGAAGGAGGAAAGTGGGACGATATGGTCAATGTGGTAGCCTTCGTTCAGTGCATCCCGCAGTTTGCGCTTAGGACCCTCTCGTTCCTTCAGATCCTTCCCAAGGGCCTTAACTAGGCTCACAATCTTGTAACCTAGGTAGTCTTCCATGTTCTTCACGAAGTTGCCGGGGGCGTGTGTGCCAAGCTGCGTCATACAGCGAGTCCCTGTGTGATGCCTTATGCGTTGGGAGGCGTTCTTCGAGCGGGCAGTGGTATTGGCAATGTTCTTGCAGGAATAGCAGATCGACTGCAAACCGTCGTCGGAGGTGTCATGAAGTCCGAATTGGCGCTTTTGAACGTGTCCGTCGGTCTCGTCCGTGATATCCTCGCGAGGACGCCACGCTCTGCACTTGATACACTTCTTATAGAGCTTCTTGTCTACATGTCGTGTGCTCATGCTAACCTCCTCCGTGGCGGATAATCAATGTCTGCAGTAGTTCGGTGGTTGCTGGGTCTTCAAGGGCCTTATCAAGGACCTCCCCGTCTTCAGTCAATGTGTGTCCATCACTGGTACCACGATTCGTTTGTGCTATGGTTCTTAAGTGAACCTCGAATGGCTTGCCGGCTCCCGCTGCTTGCTCGGGCGTTTGAGGTCCACCTGCTGGTACTCCTGCGGAAATACGCTCAAGACCAGTAAGGGTCTTGAAAAAGTCAATTGCGGTCTTCGGAGTGAGCATATCCCAGAAATCCTCCTCGTTCTCGAAGAACTGGTTCAATCTGCTCCGAAGGCGACGGGATTCGATGTAATGCTCGTCTTGTGTCTCTACAGCCCGCAACTCTTGCATCTTTCGGTACTGAGCCACTCTAAACAGGTCATATGAGTGAGCGCGACTACCCCAGTAGTACAAATGGTAGTACCCTTGGTATACGTCGGCCATTTTAATGAGATCAGAGTCAGGATGCAGTTGTGCTGCCAACTGTGAGACGCTGCGAGTGCCACTGGCCGCTTTGCCATGATCGTCTTCATCCTCTGGATCAGCTGGCTTACCGAAGTTCATCTCCAGATAACGTTGGAACGCTTGGAAGGCATCTATAGGTTCGTATTCTAAGCGACCCCAGAAGGGTGAACCATTGTCGAATGCAGGGAACCCTTCATCATATTGCAATGGTACATAGGCCTTTGCGAGGGCATGAGCTTCAAAGCCCGCGATACGATATTCCTGTGGTACATAAGGGTGCACCTGAGGAGCCACAACGAGGTCGCCATCCCGGCTGCCGTCCGGTGCACCCTCAGACTCCCCAAGTGACCCAAGGCTAACTGTTACAGTATCATGATCTAGAGTCTTAGGTGGCTCGAATACCACGGGATTATCGTGATTTAGTGTTTTGGGACGAGCCCTAGCCTCCCCGGGGTGGTAGTCATGAAACGGCAGTAGGTCAGTTCGGTAGATCCCCGTGGGGAGTCCAAAGTCATTTAGAGGAATCTCTGCTTGCAGGCCCCTCAAGGCCTCCACTTGGATCGATTCCTGAGATTGTGGCGATCGCTCGGACGTAACGGCAGGTAGATTGTTCATCATTATATTATAACATCATCTCGCGGTTCCTTCAAGTAGGGGACATAGTGCCCCAGGTTTTGCACCAAATCCAAAAATTTTAAGACACCCTGACGCTAGATAACTCGTTGAATTCTATACGAAACTGAAAATTATAAGAATCGAAATCACGTGTAATACTTGTAGATTGATATATAATAATTATATATTAAATTAATTATGATTTAATATATATTGAGATTATTATTATGAATAAATTAAATAAAGTACAAATTAAAAAGTTAAATTCTTTTCAATATACTTCTACAAAGATTAGATATTTACATTCATTAAACTTTACTCCATCAGAAATTAAAAATGAATTACATATCATATATCAATTTGTAAATAATATATTAAAAGTTAAAGTTAAAAATCCAAAAGAAACTTTTTAATAATAATAATAAATAAATAAAAGAATCAATCATTAATTTGATTGATTCTTTTTTTATTCACAAAAAAGACCGACAGGTCTAAGGGCGGACCGGGAGACCCCTACGATACTCGTCTGGTTCAAATTGTACAATTGACCACACACTATGAGGACAGGAAGTATATCACAATGGACTATTGATTGGACTAGCAGGACTAAGTTATTATTATTAGGTAAGTTCATATTAACTAAGACAAGGAACACAGACATGAAGACACTACTAGTACAACTACTAACACTATGTGCCCTGACGCTAGTGGAGCTGGCACGTAGCTACACGGTAGACGGCTACGGGCTTACACCTATACTAGCTTACCCGGTAGCCACGTTGATGATAGCACTGCCGCTCGCCTGGGAGCTAGCGCACTGGCTACACCCGGACGTAGACGAGTATGAGCACATTGAGCTAGAGCGGGCCCACTGTGGTAGATGTGGACGCCTGACCGACCTGATCAACGGACAATGCAGTATCGGTTGCCAACGACCAACAGCGGAACAGCGAGCACAGGGCTTTAACTAAAGGAGGGGGCTTCGGCCC
>SDBT01005207.1_pt1 | contig 21925 bp, 23 predicted proteins | sample 2277101 | NCBI WGS metagenome assembly SDBT01 (sample SAMN10404973, study PRJNA504765) | marine sediment metagenome | isolation source: marine sediment core GS10_PC15, 103 cmbsf | place: Arctic Ocean: Southern Knipovich Ridge | collected 2010 | reverse complement strand
GAAAGTGTCAATATCAAATATTACCGCAATAGCACCTTCTTCAGCCGCCGCTTTTAGCGATCGTTCAATGAACGGTGGTAATCCTAGATCAATCGTGCCTTCAATAGGCACGCGATAAACAAGAGAATCAGTCGCTGCGAATAGCGATGACAGTAATATAATTAGTAATATAATCGATTTCTTCATATTATAATTTTACCTGTAAACCCTTTAATAAACAAAGAAACATAATATGTTTATTTAATCTCCACACCGCCAAATGCAACTGTACAATGGATGTAAACATCTTTCCCTGTTTTAGCGTCTGCCGCACCACGTGATTTGCTTTCTATGCCGCCAAATATCGGTGTTCCGGTTAAAATTACATTCCAATCATCCGGGACTATCATTTCCACACCCCCAAACAGTGCCGTCGCATGAATTTTACAACCGTCCGGAGATATTTTTGCTCCTCGCAAATCAAGTTCTACACCACCAAATAATGCCATGGTTTCTCCACCTTTAAAATTCTGTGATGTTATGGTATGTTCAGCACCGCCAAACACGGCATTGGAGTGTATAAAATCATTTCCGATTGTCGATTCATTGGTCAATTTCCAGTTTGAACGACGTCCTTTAAAAACCATTGAAAGTCCAATGATTATTAATACTAATGGCCATAAACGCCAAATGCTACCCCATCCAATAATATTATGTGTAGTTAATAAAAATAATGCACCAATCAGGATGAAAACAAGTCCGGCACCTCGATCATGACCTTGTAATTTTATTAATCCAATTATTATGAAAATTACGGGCCACCAATTTGCTATTACTCCACCGAAATCAAAATCCATTATATTAAATGTGTCGAGTAGAAATAAAGCTCCAACCAAAATTAGAACAAATCCCACCCAACTGTTTTGACTATGTTTATGATGTGTCATGTTTTACTCCGTTTTAAATTATATTTTACGTCTTTTAATTACGTATTATTATAAAACTATTCAAAACTACAACATCCATTTTTGTTCTAAGAAAACATTCCAATGCCTCTTCCGGTGTACAAACAATTGGTTCATTTTCATTAAAAGATGTATTTAGAACAATTGGAATACCTGTTAAACTCCTGAATTCATTTATCAGATTATAATAAAGAGTATTACTTTCTTTTGAGACCGTTTGTAATCGCCCAGATCCGTCGGTATGTGTTACAGCGGGAATTTGTTTACGTTTATCTTCCTTTATCTGGAAAACTTTATTCATAAAAGGAACATTATCATCAGTCTCAAACCAATCTTTCACGTGTTCACGCAGTATCGATGGCGCGAAAGGTCGGAACGGTTCTCTTCGTTTTATCTTTAAATTTAAGATATCTTTCATGTTTGATCTTCTTGGATCGCTTACAATAGAACGATTACCTAATGCTCGTGGCCCAAATTCCATCCTTCCTTCAAACCACCCGACAACCCTACCCTCTTCAATATATTCAGCCGTCTTCTTACAAAGTGCCAAATCATCATTCACTTCGGTAATTGCACAATCTTCTTGTTGCAATCTTTGGTCATATTTGTTTAATAATTTACTGATATCTTGTCTATCAAATCCCGGTCCCCAAAAGGCGTGATCCATCGTTTGTTTAGTTTTGCTCTTCGATTTTATTTTCGCATTATACCAAACATTATAGGCGGCTCCAATTGACCCGCCGGCATCGCCTGCTGCGGGTGGTACATATACTTTTTCAAATGATGTGTTCTCATAGATTTTACCATTGGCGACCGAATTCATAGCACATCCACCTGAAAGGCATAATTTTTTCATGTCATATTTATTATAAAGCTTATTGAGTAGATGGAAAAATGCTTCTTCATACATTAATTGTGCGGAATGCGCCAAGTTCATATGCTTATTCTCAACTTTTTGATCCTTATCCCGCGGATTGCCAAGTAACTCCTTCAACTTATCCGAATATAGAATTCCAACTGATGGAGCACAATTATTCCATGTATAGCTTACGTCCTCCTTGTCATGTCGGAAATAATCAAGGTTTAATCTGTATTTACCATCTTCATCCAATTTAACGATCTCTCGCATTTCATTTATAAAAGTTGGCTTACCATACGAAGCCAATCCCATAACTTTATATTCATCGCTATACTTTGGAAATCCTAAAAATTGTGTAATGGTCTGATAAAATATACCCAGGGAATGTGGAAAGTAAACTCTGTCATCAATCCTAACTTCATTACCTTGCCCAACTCCCCAAGCCGCACTTGCAAAATCTCCGAAACCGTCAATTGATAACACTATCGATTCATCAAAAGGGCTCACGTTATATGTCGAGATGATATGAGCTAAATGGTGCTCCACATAAGATATTTTAGCAGACAGTTTCTCAATTCCGAACATCTCTTTCAATTTTTCCGTAACATTTCCCCATTCTTTTACGTTCTTAATTCGGTCTTTAATAAGTGATAATTCCGGCCTCTTCTCAGCTAAATACCTAAATTTTTTCCATAAATTAGCTTTTGGATTTCTATTGATAGCGATATAATCAACCTCATTAATATTAACATTAGCTGCCTCCAAACAATAATGAATTGCCTCCGAGGGAAATCCTGCCCAATGTTTAATCCGACGGAACCTTTCTTCTTCTGCTGCTGCGATTAACTTGCCATCCCTCACCAAACAAGCAGATGAATCTCCGTGATATGCGTTTATTCCAACTATAACCATAAATAATTCTACCTTTTCATTCTATCTTTAAATAATTGTTTAATATTTCCTTCTTTATCATTTTTAATCACAAAGCCACCAAGATACTGAGAAGAATATTCAAAATTTAACATTAAAAATTCAATAATTCTTTTAACACTTAAATACTTTAACACATTTATTCTGCTTTCTTATCCTAAATCCCTGCTCCTTGACTTTTAAATATAATACCTGTCTTGATCTACTTCTTCCCGTAGAATTCGCAACTCTTCAGTACTTGGTACTTCATTTTGCTCAATTTTGTTAGGAATGTTTAATTCAAACCCGGTGTTTTCTATTACGTCATTTATTGTTATACCCGGGTTTAATGCCAACAGTTTCATACGTTTAGTTTTTTTATCAAAACCCAACGTACATAAATCTGTAACAACACGATAAGGACCTGTGTTTGGCGGCAAACCAGCTTCCTCACGAGAACCCGGACCTGATAAATAACCCGGCGTAGTGATAAAATCAATTTTAGGCATGAATCTACGTTTGCCATGTTGCATTATAATAATCGTCTTCCAACAAGTTGAACCAACATCGTTTCCGCCACCTGAACCGGGCAGACGCACCTTAGGGTTATCATGATCATCTCCAATTATAGTTGAATTCAGGTTGCCATACATGTCGATCTGAGCGCCACCTAAAAACCCGTATTCAACAAAACCACATTGGCCGGCTTCCATAATATCACAAATACCGGCTGCGACTAGACCTCTGTTAAAAGTTCGCATATCACCAACTGCTAAAGGAAGTTTATCGAGTTGTGCTCCAATTCCGCCAAATTCAAATATTGATATTAAATTAGGAGCATGCATGTGTTGCGCAAGCGATGCTGCCAACATCGGTATTCCGGTACCGATGAAACAAGTTGCATTATCTTCCATCAATCTTGAAGTAATGCATATTATTAATTCATTTGGATTGTATTTTATATCATTCATGATTTATTCCGTTCAATCCGTAGACTTTTAAGTCGCGTCTTGCCAACCAAATCAAGATAATCCTGGTGATTTTTTTTGTCGTAAATCCATTTATTTAAATAGTCTTTTACTAACAATTCGTCTTTGCTGTCATTGGCATAATTTTTAATATGTTCCTCATCACGTTCGTACAAACCGGTCATTTCTCCGGGATGTGAACCAAAAGGAGCCTCAACAACCGCATCCACTATGTAATAAGGAATTATTGTGCGGTCCGGTTGAGAACGAATAACATCCGTATTTATTATTTCTTCTGTTGAAATTATAAGTCGTTTTGAAGCACGTGCCATTTCAGCGGCAAATCCTGAGATTCCATCTATTTGGCAATTCCCATATTTATCTGCTCGATGGACGTGTATAAAACCAACATCAAGGATCAATGCCGGTAATAAACAAATTTTTTCTCCTGTAAATGGACACTCAACTGTTTTAGCTGCGCTATATTTATAGGTGTCTGTACCTAACATCACACGTGTCGGAATAAAAGGAACACCCATTGCCGCCGCTTTAAATCTCCATGCTAATGCTGCATTCGACCATTCGACTACTTTTTCTACATAGCCATTTTCAACAGCCCTGCGCGCCGAATTTGATAATCCGTAAACCTCGAAACCAATGTACGTCCAATCTAATTTTTTGATAACATTTGCAGCGGCTAGTAAATCAGATTCATATACGCCCTGACCGGCACAATTTAAATTTTTATATCCCTGCCGAATGATTTCCCTCGTTAGAGACAACGGTGCACGGACAGTACCATACAGTTCAATTCCAATATAATGCCCGTCTTTTAAATATTTTGAAACTGCTGCTTTCTCAGACATCCTTTTATCAATCAATGCTTTAGGCTTTTGTGTACGATTCCATTCACGAAATGCGTTAATATCGGGGGGCTGAATTAACTCGCCGATTCCAGATGATAAAACTTTCATAATTTCCTCAAAAATGTTTGGAAATTTAAACATATTCAAATTCATTTAGAATAGAAGTCAGCATGAATAATAAATAAAATTGACTTGTTCACCTACCTGGTGTGAAATAAATTCTGCCCCTAAATGAAACTATCATATAAGATAACATATATATTTCTAAAAACACTTTCTTTATGTTTAAGAATTTCTCCAAAATGGATTAGGAATCTATTGTCCAATATTTTATATATGCTTTTATACTATCTGATTCCAATACGGAAAAAGCAAGTATTAAAAAATCTTAATATAGCATTTCCTGATAAATCATCGACTTGGCATTTAAAAACTGTTAAAGACAGTTATAAGTTTTTCATTAATAATTTTGTGCAGTTTTTTGCATTTCCAACATCATTTTTAAAAAGTACAATAACTGTCAAAGGACAGAAATTATTAAATGACACTTTAAAGGAAGGGACGGGTATTATTTTTGTTTCCGGACATTTTGGGGCCTGGGAAATTCTTGGTGAATGGTTAAGCTACAATAAATATCCTGTTTCAGCAGTTACCACTAAACAAAGGAATCGTGGTGCCGATAAATTTTTTGTGGAATTGCGCGGTAATTTTGGAATGAAACATATATATCGTAAATCATCTTTAGATAATATGTATAATATTCTTAAACTTGGCGAAATTCTTGCACTCGTAAGTGATCAAGACGCCCGTAATCGCGGAGTCTTTGTTAATTATTTCAATAGGAAGACATCAACGCCTAAAGGTGCTGCTCGATTTCATCTTGAAAACGGAGCGCCAATAATTTTTACAATATGTTATCAAAACAAACCAAATGACTATACGATTGAATTTCATCCAATAAAAACAGCGCCCGATGCAACAGTTGAATTAATTACGCAATCATATACTTCTTTATTAGAAGAATATGTCCGCCGATACCCCGAACAATATTTTTGGTTTCATCGGCGATGGAAAACGAAACCTATTACAAAAGATAATGGTTAAATGTATAAACATTGATCATCCAAATGCGGTCGAATATGCCGTTAAAATTTTAGCGGAAGGAGGTATAATCGTTTATCCAACAGATACATTATACGGCTTTGGAGCCGATGCAACTAACGATGAGGCAATTGAAAACATAAATCGTATTAAAAAACGCTCAGTACCACTGAGCGTGATGGGCGCTAATAAAAAAATGGTGCTAAATTGGATGGATATCAATAAGAAGCAAATAGAAATTGTTAGACCTTATCTAGGCGGAATACAAACCTTAATTATTCCCGTGAAATCTAACATTGTAAGCACCAAAATATTAGGAAAAGATAACACACTGGGAATTCGCATACCGAATAACAACTTTTGCAACGAATTATCATTTCAATATGGTAAACCGATAATCTCTACAAGTGTCAACCGCACGGGTGAACAACCAATAAATGACCCCGTTCAAATTGAATCCAACTTTGGTTCCGAAATTAATTTATTAATTGATGCAGGAAGATTACCTGAGTCTAAGGGTTCAACAATTTATCAGTTTAAAGATAATAAAATCTCGATATTACGGAGATGATATGAACCGCATCTTGATAATACTTACTCTACTGTTTTCATTAAATTACAGCCAAAATATACCCTTTAAGACTGGAGAACATTTAACCTACACGCTGCGGTTCAATGTCATTAAAATGGGGCGTGGATATTTATCTGTGGAATCAATTGATACTATCTTCGGGATTCCATCGTATCGGGTAAAGTTTCGAGCTAAAACCAGCAAGTTTGCGGACAAACTTTTTCGCGTGCGCGATCAAATTGATATATGGTTAAACAAAAATGATTTGACCACCCTAAAAATTAATAAACAAATTAATGAGGGTAAATATCATCGAAAATATTATACATCCATTGATTATAATAATCTAATTGCAATCACAAATCAGGATACAATTAATATTACCGGCACCGTTCGCGACCCTTATTCTCTTCTTTATTATTTCCGTACTATTCCCCTTAAAAGTGGGGAAATTTTAGATTTTACAACTTTTGATCAAAATAAATTAACTGACTTTCGAGTAATAGTCGATGGTAAACAAACCATCGAAACTCCCGCGGGAAAATTTTCATGCATCATCGTTAAACCATTTAGAGAAGGAAAAACCCTTTTAAAAAATGAGGGCGATATGAAAATTTGGTTTAGTGATGATGAATTACGTTTACCAGTGCAAATTCAAATTAAGTTAAAATATGGTTCTATGCTATTACAGTTGAGAACTATTAATTTGTAAATACTCTATGAATATCATTATATATAACAAAAACCATAAGAGTCAATAAAAATGCCATACCAACTTTTTGAATTGCAATTTTTACTTTCACGCTTAACGGTCTCCTGATTATTGACTCAATTCCAATTATCAAAAGATGTCCACCATCTAAACCCGGTATTGGTAAAATATTAATGACAGCAAGATTAATACTAATCATTGCCATTAAAAATAAGAGTGGACCTATTCCTGCTCTAGCAGTTTCTCCTGCCATTTGAGCAATAAATATAGGTCCACCAATATCCTTCATAGTAGCGGCACCCGTTACTAACATTTTTAACGTAGTACCGATAAATCCAAAAATGCTTTTGGTTGTTTTCCACCCACCTCCAACGGCTTGAAAAATATTAATTGGTTCATACGTAATCTCGCGGACAATACCAATTACTCCTAAAGTATCAATTTTTCCATCAATCAGTACCGGCCGAAAAGAGGTCACTAAATCTTTTTCAATGATTATACCATCATGTTCATAATGAATATTAATCGCTGTATTTGGAATAGAATGGATAATTGTCGTCAGCCCTTTCCATGTTTCAATTGGTTCGTCGTTAATTTCGACAATTCTATCACCTACTTGCATCCCAGCTGCTTCGGCGGGTTGTCCTTCTAATATTTGTGCGATAACCGGCTCATCACTTATTATCGGATTACCCTGCATATACGCAATACCCGTATAGATTGCTAACGCCAATATAACATTCATGATAACACCAGCGCTCATCACCCAAGCTTGGGCCAGGCGCGGTTTGCTCATCAATTCATACGATTTGTGTTCTATTTCACTATCAAGACTTTCATCGATCAATCCTGCCATTTTAACATAGCCGCCTAATGGCACCAATGCAAAACAATATTCTGTTAAAGTTCCTTTGCGTCCAGGTCTTGAGAGATGCTTTTCAATAACAGGTGCCCATTTTATTTTACCGTCATCATCTTTCCGAAAAAAGAATAGTTTAAAGTCCCAACCATCAGGGACCGATTTCATAGTTATTATTCTCGGTGGAAATCCTACCGAAAACTTCTCTACACGAACTCCCACAGAACGCGCTGCAAGATAATGCCCCAATTCATGGACAAAAACTATAATTCCAATTACAAGAGCTGTTGCTAACAATGTTATTATCAATGTATTATCCTAAAATATTAAGATTATAAATATTATATCTAATATAGTTCCATTAATTATATGATTTTACAAATTCCTTTGCCCAAACAATCAGGTCTTGTATATCATTTAGGGTAGGATTTTCAATCCAATCATGTTTCTCACAAGCACCACTAACAATTTTAGGGATATCTGTGAATAATATTTCGCTTTTTAAAAATCGATATACTGAAAATTCGTTAGCTACATTTAAAACAGCCGGTGTTGTTCCTAATTGACGAAGGCTGTCATACGCTAATTCAATGCACGGAAATCTATTAAAATTGGGAGCTTCAAACGTTATTTCCTTCAATTTAACAAAATCTAATCTCTCCCAGTCGGTATAAATATGGCGCGGATATGTTAAGGCATATTGTATCGGAACTTTCATATCGGGGACGCCGAGTTGAGCTTTTACAGAACCATCCTTCATTTCTATCATAGAGTGGATAATTGATTGCGGATGAATAACAACTTCAATACAATCAACAGAAATATCAAATAACCAATAAGTTTCAATAATTTCGAGTCCCTTATTCATCATAGTGGCTGAATCAATTGTTATTTTATTTCCCATATCCCAATTCGGGTGCTTGAGTGCTTCTTGTGGTGTAATGTCTGCAAATGTATTGATATCGCGTGTGCGGAAAGGTCCGCCGCTACCGGTTAAAATTATTTTATTGACATCTTCCATTATTTCACCCTGCAAGCATTGCCAAATTGCGGAGTGCTCACTATCAACCGGATAGATTTTCACTCCACTTTTTTCCTGAATATTTTTAACAAGACTGCCCGCCATAACTAAGCTTTCTTTGTTGCTTAAGGCAACATCCACGCCTGAGTCCAAAGCCATTAGTGTTGGCTCCATTCCGGCTGTTCCAACAAGTGCATTCAACACTAAATCTATATCATTTCGGCTTGCAAGTTCTAATAAACCTTCGCGCCCAATTAAAACCTCTATATCTTCGTTTTTTAATTTGTTTTCAATAATTTTAACGGAAGTTGAATCAATTATATTTACCGCCCTCGGTTTATACTTTAACGCCTGTTCAATTAATAACTCAAAATTTGAATTAGCCGTAAGATAAACAACTTGAAAATCATCCTTAACATTATCCACAACCTTAAGGGCATTTTGTCCAATTGAACCTGTTGAACCAAGTATAGATAATTTACGCACCATTATTTAAAAACTCCGGATATTTCAATGCTTATAATTACTACATCAGAATTTACTTGCAAGACCGGTACAATAGTAAGTCTTCCTTTCGTAAACAACGTTCCCAACAATAAATAATTAGCATTCCCTTTAATTATTTTAGGGATAGAATCTACATCCTCAATTAATATCTTTGTATTATACGTATTTAATCCCAATCCGGCAAATATTGGAATACTGGCAAATTCAAATTCATTGATAATCACCGCATCTATGGAGCGATTCTTTAAATCATCGGGTCCTTGCAATTTTGAAAATAATACAGAAAACCGCCAATTATTTTTATCTTTATTTGTAAGATTCAATCCAAATCCATAAGCAAAAGATTGTACAAGATCACTTTCTGATCGAAATATACTCATATTGCCTTTAAGTGCCAAATTTTGAGTAATAATTAAAGTCCCTGCTAAATTTGGATATCCGCTGATGAGATCAGTCGAATGTTTTTCTCCTGCAATATTTATTCCGCGAGAGTAAGAAACGCCGATACTGATCCGTTTATTTATATTAATCGGACTAAAAAAATGCCTGTTGGTAGATAAGGATATTGTTTTTAAAAATGGCTCTACGTGTTGTTGAAATTTTTCTGATTCTATATTGTCTAATTCGAAGGATGTCCATTGTGCACTTAGCGGTACATAAAAAGATATTATTAAAATTAAAATAATACGAACAGTTTTCATAATATAGAAATTATTGGAATTAAATAATTCCGCGTTTACTATTTTCGATAAAATTTACTATACTCAGAATATTTTTATCGTTGTGAAACTCAGACTTGATTTTTTTCAGAGCTTGAGCTGGCTTTAATTCAGAATTAAAATAAATGCGATAGGCACGTTTAATATTGACTCTGTCTTTCGATGAAAATCCTCTGCGGCGTAAACCAATGCTATTAATTCCACCATACTTTAATGGCTCACCAACTGCCATCACGAAAGGAGGTACATCTTGTGAAACCCTGAATAATCCCCCAATAAAGGCATGCGCTCCAATCCTTACAAATTGATGCACCATAACACCGCCGGAAAGCATTGCCCAATCATCGATTTCCACATGTCCTCCTAATGTCACGAGGTTTATCATTGTTACGTTATTTCCCAAAACACAATCGTGTGCGACATGTGAATAAGCCATCAAAAATACATTATTGCCAATCGTCGTTTCACCACGCTCCTTAGTACCGCAATGAATTGTAACAAATTCACGGATTATTGTTTTATCTCCAATTTTAACCGTAGTGTTTTCACCGCTGAATTTCATATCTTGCGGTAATTCACCGATCACGCAGTTATGGAATATTTGGCAATTTTTACCGATTTCAGTATACTTTTTTATTGTGTTGTGATAACCGATGCTTGTCCCAGCACCAATAATAACCTCATCGTCAATAACGGTATATGGTCCAATAGTTACATTTTCACCAATTGTAACATTTTCACCAATAATGGTTGTCGGGTGGATATTGATAGAAATACGTGCTCCCTAACGTTCTACAAGAGTTGCTAAAAGTATGGCTTCAGCAACTAATTCATTATCAACGTAAGCCTTACCGCTGATTTTAACAGTTCCCAGTCTGAATTTAAGTAATTTCATTTCAAATTTTATTTGATCACCCGGTATAATCGGTTTACGAAATTTTGATTTTTCGACAGCAGAAAAGAACATGCCTTTTGACAACGGGTCTTCCAAATTATACAAAACTAAAAATGCCCCCGCTTGTGCCATTGACTCTAATATTAAAACACCCGGCATAATTGGTTTCCCGGGGAAATGTCCTTCAAAATATGGTTCGTTCACTGAAACATTTTTAATAGCTGTACAACTCTCACCAGAAATAAAATTAGTGATTCGATCAATCATTACGAATGGGTAGCGCTGTGGCAGTATCGCTAATATTTCTTCTATATTAAATTCGCTTTTGTTGGGTTCTTTTATCATATCTTTTGTCTTATTTTTTTTATCAACTCAATATTTACACGATGTCCACTTTTCGTAGCAATAATATGACCTACAATAGGTTTACCTAAAAGTGCCATATCGCCCACTAAATCTAACACTTTATGGCGTACAGGTTCATTCTCAAAACGTAATGCTTCACTATTCAATATTTCGTTATTTTTAATAACGACCTCCTTATTTAAACCAAACAATTTACTCAAAATATTTCGTTCTTTCTTATCAACTTTTTTATCCACTATAATTACAGCATTTTTTAATCCACCGCCTTTAATCAAACCATTTTGTTTTAGCCGTATGACTTCGCTTAATAATCCAAATGTTCGAGCCGGTGCAATTTCTTTTACAAACTCACTTTCTACATTTTCGATGGATACATACTGCAATCCGAAATTTGGTAAATCATAATTCATAAAAAAAGTGATTTTGAATTGATCTGCAGGCAATATATTTATTTCAATATCATTCTTGGAATCCATGAACTGAATAGGTTCTGTAACTTTACAAACGTCTTGAATTATACTTTGAGCAACTATTCCAATCTTTTTAATTGCCTGCACAAGGGGTAAGGCACTACCATCCATAATCGGTGGTTCCGGACCTGATAGCTCAATAACGGCATTATCAACGCCAAGTCCTCTCAACGCTGCCAATATGTGTTCTACGGTATGTATGCGGACACCACTCCGTTCCAAGATCGTTCCGCGGTTTGTAGCAATTACATAGTTCACATCTGCGGGAATAGTTGGATTGTTTTTCAAGTCGACACGCTTAAAAATTATTCCACTATTTTCTTTTGCCGGCTTGATATTTAATGTGCTGCTGATACCGGTATGTAAACCAATCCCCTCAAGTGATACCTTGCCGCAGATTGTTTTTTGATATCTATCCAGCAAGTTTTTCTTCTAATATTTTTATTCGTTTTTTTAATGAACTAATTTGAGAATAAGCAGCATCACGTTTATTTTTTTCATGCACTTCTCTTGCCGGCATTCCGGCATATATTTTGTTTCCGGGTAATGACTTAGTTACTCCCGTTTTTGCAACAAATATTGCTCGGTCACCGATATCAATACCATTTGTCACCCCGGACTGCCCGGCAAAAAGACAATAATCACCAATTGTTGTTCCTCCCGCAATTCCCACTAATGCCATTAATAAACATCCTTTTCCAATTTTAACATTGTGAGCAATATGGACAAGGTTGTCCAACTTTGTTCCTTTGCCTATTACGGTATTACCGATTGTTCCTCTGTCAATAGTACAATTTGCACCTATTTCAACATCTTCCTCAATTACTACAGAACCTATCTGCGGGATTTTATGATGAATATCATTTTCTGTTTCATAGCCATAACCGCTAGAACCAATTACTGTACCCATATCAATTATAACATTATTTCCGATATTTGTGCGCAAGTAAACAGCAACCTGAGGATGAATTTCAACATTGCTCCCAATAATTACATTATTGCTAATTGAAACATTATCATAAATGATTGTGCCATCAGCAATTTTTGTATTATGCCCAATAACTGAGCAGGCGCCAATATCAACATTTTTTCCTATCTTTACAGACTTATGAATGATTGCGGTTTTATGGATACCTTTTTCTTTATTATTTGGGGTTTCAAATAACTTAAGAACTTTAACCATCGCTAAGCGGGGATTATCAACCACTATGCCGTTTTTAGCATTCAATATCCCAGCATCCGATACAATTATTGCAGACGCAGAGGTTTGGTTAATTAGTTTTTGATGTTTTGGATTAAATAGGAAAGTGACTGTATTAGGCACACCTTCATTAATATCGGATACTCCGCGAATAACCTGTTCCGGCGCACCAATTACTTTACCCCCTATGATAGACGCTAATTTGCGCAGGGTTAGGGTAATCAAATTTTTTAATTATTGCCTTTGGCTTTTCTTAGCTCAAATAAAACATCATCGGTTAAATCATGGGTTGGCTTACCATAAAGTAAAGATACCGATCCATCAAAAATAAAATCATACCCTTTTGAAATTGCTACATTATCAACCGCAGTTTTCACTTTTGATAATAATTCGTATTCCATTTGTGATTGCTTCCGATACAATTCCCCTTCCGGCCCTACTTTTTGAGCTTGATATTGTTGCAGGCGTTGTTCCTTGGTACTAATCTCAACTTCTTTTTCTTTACGCCATTCAGGTGAACTCATCAGTCTTTGTGTCTCGTAAGCTTGTTTCAAACTGTCGAGTTCAGCGAGCATAACCTGGTATTCTTCTTGCACTTTTCTAAATTCTAACTGTAATTGTGTTTCGGCTTCTTGGAATTCTTTAAATTCCGTCCGTACTCGATCCGAGGCAACGTAACCTATTTTTAGTTGTCCAAATAAAAACATTGGTAACATTAACGATACTACTAAAAATACCATTTTAACTTGTTTTAGATTCACTAACTCCTCCTATTTCATTATTAGAATTGTTGTCCAAATGTAATTGTTGTTTTCCATCCTTGCGGTTCTCCATCACCCGTTATATCATCAAAGCCATAACCGATATCAAATCCTAGCAGTCCAATCATAGGCATAAAAAATCTTATTCCTACTCCCGCTGCTCGCTTCAAATTTAATGGTCCTGTACGCATTAAATGAAAAGGTTCCGTCATATCTTTATTTGTCCAAACGTTCCCCATCTCTGCAAATGCCAAAGCGTAAATTACCGGATTTTCCGATAATGCAAAGCGTAATTCTGTTGTAAATTTTAACATCGAATTACCACCGATCGGGCTACCGGATGACGATATGGGTCCAATAGCGTTGTCATCATAACCGCGCAGCATATTTCCGTACGGGATACCGTTACCACCCATGATAAATCTTTCATCATAAGGTATAATTGATCTTTCGTTATCTTTGGACGTTATTTTACCAATTATACCAGCGTCAAAAGAATTAACCAATACAAATTTACTCACTAACGGTGAATACAATTCCAAGCTTAATTTGTGTTTATGGAAATCCTCATTTCCACCAAGTATTCCGCCCGAAATAGTAGTATTCCATATCATCCGAGAACCTGAAGATGTAAATTCCGGTCTATCTCGACTATCTCTCGTAATTGTCTGAGAAATATTTACGCCAACTGATTGTTCCAATCCGCCCGTATAAAGATCCAAATCATCCTGCGTACCATTATATTTTTTTTTAGTTACTTGTAATCCCCATTGCCCGCGGAAAAAGTCATCGGGCCACCGGAATCTACGACCCCACATTAATGATCCACCGATCACAGTTAAATCTAACGGATAATAATATTGTGTTGATGCACCCCGGAATGAATAAAACAAAGAGCCCCCAACAAGATTAGGGGTATCATTTATCATAGGATCAGTAAAGCTCAAACTAAATGAATGATATTTCGATCTACTACCTCCAGAATAGTTATACGTAGAACCTCCCGAAAGTCCGGTTGAGGCGCTTAATAAAAATCTCTGTCCCTTTCCTCTAAAATTCATAAACTCAATTCCTCCGCCACCGGTCATTCCATATTCTTTTGTGTAGCCCACATTTAAGTTTGCTCGTTCAGAAGATTTTTCTTCAACTGTTATTTCTAGATCAACTTTATCCTCATCAATCGGTATTACATCAGGAACTACATTACCGAAATAATTTAATATCCATATTTCCCGCTGACTGCGAATTAATTTTTGTCTGCTGAACACATCTCCGGGATATAGTTTTAACTCACGACGAATAACATTCTCGCGTGTTCTTGTATTGCCTGAAATATTGATATTTCTAACATAAACCTTTTGATTCTCAATAACGGAAAAATGCACATCAATGGAGTCTTTTCCAGCAGGAGAAATTTCCGGTATTATGTTGCTGTAAATATATCCTTTGTCCATATATAAGGATTGGGCACGTTCATAAATACCTTTTTGCAAATCCTCTTCATTATAAGCCTCGCCATCAGAAATTCCTAATGCATTACTTAATTGTTCATCGGTATATAATTCATTCCCATCCCAGCTAAAATTGCGATAATAATATTTTGGACCTTCATTTATCGTAAGCCAAATATCCATTTTCTTCTTATCTCCCCTGTAAGAAATGGAATCGGCAACTATCACTACATCTCGATAGCCACGTTTTTGATAAAATGCTTTCAGTTTTTCTTGGTCGTCTTGAAATTTGTTATCGTCAAACGAAGACCGCCAGAATAAATACCATCGTTGCTGTTTAGTTTCTTTGAGCACTCGGCGCAATTTTCTATCAGAAATATTTTCATTCCCAATAAACGCTATTTTACCGATTTTTACACGACTGCCTTCACTAATACTAATATTCAAAGTGCGTGTATTATCAGCTCTTTTTTGATTTACGATGGGTGTATCAACCTTAGCTTTTTCTATTGACACATCAACTGTACCAAGTAGGAAACCCTCTTCTGAATATAAATCGAGTACTTTTGATTTTCCGGCTTCTATTTGAAATTCAGGAATTCTTTGCCCGATTCGTAAACCGATTGCTTCGCCAATTTTTGTTTTACTTATTTTATCATCACCCGTGATGATCATTTTTCCTAAAATAGGAGCTTCGTCTACTGCAATGGTGATAGAAATACCTTCCTCGGTTTCCTCGTCAATATAAATTTGTATATCATTAAAAAGTCCGGAATTCCATAATTGTTTAATAGCGCGCGAAAAATCACCGGGTTTTAAAATATTACCCTCTTTTAATCCGGAAGTGAAAATAATTACATCTGAATTGGTTAAGGTGTTACCTTCAATCTCAATACTTTTTAACTTTATTTCCTGCGGTGATTGAGCAAAAATTGTATTAATTAATAAAATAGCTAACAGTGATATTGATAAATTTCTTTTCATAATAATTAATTTGCTACTATACCAAATCTACGCTCGCGGGACTGAAAATCTACTATTGCTTCAAGTAATTCTTTTTCACGGAAAGCAGGCCAATATGTATCGGTTACATAAATTTCGGTATAGGCAATCTGCCATAACAAAAAATTACTAACTCTAAACTCACCACCAGTACGAATTAATAAATCCGGATCAGGCATTTTATTAGTATAAAGCAAATTCTCAAATTGTTCTTTATTAATATCAGCAACCTTTAATTTACCAGAATCGACCATTTTAGCAATATGTTGTATGGCTTGCATTATTTCCTGTCTGCTTCCATAGCTAAGCGCCAAGTTTAAATTTAATCCGGTATTGTTCTTGGTAAGTTCTATTCCTTCCTCAATTCCTTTTCTTGCAGATTTAGGTAAATCTTGAAAAGCACCAATTGTTGTGAGTTTTACATTGTTTTTATCAAGATTTTTTATTTCTTTTCTAATTGAAGTCAATAACAATCTCATCAACGCCGATACTTCAGTTTTAGGGCGTGCCCAATTTTCTTTTGAAAAAGTATATAATGTTAAATGTTTAATGCCAATTTCTCCACAAATACGCGTTATTTCTCTAACAGAATGAATCCCTTCCTGATGCCCGGCAAATCTTGGAAGGGAGCGCTGTTTTGCCCAGCGACCATTACCATCCATAATAATTGCAATATGCTTTGGTAGGTTTGCATTTTTTTCAATTAATTCTCTTTGCTCTTTTATATTCATGATTTTGATTTAATACCGACGTAAAACAAGCGCGCAAAATTACTCTTTCATTAATTGGCAGTCAACAATTACTCCCGTAAAAAATCAAGACAATCTCTGGTTGATTTCAACGTAGAAATCCATTAACAGTTCCGTTTAATAAATAATAATTATTGAACTTAATCGCTAATAGCCCGGTGCGGGCTTTCAGCGATTTACTACAAAATAATTCCATATTGAAGTAAAAAATATTTTAAAAGAAATTCACTGAACCAAATAATTATTAATAAACCGAATGATAACAAAAAACCCTTTTTAGGATCAAACGTTTCAACTTGTTTCTTCCAAATAACGGCCATAATCAGCGGAATAACTAATCCGAAAAGTATCGCTAGAGAAAAATATAATATATCATTTTGTAAAAGAAATTGATAAACACTCATTAGAACTCCATTCTGGTCACCGATTTCTATGCTGGACAGAACAACCAAATCCCATACTATTCGAATACCTAATAATATAATTAATACATTTAAAATTGATGGAACAATGGACAAGTTTATAATTTTAGCAAACTTTTTCCACATTAATGTGATAAACAGTAATGTAGTAATAGCAATTATTCCCGTAGAAAGCAATCCGATTAAAACTCCCGGCCATAGCGGTGTTAATTGTACAATCTCCCGAATTGAACGTATAAAAACGATGACACCGAACACGATTGAAGCGCTAAACAGGTTCCAGCGCGGCAATGCTGGTTTCCAATAATATAGAACAACAACGACTATTACTAATAAATAGACAATTCCGGATAATTGTAACGGATAATTGACACTATAAATCCAAAATAGAAGTACACTGATACAACCTGCTATTAAATGTAATAGATAATTTAATTGAAGAAATCGTCTTGCATCTTTGCTATTTTGTATAGATCTGTCTATTTTTGTAAAAAAGAGCGGGTAAAACATCGCAAATCCGATTAGTATCAAAACCAGCGTTGTGATGAAAGTGCTCATTATTATTTAATTAAAAATATTCAGCAATCCTTTAACTCAGATTTTCTATTACTTTTTCTGCCATCGAATTATAGATTTTACTTATCGATGATTCGGGATTCGACAAAACAATCGGTTCGCCGGAATCTGTTGAATCAACAATTTCTTCTGATATTGGAATCACGGCCAACAACGGAACGCCCAATCGTTTACTTTCGGCTTCGCCGCCACCGCGTTTGAATATATCAAATCTAACGGAAAATTTACCATCTTTATCACTCAAAATAGTTTCTTTTCCGGTAATATTGATTTTAACCTGAGCCGGCTTATCATCGCTTGCGATTATTTTACCTTCAATAATCAATCCCGACATATTCTCCACGACGCCTAAAACCGGAGCATTGACTTTGCGGAACATATCGGCTCCCTTGCGGACATCGGCTAAGGCAATATTTTGAGGCGTGGTTACAATCAATGCACCGCTAATATTTAATTGTTGTGTTAAAGTTAATTGTACATCACCGGTGCCAGGAGGAAGGTCAAGGATTAAATAATCCAATTCGCCCCATTCCACATCACTAAAAAACTGTTCAGTCATTTTAGCAACCATCGGACCGCGCCAAATTACCGGCGTATTGTTACCGCTGATAAATCCAAAACTCATGATTTTCATTCCGTAGCGTTCTAATGGAATTAATTTTCTATCCGGAGTGATCGGGGGTGTCTCATGAATCCCTAAAATTATTGGCAATGACGGACCATAAATATCGAGGTCTAGCAAGCCAACCTTTTTTCCGTTTTGCATTAACGCAGCAGCCAAATTTGCCGCCACCGTAGATTTCCCTACACCGCCTTTACCACTTGCTACAGCGATGATATGCTTTATATCACCATTTAATTTTACACGCTGCTGTACAGGCTGTTGTTTCACTTCCGGTTTTGTATCATCTGCTTTTGACTCAATTTTTATTTCATTAAAATAAGCAATTGATTCTAATTTTTGTCGAATATTATCAATAATTTCTTTCTTTACATCATCATTTTTAGACGGAATTTTTAATTCTACAAAAATGTTCTTATCAATAATTTCAATTTTGTCTAAAATCCCAAATGAAATAATATCACGGCTAAATCCCGGATACTTAATTGTTTTTAATAATTCTAATACTTCTGTTTTATTCATAATAAAATATTTTATATGTAGAAAAACGGTTGTTTAAAAAACAACCGTTTTTCCCATTATTTATGTTGCTATAGTTTATCCGTCGTAATCACGGCCAAAATAGTCGTAATTGATTTTGATAAATTTTTCCCATTCTGCCGGTACTTCACTTTCTTCAAAAATTGCCTCCACCGGACATTCCGGTTCGCAGGCGCCGCAATCAATACACTCTTCAGGATCGATATAAAGCTGTTTGCCGGTCGGGTCAAAACCATCTACTTTGGCTTCGGCGCCAACGCCGGTCGGATCATCGGGACCATGAATACAATCAACGGGACAAACTTCCACGCAAGCAGTATCACAAACACCTACGCAAGGTTCAGCAATAATGTATGCCATTCTAATCTCCTGTAATAAATCTTATTAACAATAATAAACTACCAAATATATTCAGTAGTTCCATTCCAAAATTACAATTTTATCTATAAATTATGGAAATCCTTTTAGTGTAATTTCTAATGGATTATAATATTAAAATGCAGCAGCAGCAACGAAATATCAGTTTACTTTGGCTGGCGCAGGTTATTTCTAGCGCAGGCGATGCGATTTATCAAATCGCTCTGTTGTGGTTAGTGCTTGACATCACGGGTTCTTCAACCATCACCGGTTTGATCGCAATGGCAGCTTTCCTGCCAGCGATGTTATTCGGCTTATATGCCGGCGTTATCGCCGATAAATATAACCGCAAGCTGATAATGATATTATCAAATCTAAGTCAAGCTCTAACAGTGATTATCATACCGATCCTGCTATATTTCGGTTATCAAAATATGTTACTTATCGGATTTTTTGCTTTCATAAGAGCAAGTTTTAGCACGTTCTTCCCGCCGGCTCTCAATGCTTTAGTCCCCATGATCACATCCAAGGATCGTTTAGTTAAAGTTAACTCCATTTTAGCGACTTCAAGTCAATTAGCATATTTAATCGGTCCGTTAACAGCGGGATTAATTTTAAGCGTCGTTGCAATTCCATATTTATTTGTAATAGATAGCGCTTCCTTCATAATCGCTATTCTAATACTATTTTTTATAATACTGCCGACTAAAACAAAATTATCAGATAAACAGTTCAACTCTGTTAAAGAGATCTTTAGCGGAATACAATATGCAGCAAAACATAAACCGCTCGGGATGCTTTTTATTTTAACAATTATTAATAATTTTTTTATTATGGGTCCGGCTTTTGTAGGAATGCTGATTCTCGTAAAAGACGCACTTGGTGGAACCGCAAGTCAATATGCTTTTGTAGAAGCAGGCTTAGCTTTTGGAATGTTGATCGGATCCGTTTTTGTTTACCGTATCAGGAATCGTATAAATATCGGTAAACTATTACTGATCGGAATGATGCTTGACGGTGTTACCTATTCACTTATGTATTTTGCTGATTCAGTAAACTATGTTTTATTATTCATTGTGATACATGCCTTCGGAATCCCAATGATCACCATTTCACGCACGGCGATCATACAAAAACATTCACCAAATGAGTACCATGGTAGATTGTTCTCGTTGGTTCATCTGTCAGTTATTGGTGTCACTGCTTTATCTGCTGCCGTAGTTGGAATTGCCGCTAATTATATTGATATAAAATTTATATTCTTATTCATTGGAATTGGCGCTGCGCTGTGTGGTGGTGTTGGGTTTATGAATAAGGGATTGAGGGAGATTAGTAAATGAAGTGTTTCAAAGTCCATTATCAAATGAACCTATTAACATATGGGAAAATACAATCCTTATGATAAAGTCAAAAAATCCATATTATAAAGTATTAGATCAAGGTACTTCTTATTCCCACCATTCGCCCACAAAGTAGATCTTCGAATCATCGTATGAAAAGATCCCATGCGAGCAGAGAAACTCACCAGGCCAGTCCGCAGGGGTGATGTTTGATTGATCCGAGCCGTCGGGATTCATTATGAACATATCGTAGATGCCTCCTCCGCCTTTGGCCGCCACCATAAAGAGAAGCTTATCGCCGGCATGTGACCACTCTGCCATGAACTGCTGCCGGCCGGTGTTTGTTATGGCTGTCTCTTCAGTACCGTTAGTATTTATTGTGTAAAAGTTATAATTCCCGCTACTGGATTGATCATTGATCATTCTATCGAAACAGATTATATCACCGGAAGGATTTAGGCGGGGATCGTAGTCTCCGAAGGGGAGGTTGGCATTTCCTTGCTGTCCGGCACGCTCATAATCAGTTACTTGTCTCGCATTGATGCCAGTATCATCCATGATCCAAATCCGGCTTTCCCTTGTGAAAACTATCTCCGAGCCTACCCAAAAACAGTCGGCATCGTGGTCTCCTGAATCATATAGCTCCAACAGGTTTGTACCGTTGGAGTTCATCATGAAGATATCCATTGTATTATTTGGATAATCAGGCCACGAAAGGAAGAGTATCTTGGTACCGTCGGGAGACCAGGACGGATATGCGTCCAACCATGTATTGTCGGTAATCCGTTGATATCCTGATCCGTCAGTGTTAATAAGACAGATCTCGCTGTCGCGAAAAGTGTTGTCGCCGAAGTCTTCCTGAAAGATGAGTTTTGTTCCTGTATGATTTTCGTGAACCCGATGAAGTGAATTATCCGAACTGTATATTAACTCAACGGTCGTGGCGGCAATATCCATGCTGTAAATGCCGTATCTTTTATCATGCTCAGGTACTGTGTCGGAAGTATTAGAGTTATCTAACGCACAACCGGCGAAAAGGAAAACGGCAGCAAACAAAATCGTTAGTTTATTACCAATTATGAATCTTAGTCTATAAAAGTATGTGTGAAATCGATAGAATATTTGTCCTGCCATTTA
>SDBT01005206.1_pt1 | contig 21925 bp, 19 predicted proteins | sample 2277101 | NCBI WGS metagenome assembly SDBT01 (sample SAMN10404973, study PRJNA504765) | marine sediment metagenome | isolation source: marine sediment core GS10_PC15, 103 cmbsf | place: Arctic Ocean: Southern Knipovich Ridge | collected 2010 | reverse complement strand
GATTTCATTGTAGAGGTATTACTACAAATAATGGTACAAGATTGGCAGTATTAGGTTCATCACGATTAGATCCATTCATATTTTAATAAAATTAATAGTGATATAAAAATTAATAATATAATTTACTAAATATAGTCTTTTATACCTTCTTCCAATTCAATATTATATACAAAATTAAGTATATTTTTTGCTTTTTCTGGTAATTGGTTAAATAATTCGGCATCACCACATCTTGCATCTTTATATATTATTTTTGATTTGAATAATTTTTCAGCAATATAATTTAGTGAATAATTTTTACCTGTACATATATCTAATATACCATAATAATTAGAATTTATAGCTAAAATATTTGCTCTAACGCAATCAGAAATATGAAGTAAATCTCTTTTTTGTTCTCCATTTCCAAAAATAGTAATATATCCGTTTTTTTCAATAGAATTTTTAAATGCATTCAATACATTACTACCAGTTTGACCTTTGCCATAAACAGCTGAATATCTTAAACAGACAACAGGTAAATTATATAATTTATGATACATTTCACAATAATTTTCTACAGTAATTTTAGACATTCTTAGAGGATGCATACCGTCTAAAACTACATGCGAAGATGCGCATACAACTTTTTTTACATTATTCATTCTACATGCTTCAAGAATATTTATTGTTCCTGTTACATTAATTTTATTGCATAATAATGGATTTTCTATACATAAATTTGTATTAGAAAGTGCTGCTAAATGAATAACATAATCAACATTATTAAAATATTTTACAATTTCATCAAAATTTGATATATCTACATTATGATATTCGACATTATTTATTTTATTGTTGATGACATTATCAAGAACTATTATAGTATCTTTATCATTTTTATTTAGTAAATGTTTTATTGTATTTGATCCAATAAATCCACATCCTCCGGTAATGATATATTTCATATAATATATATAAAATATATTTGTACATATTAAAACGTATGATCAAATATGAATTTCTAGAAAAATTTGATAAAAATAATAAATATATAAATTTAGATAGTAATTTAGAAAGAAATATAGAAATATATGAAGATGATACAGCATATAATATTAATAATGATATAACAAATAAAAAAGAACTAAATATTTTTGCAAAAATGAATATAACATCAATAGCTACGCAAATTTGTGTTATTCGTGATAATCCACATGATTATGATATTCATAAAATTAGAAAATCTAAAAATATAAATTATATAAATAAATGTTACGATTATGATGGTATTACGATATTGGTAGATAGATTTATATACTATCATAATAAGATAAAATCAAAATATAAAATAGCATATTTATGGGAAAGTAGAACTATAATTCCCAGAATATATGAATATATCATAAATAATAAGGATAATATTATAAATCAATTTGATTTGATCATAACATATGATAAAGAAATTTTAGAAAAATATTATCCTAAAGCTGTATATATTCCAACATCATCCCCGAGTTTAAATATAAGTTCATTTAAATCATATAATAAAACTAAATTTATTTCATTTATGTATAATGAAACTAAATCATCAAAATTAGAAGGATATTATTTAAGAAAAAATATTTATGATTACATTAATGATAATAAATTAAATATAAATGTATATAAAAAAAGTAACAAAAAGGAATGGATTTCAAAAAAGACATTTTTAGAAGATTACATGTTTACTATTATATGTTTAAATAATAGTTATGATTTTTATATAGTAGATGCATTAATAGATCCATTAGTATGTAAAACAATCCCGATATATTATGGTTTAAATATTAATAGTTTAAATTTATTTTTCAATAAAAAAGGATTTTTATATTTTAGTAATATGAATGAGTTTATTAAAATTATAGATGACTTAAATATTGATTATTATATAAATAATTATGATGCAGTTAAATTTAATTATAAAAAAATTAAAGAATATATTGATATTGATGAAATAATATATAATACAATAAATATATATCTTAAAATTTCTTAAAATTTTCTACTATATTCATTTCTTTATAATATTTAATTGTTATATCTATACCGTCATCTAATTTTACTTGTGGTATCCATTCTAATAATTCATGTGAAACATTATTATTCATATAACCAGAATCTATTTTTTCTTCTCCTAATCTTGGACCCTTATGAATTATTGTACCTTTATTTATTTTTCTAATAATTAATTTAGCGAATTCAGCAGTTGTTTTTTGTTCTCCAGAACCAATATATATATCTCTTCTACCATTTATTTTATCTAAATTAATAACTGCTAAAGCAAAAGCTTCACCAACATCAGATGCATAAATAAGATCTGTATTTTTATTTCCCCATATTTCTAATACATTATCACTCATAGCTTTATATATGAATATGGGAGCAATTTTTATAATTTTTGTGCTTTGTCTAGGCCCATAAACATTGAATATTCTCAATAAACCGCATTTAACATTATATTTATTTGCAATAGCTAAAGCAAATTCGGCTGAACATGTTTTAGTTATAGTATATGGAGATAACCATCTTGAACCAACATCAACTGTAACTATATTACAATTATTTATGCCACAAGCTTCATAAACGTTATTCGCACCATTTATATTTACATTTACTGTATCTTGAATATAATTCCAAGTTTCTGTTGTTCCTAATATACCTGCTAAATGTATACATACATTTGGTTTTATAGTTAAAAAATATTTTAATAATGTTTCTTTATCTAAAATATCTAATGTTTCATATATAGCACCATTTATTTTCCAGGTATCTTTAATATCAATGACATACGTTTCTATGTTTCTTTTGATTAAACTTTCCACAACATATGAACCAATAAATCCACATCCGCCAGTTACTATGACCTTCATAATTTTATAATATATATATAGATATATATTTTCGTACAATTTATATATTTATTATATTTTAGTATATTATGAAAAATTGTATAATAGGATATACTGGATTTGTCGGATCAAATATTATTTCATCAAAAAGATTTGATGAATATTATAATTCTAAAAATATAAAAAATATAGAAAATAAGATATTTGATGAAATTTATTTCTGTGGCTTACCTGGATTAGTGTGGTTTGCCAATAAGTATCCAGAAAAAGATACTAATAATTTAAATAAATTAATTAATATTTTAAATAATGTCAAATGTAATAAATTTATATTAATTTCAACAATAAATATTTATAATGATTTTAATAAAAAATATAATGAAGATTATATTCCAAATATAAATTTAATTAAAGAAACCTATGGCAAAAATAGATTAATATTTGAGAAATTTTTAATGGACAATTTTAATTATTATATAATAAGATTACCAGCAATATATGGATATAATATGAAAAAAAATATAATATATGATTTAATAAATAAAAATTATTTAGAAAATATTATATTGGAAGATGTATATCAATTTTATTATTTAAATGATATAACTGATAATATTCAAGATGCTATTAATAAAAATATAAAAATAAAAAATTTATTTCCTCAACCAATAAGTGTAAGAGAATTAATTAAAAATTGTTTTTCTAATTATAAAATTGTAAATAATAATATAAAAATAGATGATAATATTATTAATTTAAAAAATGAAAGAGAACCTAAAAAATATGATATACAAACGAAACATGATAAAAGTAAATATCTATATTCAAAAAAATATGTATTTGATAAAATAAAAGAATTTATAAATAATAATGAGATATATCAAAAAAATATATCAGAACATTTGATCATATCAAATATAGCATGGAAAGATACATATGATGATAATATATTATCTTTATTAAAAAAATATGGGATTAAATATTTAGAGATAGCTCCCACGAAAATAAGTATGTGGAATGAATTAGATAAAAATAAAATAGAATTATTTTGTCAACACATAAAAAAATATGATTTAGAAATATATTCTATGCAGTCTATAACATATCAAAAAAATAATTTACAAATTTTTAGTAATAATAATAGTAGAAATGAATTTATAAAACATATTAAACATTTAATAGATTTATTTCATGACTTTGGTCTTAAGATAATTATATTTGGATGTCCATTAAATAGAAATTATGATAATAATTATGATGAAATAATAGCAAAAAATTTTTTTAAAGAAATTGGTGATTATGCATATGAATATGGAATTACGATTGTTATTGAAACGCTGACAAAATATTATAAATGTAATTATTTAAATAAAATGAAAGAGGCATATAAATTGATAAAAGATATAAATTCACCAGGAATAAAATTACATTTAGATATAGGAAATTTGTATATGGAAATCGAAAATTTAGATGAAATAATAAACTATAAAGATTGTATAGATCATGTTCAAATTTCTATGTTTAATTTAGAAAATTTTGATAATTTACCAATAAATTATAATATTGAATTTCATAATAAATTAAAACAAATTGGTTATTCTAAAAAAATAAGTATAGAAATGAAATCAACAAATAATGATATTATAAATATTGAGAATGCAATAAAAATTATTAGTAATATATATTATAAATGAAATATGTATTGTGTAATTGTGATAAAGGTGGAATATGTAGGAATATCAAAAATATTATAACATCTCTTAGATATAAAGATTATTATAATTTAGGTTTAATAATATATTGGCCAAAATTCATAAAAGTTATGGGAGAAGAAAAATCAAATAATAAAAAACACATACATATCAAAAATATTGATTTTTATGATATATTTGATAAAAATAGTGAAAATTATATAATAATAAATGAAGAAAAAGAATTAAAAAAATATGATATAAATATAAATATATATACATGGGAAATTAAATTACTTTCAGAAGAATTAAAAATTTTACCAGATCGTTTTAGTGAATTACAATATTTAATACAAAATGATTATAATTCTATTTCTTATGAATATAATAATATTCCAAATAAAATAAAAGAAAATATTATACCTTATATAAAAAAAATTAATTTCAATAAAAATTTATTAAATATAGTAGGAAACTTTATTGATAATAATTTTACAAAAAATATAATAAATATTGGCATTACAATAAGAACATGGCCGGAACATTTAGAAAGACGAAAATGGTATAATATACAAAATTATATAAATAAAATAGATAAATTAATAACTAAATATAACGAATATAATATTTTTGTATGTAGTGATAGTAATGAACCATTAGAAATTTTAAAAAATAAATATAATATTATAACATATAAAAATATAGATAGAAAAAGAGGAGGTAGTTATAATATTAATATTGATGATATTATAGATTTATTAATTTTATGTAAGTGTGATATTGTTATAGGTTGTTTAACGTCAAATTGGTGTGAATTAATATGGTATTTAACAGAATATAAAATAAAAATAGAAACAATAAATGAAATATATAATAATCAATGTTTAGAAATGGTAAAAAAAGGTCAATTACAAAAATATAAATTCATTATTCCAGATAATTAATAGAAAGAATTTTAAATATTTTTTGTGTTTTACTACCATAAATTTCTTCACATATAACTTTATATTTATCAATTATTTGTTGATGTGCTAAACTTTCACCACCTTTATATTCTTCTGTTCCACCCCAATCATCATATAATATAATTGTTCCCTCTTGAACTAAATTATTCGAAAATATAAAATCTAAAGCTTTATAGGATGATGTATATATATCACAATCTATATCTATTATTGATGCTGGTTTCATATTATATTTTAGTATATTATCTTTATTCAATGTATATTTATACCATCCATCTATCAAGTAAGTATTATTATTATTGATATAATCAAAAATATTTATTTTGATAGTATTTTTATTTCCATTTATAATTTTGCTAATATCACAATATCCTTTTACCCATAATTTATTACTATATTTATCTTTTTTTTCTTTAGGAATTCCTTCAAATGAATCAAATCCATAACTATTGTTAATTTTGTCACTAAAATAATTTAAAATTAATTTCATTGACATTCCACTATATACACCAAATTCATAGAAATCGCCTTCTATAATTTCGTTATTTGTTTTCATACTTATACAATATTTATTTCTCCAGTTTTTTGATACTAAATCTCTATTACCTACGTTCATATATTATATTCTATATTATTATACTATTTAAATAAAATAAATTTATAATATAACATATGATTAAATTTATTATTTTTGATTTTGATGGAATATTTACAAACGGTAATATATTTTATTTATCTAATGGTAAACAAATAAAATATTATAATGTTAAAGATGGTATGGCTATCACATTTCTAAAAAATCATAACATACTTACGGGACTTATAAGTTCACATTATTCTAAGTGTACATCTTATATTGCTAATCATTTAAAATTTGATAAGATATCTATTGGATCTAAAATTTCTAAATTTAATATTATGTATCAATGGAAAAATAAATTAAAATTAAATTGGAATCAAATTGCATACATCGGTGACGATATTGTTGATATAGAATGTTTAAAAAATATTGGTTTATCTGCTTGTCCATCTGATGCAGTTAATGAAGTTAAAAATATTTGTAAATATATTTGCAAAAATAAAGGTGGTAAAGGTGCTGTTAGAGAATTTTCTGAATATGTTATTAATCTAAATAATATGTCTCCAATCCACGACTGACTTTTCGTATCTCTAATAATTCTTTTAATAATTCTTCCAATTTATCTAACGGCCACTGTGTCGTAGCATCACTTAACGCTTCTTCTGGTCTATCATGCACTTCCATAAATATTCCATTAACACCTGTTGCAATAGCACATCTAGCTATAGTTGGTATTAAATATCGTAATCCATGTGTATAGTTTCCTCTATTTGGTTGTTGTAAAGAGTGAGTAATGTCTTGTACAATAAGTGCACCTTTATTTTCGCGCATTTTTACTAAATTACGAAAATCAACAATTAAATCGTCATATCCAAACATGGTACCTCTATCTGTTAAAATAATTTTGTCATTACCAGTTGATAAAATTTTTTGATAAGCATTTTCCATTGTTTTTTCATTACAAAATTGTCCTTTTTTTACATTAATATATCTACCTGTTTTTCCAGCAGCTAATAATAAATCTGTTTGACGACATAAAAATGCTGGTATTTGTATGATGTCAACTACCTTAGCTGCTAGATCACAATGCCATGTTTCATGAACATCAGTACAAATTGGTATATTATATGTTTCTTTAACTTTTTGTAATATTCTTAAACCTTCTTCAATACCAGGTCCTCTATGACTAGTTATTGATGTTCTATTTGCTTTATCAAAACTTGCTTTAAAAATATAATAGATTCCCAGTTTATCACAAATATCTTTAATATTTTTAGCCATATAGAGACAATGTTCTTCAGATTCGATAACGCAAGGACCTGAAATTATAAAAAAATTATTTAAATTCATTATTATAATATATTTTATATATTTTATATATATAATGAACTCTAAAGATATTTTAGAATATCAAAAAAAAAATTTAAATATATTTTTCAGTAATATTGATCATATACAATTGGATAAAATTATTAAAAATATATCTAATTTACCAAATTATGCAAAAATTATTACTATAGGAGTTGGTAAAAGCGAAAATATCGCTATCCACTTTACCTCTTTGCTAAATTCTATAAATATTCAGAGTTGTAATTTATCTGTTCTTAATGCATTACATGGAGATATCGGCATCGTTAATGATATCGATTATATTATATATATAAGTAATAGTGGAAATACAAAAGAAATATTAAATATAGCACCATATATAAGTAATAGATGTACAAATATTATTGGAATATTTAGTAATCCTAATGCAAAATTAATAGAATTTTGCGAAGAAGTCTTAATAATGCCGAAGATTAATGAAATTGATAGTTTTAATACTATTCCTACATCATCAATATTAGAATATATTATTTGTATAAATATTATTATATCTGCACTTATTACAATTAGGAATATATGTAAAAATACTTATTCCAATAATCATCCAGAGGGAAATATTGGACTTAAATGTAATAAAAAATTAGCTGATATTATGATAATAAAGGATAAACTTGCGATTGTAGATATAAATAATACTATAAAAGAAACTCTATTTATAATTTGTAAAAAAAGATTAAGATGTTGTCTTGTAAAATTAAATAATAAATTTATTGGTCTTGTTACAGATGGAAATATAAGAAGATATTTATCTAATGATAATAGTGATATACATGATAAAATAGAAAATTGTATAAATACAACGCCATTAATATTAAATCAAGATGTTAGTTTTAATATTTTGATAGATAATTTAAAAAATAAACATCAAATTATTTCTGGAATACCAATTACAAATAATAATAATAAAATTGTTGGATTAGTGACTCAAGAAGAAATTATTAATAATATATATGTATAAAGTTAATAAGTATAAAATATATTTTATAATTATATATGAATAATAAATTTTTATTTATGGGAAACTATAGTTTATGTAGAAATATAATTTAATTTAATTTATTATCAGATTTATTAAATAAAAATGATAATTATATATTTTTAATATATTTAAATGATAATTCGGTAAGTAATATTGAAATAGATAATTTTAAAAAATATATTAAATTTTTATATGAGAAAAATTCTAATAAAATTATTTATGTGAGTAATAAAGAAAAATATTTGAAAATATGTAAAAATTTGATTAAAGAACATAACATTGATAATATAATTGTTGATTCTATAAGATTAGATATCTCACAATCTATATTTAATACATATAAAAATATAAATATATATTTGATTGCTCATGGTATATTAACTGATATTAATAAACAAGATATAATAAAAATTAGAAAAAATAAAAAATTATTAAATATTTATAATAAATATAAATATATATTAACTTCTAATCATAATAAATTAAATCATTATCACGAATTTAAAAATGTAATAGGATTAAATAGTCTTCCTCAATTAGATTTTGGTATAGAAGTTAGAAATAACTTAACACTTAATTACAAATTGAAAAAATATATCCTTGATAATTATATTAAAAATTATAATGGTCAAAAGTTTATATTTATAATAAATAATTATAGAAATAGTACTAATTCTTCTATTAATACTTTATTAGAAATTAAAGATATCTTATTAATAACTCTTGATTTTGCAAAAAATAATAATTACTTAATATTATTAAAAGAAAGATATAAAGGATTATTAAATAAATTAGATCCCCATTTCAAAGAAATATTAAACATTATAAATAAAAATAATGATGTAATCATAAATTTACCTCCATATTTATTAACATATAATTTATATTTTTCTGATATTTTTATAACTAATAATAGGGGTACAAGTTATATAGAGACTATTGCGGCAACTTGGAAAACAATTTTAGTTCAATTTTATAATAAGAATAATTATCTTAAAACGGAAGATTATAATTTAATTAAATGTATGAATAAAAATGATTTATTAGATACATTAAATAAATTTAATAATGAAGAATACCCAACAAATGAATATAAAAATAATATTAAAAAATATTTAAATTATTGGTTTAATAATTATGATAATAATAGTGTAACACAAATATATGATATTATTAAAATTTAGTTTTAATCTTTATTATACCTATTTTTATAAAAATACTACTTAAATAAAATTCTATAAATATAAAATATAATGAAAATTAATAACACTAATATTGGAGATAACTTTCCTACTTATATAGTTGCTGAATTATCAGCTAATCATAACCAAAATATTGATACTGCTATTCAATTAATCCATGCTGCTAAAGATTGTGGTGCCAATGCTGTCAAATTACAAACTTATACTCCTGATACTATAACTATAGATTGTCATAATGATTATTTTAAAATTAAAGATAATGAATTATGGAAAGATAAATATCTATATGATCTATATAAAGAAGCCTATACACCGTGGGAATGGTTTCCTAAATTAAAAGAAGAAGCAACTAAACTAGGTTTAGATATTTTTAGTTCACCTTTTGATCCAACTGCTGTTGATTTTTTAGAAAGTATGGATGTTCCTGCCTATAAAGTTGCCTCCTTTGAAGTCACGGATCATATATTATTAAGAAAAATAGCTCAAACTCAGAAACCTGTTATTTTATCTACTGGTATTACAGAACTAGATGAAATATCTGAAGCTATCAAGATTTTAAGAGCTAATGGCACTACTGATTTATGTGTGTTAAAGTGTACAAGTGCATATCCCGCTAAAATAGAAGATGCGAATCTTAAGACTATACAGAATATTAAAGAAACATTCAATTGTGTAGCAGGATTATCAGACCATACTTTAGGAATTGAAGTACCAATAGCAGCAGTATGTTTGGGTGCAAAATTTATAGAAAAACATTTTACATTAGATCGTAATGGTGGTAGTCCAGATGATGCGTTTTCTTTGGAACCTTCAGAGTTCAAACAGATGGTAGATAGCATTAGAAAAGTAGAAGCTGCTGTTGGAAGAGTTAAATATGAGAAATCTAATAATGAAAAGAAAAGTAATATCTTCAGAAGATCATTATTTGTGGTAGAAGATACTAAAAAAGGAGAAAGATTTACAAAAGAAAATGTTAGATCTATTAGACCTGGTAATGGTTTACATACAAGATATTATGATAACGTGTTAAAATCTGTATGTACACAAGATATTAAAAGAGGTACACCATTAGAATGGAACTTGATAGGAAAAGCTTTTAATATCTTATTTTTAGGTTATGAAGATAATATGATAATAGATTATTTAAAACAAAATGGAGAAAATATAATTCAAACTTCAGAAAAAATAACAGTAGAGTACGCAAAGAATTTTGATTTTGTAATTAGTTATGGTTATAGTCATATCATAAAAAAAGATATTATAGCATTATTCCCTAATAGAATTATTAATTTACATATTTCATATTTACCGTGGAATAAGGGATCGGATCCAAATTTATGGAGTATTATAGATAATACAAAGAAAGGAGTAACTATACATTATATGGATGTAGGATTAGATACGGGAGATATTATTGTTCAAAAGGAAGTAGAGTTTGATTATGAGGTTGATTCATTTAGTATTACTTATCAAAGATTAAGAGAAGAGATAGAAATTTTATTGATAGAAAATTGGAAAAGTATAAAGAATGAGACTTGTAATAAAATTAAACAAGATTTAAATGAGGGTACTAAACATAAAGTTGCAGATAGGCCTAAAAATTTTGATAAATTATTAACGGAAGGATGGAATACAAATATTAATAAATTTTTAAATAATTATTTTAAAAATTAGGATAATAGTTTATAAATCATTTTATCAAACTTCGAATTAATTTTTAAATCTTGAATCGATATGTTACTATTCAAATAATTATTTATATAATAAATAATATTATCATAATTAATGTTATTATAATGACCTAAATATTTTATGGAATTTATTTTATCTAAATTTTGAGCAATATTTATCTGATTTTCAGCTACAGTAATTGCTATAGTTGGTATTCTTAAATAAAGTCTTTCATACATTGATGTACCAGTAGCACCAATACATAGATCTGTTAGATTTAATAGTTCTGCCATATTATTAATAGAATAATAAATATTAAAATTTTTTAAAGATTTAACAATATTTTTAATATTTTCATAATTTTTACTTGAAGCACCGATAATTATATCAAAAATTATATTATCAAAATTATTAATTTTATATTTATTTTCTAAAATAATATCAATTACTTTTTGAGTTATATTATATATATCACTACCACCGAATGATATATTTATTCTTTTTTTTCTATTTATTTTATCACTACGACTTTCTATTATTTTTAATTTTTTAAAATCTGAATTTAAAATAGCATATTTGGGACCCAAAAATATTTGACATCTTTTTGGAACTAAATTAATATAAGGATCGTTGAAATATAAATTCTGATCTAATAAAAAATCACATTCATGTTGGCGATCAAATATATCATCTATAACAAATATACTATCTACATATGATCTAACTTTTCTTTCCCATTTATAATCTATACCATAATGATCTATTATTAATAATTTTATATTCTGTTCTTGTTTCTGAAAAATTTTTATGACATCATTATAATCATCTTCACAATTAGTTCCTAACCATGTTTGATGTTCTAATGTAACATTTATTTTTAATGGTAAAATATAAGTATAGAATAATTCTGATATTTTATTTATTATATTACTATCATGATTTCTACATATAAATTTAATCTCTAAATTATTATCTAATTGAATTAAAGATTTACATAAATTTAAACATCTCATAACATGACCTATACCAATTTTTAAACCACTTTCAACTCTAACAAATATCATTATATTAATTATATAAAATACATTTATAATTATATATGGACATAATCATACAAGCTCGAACAACATCAACTCGACTTCCTCAAAAAGTTATTAAAAAATTACATGATAATACTTCCTTATTAGAACTAGAAATATTAAGACTTAAATTGTGTAATAATATTCGTCATATCATATTAGCTACTACTGTTAATACCACAGATGATGTTTTAGAAGAATTAGCTAATCGATTAAATATTGAATATTTTAGAGGTGATGAAGATAATGTCTTAGAAAGATTCTATCTTACCGCTCAGAAATTTAAGAGTAATGATATTATCCGTATTACCGGTGATTGTCCATTTATGGAATCAGAATTAATAGATAATATGATAAATAAATATTATGAAGGAAATTATGAATATTTATCTAATATTTTGAATATCAATGAAAGAACTTATCCTAGAGGATTAGATATAGAAATATTTTCATTTAAATTATTAGAAGAAACTTATGATAAAGTAGATGATAATTTTAATAAAGAGCATGTGACAACATATATGCGAGATAATTATCAAATGTATAAGTATTATAATTATCAGAATGATAAAGATTACAGTCAATATAGAGTAACGGTGGATACTCGAGAAGATTTTGAATTAATATATAAATTGTATAAAAAACTAGATAGGATAGATTTTAGAATGGAAGATTATATAAGTATATTGGAGAATGATAGAGAATTTTTTAATATAAATAAAAATATAATACAAAAATATATTGAGAAATATTAAATAGTAAATTATATATGTATATTACTTATCCATTTTTTGATTATAGTTTTTTCGAAACTTATGATAATACTCTAAATATTAAACTAAACATACCATCATTTCATAAAATTATTTTTAAAAGAGAAACATCAATTGAAGGAGAATGGACAAATTATTTTAATGTTATTAAAGACAAAAATAACAATATTTTAATCTTTTATAGAGCTGTTCCTAGTGCAAAGAAAAAACTAACAAACTATGAAAATGAACAGACTTGTTTATTAGAAAGTAAAGATGGTATAAACTTTAAAAGATATAAAATTAAAAATAATATTATATATGATAAAAAAAATGGAATTTCTCACAATTTTTTTGTATTATCTAATCATAATCATCTCAACAAATATTTGGCTATTGGAGGTGTTTTAGGTAATAATAAGATTAAAAAAGAACGATTTGTTGATGGTATTTATCTTTTAGAATCAAATGATTGTATAAAATGGAATAAAGAAAAATTAATAATAAATAAAAGTAATGCTTTAGATCAAAAATATGGGACATATTTTGATGCACTAAATTGTATACTTTATCATACTTATTATCAAAAATATTATATATATGCTCGTCATAATATTATTATTAATAATAGAGCTAATCAATTATTTATATATGATAATAATACTTTTGATAAAGTTATTAAAGGTCAGAATTTATATTATGATAAATCGTTTAAAAATATTTATGCACCAAATATCATGCAATATCCTAATTCAATATATTTTATATCAACAGCTATTATACAAACAGCTAAAGTATATAGTACACAAAGAAGTGCATTAATGATTAGTCAAGATGGAATTAATTGGAAAGTTTTATCAGATAATTGGCTACAATTAAAATATCAGTATTTTATCACGATGCATATTATCGAAATTGGAGATGAATTTTATATTTATATAAATAATGTTAAGAATCAAGTACTAGAATTATGGAAGATTAATAAAGATAGAATATCTGGTATACAAAATAATGAAAAAAAAAATAAAATATTAATAACCAAAAAATTATCATTAAAAGATAATGTATATCTTAATTTTAAAACATTTGATGATGGTTATTTAGTAGTTACTGTTTTAGATGATAAACAAAAAGTTATATCTAGTAGTAAAAAATTAATAGGTGATTTAAAAAATTATAAGTTATTTTGTGGTAAACATGATATCGGTTATTTAAAAATAAATATAAATAATTGTATATTATATTCTTTAAAGATAGATTTAGATATTAATTTATAACTTTATTTATATGTAATGATGCATTTTCATCATTAATATACGGTACTTTATCTATAGAATTAAATCTTGCGACACATGTATATCTTATATCATTAGATATGTTAGGGAATGATCCATGTATTAGATCCCAATGAAAAATAAGTATATCTCCTTTATTCATAAATATCTTTTGAATATTTTTATTTTTTATATATTTTCTAGGAACGCCAGTATAATCTTTATCATAAATCTCTATACCTAAATCTCCATATTTATGACTTTCGGGAATTATACATACACCGCCTGAATTTTCTGTAATATTAATTAAAGGGCACCATATTGTTATTTCTTTTTTCGATATTTGTCCTCTTTCTTGGTGCATTGGTAATATTCTATCATTTTCTTTATCGTCAATTCTCAATTGTATTTTATCTATAATAATAGGTGAACTAAGTATATCTTTAACGATATTAATTAATATTTCATTATTGAATATTTTATTTATTGAATCTAATTTACCAAATAGATCATAACAGTGAGATTTTAATATTGGTTTATTATTTTTTAACCAATAATATTTATCATTTATATTATATAATTTTTGAGTTGTACAATGTTTAAGACTTTTATCAAAAATATTTTCTACATCATTAAATATATTATTTATATCAGTAACATTTATAAAATTTTTTAATATAATATATCCATTTTTATTAAATAAATTTGAGTAATTCATATTATATTATTTATTATAGATATTATTTATAAGGTTTTTGTGCGATAATTACAAAATAGTCTATTATTTCTTTTTTAGAATTTGTGATAGTATAATTTTTATATTCTAATATATTAAATTTGTAATAATATTTATTAATATCCTTTTCTTTAATAAAAAATGTAGGAATATTATACCATATCGAATCTTTTGGAAAATCAGTATAACCTTTTTTGCAATATTTTTTACCATATTTTTTTATTGAATGTTTATTACCAAATATCCATGAGTAAAATAATCCACCTTCTTTTAAAATTCTATATGCTTCATTTAAATATATTTCAACATTATTTGGATTATGTGTTATGCAAGCTCTATCTACTAGTATATCAAAAATATTATCTTCTAATTTATTATCTAGTATATCTCCTATTATAAATTTTTTTTTAACATTTTTATTTTCTATAAGTTTCTTAGCATGTGATATTGCTGTTGCTGAAATATCGATACCCGTTATATCATTATATTCATTTGCGAAAAAATTTAGATTATTTCCACATCCACATCCAAATTCGCATATTGAAAATTTACTAGTATTATATGGAATAAATTTTTTATATCTAAAATAAAAAGATACAAGATCATCTATAGGATATTTATTTATTTCTAATCCATTAGAATAGTTTTTTTGCCATTGCGAATTGTCCATTATTATAAATATATATATTATTTATTATTTTTACTTATTAATAAACATTCTTTATTAATTTTTAAATGTTCAGAAATATTTTTTTCAATATTTTTACAACTTATAGTATAAATTTTTTTATTATCATATAATTCTATTGTATTTAAATCTTTTTTTAAATATTCGATATACTTAAATCCTAAATTAGCATTTATGTCTAAATTTCTAACAAACATTTCTATTTCATAATTGATAAACTTATTCTCAAAATTTACTATACCACTAAATTTTTTATATTCTCTATATGGTACTTTGAATATTTCTTCATAATAATGAATTTGTGTTAAATGCATACAGCATATCATTATATATGTGACATTATTATTATTAAAATATTCAAAAATACTATTATTACCAAATGCAGTAAAATTATTATATTCTAATAATTCATCTTTTTTTGGACCAATTATTGCAAAAGAGTATATTGGATTTTTTGTTCTAACTGATGTATCTAATTCCGATATCCAATCACCTAGTATACCAGTTTCTGATTTAGAGTATTGATGATGATAATATTTATATTTACAAAAAGAAAATGTAAATATAGGTACAACAAAAGTATAGTCTTTAAAATTTATAATTATATCGTAAAAAATATTTTTTAGAGTTATATAGTCTATATCTAATTCATTTAATGATGAATGAATAACAATAATTTTACTTTGCGATTGTTTAATAATTTTTATTAATTTTTCTTTAAATATAATTATATTATCATAACTATTATCAATAATTAATTGATTACTTAAATTATCAATATATTTTGCTAATTTTCTTATAGTATTATGTTCTTTTAATAATTGAATATTAATATTTATATTATTCATTTTTAATTCATTTATAAAAATCATTGAAAATAAAGAATTTAAACCATTATTTACAAATTCATCATCTATATCAATTTGTTCATTTGTTAATTTTAAAATTGAAGATACAATATTAGACAAATATTTCTCATTTTTAGTCATTATATTTTGGGATATTTTTCTTTTAAATATTTTATTGATATCTAATTTTCCCGAATTATTTATTAATAATTTATCTATAATTTTTATATCTGATGGAACCATATATTCTGGTAACTTTAATTTGAGTATATTTTTTATAATATCTAAACAAATATCTTTACCAACTAATATTAATTTAATTTTATTATCATCTATTACAGCATTTATATATTCAATATTAATTATATATTCTGATCTTATAATATTTTCTATCTCTTTTAATTCTAATCTGTACCCATTAAATTTTATTTGATTATCTATTCTTCTTATGAACATTATATTATCATCTGTATATTTTACAATATCTCCGGTTTTGTAATATACTTCATTATTTATATTTATAAATTTTAATTTATTTAATTTTTCATTATTAATATATCCCGATGATAAACATTGACCAGTAATATATAATTCACATTCCTTATTATTTTCATTAATTATTTCATTATTATTCATATCTATTAATAAAATTTTTGTATTTAAGATGGGTTTACCTATAGGAATACAATATTCATTTTTTTCTATATCATTAATTTCATAATATAAACTATCTATACAACATTCACTTGGTCCATATAAGTTAACAATTTTATGAGTATAATTAACACAATTAAGTACAAGTTCTTTTTTAAGTTGTTCACCTCCAAAAAATAATATTCTTAATTTATTATCATTTTTTAAATAATTAAATAAACTATATCCCATTGTTGGTACTAATTGTAATATATTAATTTTATGATTATTTATGTAATCAGCTAATTTTATAGGATCTTGATAAGTAAATGTTTCCGCAACTACTATGTTCATACCACACAACAATGGTGTAAAAATTTCCCAAATAGAAGCATCAAATATAATAGGTGTTTTAAATAATATTTTGTCAGTATTTGAAAATTTGAAAGTCTCAATCATCCAATTTGTATGATTTAATAAAGCATTATGACTTATTTTAATTCCTTTAGGTATACCTGTACTTCCCGATGTATAAATAATATAAGCTATATCATTTAAATTTATATCATTATTTATTATATCACAATATATTATGCTATTTAATGTATTTAAGTTTATATTAATTGTTGTAGTATTTTTAAATTTATAGTCATTTGATATTACAAAATTACAATTAGATTCAGTTAAAATATTTTCAATTCTTTTATCGGGAAATACTTTTGATAATGGTAAATATATACAACTAATATTTATTATAGAATAAATTGATATTAATAATTCAATACTATTATCTAAAAATATAGAAATGACTGAATTATTTTTTATATTATAATTTTTTAAAATATTGGAAAATTTTTGAATATAAAAGTATAATTGTTTATATGTAACTTTTATATTGTTATATTCAATATATGAATCATAATATTTAGAAAAATTAAAATATGGATTATTCATATATATATTCTTTATATTAAATTTTAAAGTATGAACTGTCAATATTACCAATTATAAACATATCTGAATGATTAGAAAAATATTCATCTTCTAATAGATATGTATGAGGAGTTTCACCAGATAATAAATAAATTTTATCATCACTCATTATACTACAGACGCTACCAATGTTTATAAAAAATTTATCTCTCTGTATTACTTCATTCTTTTGTATATCATATACAATAATATCATCAACACTCTTATCCATATCAGGTTTATAAATAGCTCCACCTATAAATATTATATATCTATTATCGTATACATTATTAATCATTGTTCCACAATTAGATGCATCAATTATGTCTGAATTTATTTGTTTCCATGTATTTTTATTTACATCATATACCCAATTATCGTATACATTAAACATTCTTTGATTTTGTTTACCCTTCCATTGTTTATTTGGCATTATACCGCCAATTATATATATATTATTTTTAATAATATTCATATTAAAATTTATTCTAGGAGAACCTTCAAATCTTGATAAAATTTTCCATTGTTTATTATCATCATTTAAATCTAATATATACAAATATTTATTAACTGGTTCATCATTATTGTCAGTTACATCTAACTGCCAAGAATAATCAAATATAGTTCCACCTCCTAATAAATATATTTTATTATCAAAATGACAAATAGAAAAATTACTTATATCAATCGGTAAATTTAAGAACTGATACCATTTAAAAATATTATCTTTACATTCTAAATAATAACAATCATTATGAGTTCTTAAATATTTTTTTTTATTATATTGTTTTACATTTTTATTTGGATTTGGTTCATAAGAAAATCCTCCCATATAATATATTTTATTATCTATAGAACAGGATTTCATACATTGTCGTTCTACTCCTGGAAAATTATCTAATCTCTCCCATTTATTAGGATTATACAAATCTATTATAAAAGTTTTATTTTTAAATCCCCTTATATATTTCTTCTTTTTATTTCCCATCTTATTATAAAGCTTATCATTTATACCATGACCAGAACAAAATCCACATGTATATACTAATTTATTATCTATTATATTTAATGATACATCTTGAATACATTCTGATAATGAGGGATATTTCTTCCATTTTATCATTAATATATTATTTTTAATATATTAATTTAATTTAATTTAATTTAATTTAATTTAATTTATTAATTTAATTTAATTTATTAATTTAATATGAATAATATCTATTTTAATCAAAAATTTCATTCCTCCTCCCACGAACCACTTATTCCTAACTATATGAATCATAATATTATCGACATTAATACTGGAAGACAATTATTTGTTGATGATTATTTGATATCTACTTCTCATAACACTCAAAAAATATATCATAATACAAATATTATCAAACAACCCGTCTTATTTCCTGAATGGTCTTTTGAAGGAAATGTAGCTTGTCCACTAATGGATGCAGTTATATATGATCCGTTACAAAAAGAATTCTTAATGTGGTATATTGCTGATTCAAGTGTTCCACATTGTTTATGTATCGCAAAATCGAATGATGGTCTAAAATGGTATAAGCCACACTTACCAGATAATGTTTTTAAAAATATTGAACCCTGCTGTGATAAATGTTCCCACAAAAAAAGTGGACATAATTCTATCGGAGCATTTAAAGGATGTCAAAAAGGTAAAGGACGTGGTTCTGCATCTATTATTTTAGATATGAAAGAAAAAGATATGAATAAGAGATTCAAAATGTTTTATGGTGCATTAGGTGAAATCAGAATATATTACTCTAAAAATGGTATTAATTGGTATCCAGAAGATTATAAAGGTGGTAATATCGGTGGCTCACCTTGGTATGCCTCTTATAATCCATTCAATCATAAATATTTTTTTACCATGCGAGATAACCTCCCTCATGTAAAATTAACAAGAATTTATCGATATAAAGAGATAGATAATTTAAAACAAAAATGGCCAATTTGGTTTCATACTAGAAGTTATGGTGCTGAAGGTTATAGAAAATATGATATTACTTATCCTTATTATTGGTGTATGGCAGATAAATATGATAAACTAAAGATTAAATCTAATAGAATAGCGGGAATTTATGCTGCACATATGGTACCATATGAGAGTTTAATGATTAATTTGATGTCAGTATATTGTGGTGGAGAAGGAGTTAGAAAGAGTTTAGATATACATGTAGGATTTAGTCGAGATGGTTTTAATTATATTAGACAAAAAGATGGAAGACAACCATTTATTAAAGAAGAGAAGAATATTGCTTATTTGGTGCCAACAGGAGGAAATCTTTTAATTAAGAATGAACAAATAATGATATATTTCATAGCTAAAAAATATATCAAAGATAAATATATCATGAGTACATATGTAGCTATGTTAAGAAGGGATGGTTTTTGTAGTTTATATTCAAAGGATGGCTTAGTTAACACTAAAATATTAGAGTATAATGGTAAATATTTATTTTGTAATTTTAATGGAAAGATGTATATAGAGATATTAGATGATAAAGATAAAATTATAAAAGGTTATGAGAGAGATAATTTTAATATTATAAGTGGAGATCATATTAAAAAACTAATGAGTTGGAAAGATTACCAAATGGTTCCTTCGGGTAAAAAGATTAAAATAAAGTTTTATTTAATAGATTGTCATTTATATTCATTTTGGATATCAGATAAAATAACCGGAGAAAGTAATGGTTATATAGGTAATGGTGGTATAGATTATAATTCTTATAGAGATAATAAGAATAATATAAAATATGAGATAAATAATGAATTAATTTATAGTAAAATTCAGTATATAATTAAGGAAGATAACAAAGAAAGGATGATAATTAAAAATTTATTAATAGATAACATTATTAATAAAAAAGATAATATATATGTAAAAGATAATAATATTATTCAAAAATTATTACTCAAAAATAGTAATATAGTAGAATTTATTTTGGATACAAATGATAAAGGTAAAGAAAACATATATAATTTAAAATTAATATTATAATATTATTTATATAAGTTAATATACTAAAAACTTTTTATATAATATTTTTATATTTATTTTTCAAAATAATATTTTCTATATTTTACAATATGAACTAACTTTTTTTTCTATAATATATTTATCTTTTAATAAATTTATTGTATTATATAAATCATATATCGGTTTTTCTAATTTTTCAGCTATTTGTAATAAATTCTTTTCACCATCTAAATAATATAATATAACTCTTATTAACTTAGAATCTTCGGATCTCTTTCTTTCCCCACCTAATAAACTATATAAACCATATTTATCCAATTTAGGTTCACAAATAGTTAATGGTGTATATATAATATTATTTTCTATTGCTTCTATACATTTTATATACATGTCATAAGATTCATTCAAAGATTTTGAATTAATAAATGATAAATTGTCTGCAGATGTATGGTATTCTTCAAACTCTGTATATTTAGTTCTCATTAATGAACCAATTTTTAAATTCACATTTGGAAAATTATATTGTCTTTCATCACTTCCACTATCATACATTTTTCTCAATTTATACTCTTTCGTTGCATATTTTAATATATTA
>SDBT01005205.1_pt1 | contig 21926 bp, 35 predicted proteins | sample 2277101 | NCBI WGS metagenome assembly SDBT01 (sample SAMN10404973, study PRJNA504765) | marine sediment metagenome | isolation source: marine sediment core GS10_PC15, 103 cmbsf | place: Arctic Ocean: Southern Knipovich Ridge | collected 2010 | reverse complement strand
CTCGGAGGCCGTGACCTTCGACCCGGCGACGTTCACGCCGCACCGTCCGACCGGCATCACCATCATTGAGTTGTGAGGTTCAGCGAATGATTGAGGATTATTACCTTGCGAGCTCCGAAACCTTGATCGTCATGGCGCAAGAATACTTCGATAAACGCGCGGCGGGCCGTGAGTCGGAACTTGTTGTCGAATCGTGGGTAAAATCCGGTGACAACATCCGCTTTCGACTCCAATCCCGACCGCCCGGCGATGACAATGCAAACGACTGAATCCCTGATTCTCGAATACGGCCGTACCCAGGCCGGCACCGCGCAGGCCGGACGCTGTCGGAAACGCATCCGGAGTCGGTCGCGCAAGGGCGACAAGCTCGCGCATGCTTTCCTGCACCACGATTTCACCTTCGCGGCGTCGCACTATGGGGAACGGTCAGTGAAAAATATTTACCAAGTGCTGACCAAGTGGCTGCGATTGAAAAAAACAACGGGGGAGGACGAACGTGAGTAAGTCCTATGTATCTAGTGATGGTTTGTACGCTTTGGGCGTGCGCGAGTGCGCCCTATGCCACGTTTGACCGTATCGAACCGTGCAAGGCGCTGGCGGTGGAACTGACAAAACGGTTGCACGACGTCGGCGGAATGAAGGGAGTGTGTCGATGATCGCGCAAGAGCTGGACTGGGGCGAAGTGCTCCACGCAGCCATCGTGGGCGTCTACCGTAACGTGAGAAACATCAAGCGCGGTTGGAAGCCGAAATACAACCAGACAACAGCCTCATTGTTCGGCGATCACATCCTTGGCTGCCTGGGGGAATGCGCCTTCGCGAAATGGAAAGGTGACTACTGGACGGGGGTCAGCAACAAGTGGCAGGAGTTACAGAGTGGCGACGTGGGAGGATTCGAGGTACGCGCGGCGAACATGCACCATTTTCGCATGCTGATGCACCCCGGGGATCACGACGACAGAATCTATATCCTCGCGACCATCGAGACTCCCGAGATCGTTCACATTCAGGGATGGAAATTAGGACGCGATTGCAAACGCGAAGAATGGTGGGACGAACCACGAAAAGGGCGTGCGTGCTTTTGTGTTCCCCAGGCCAATCTGGAACCGATGGAAACCTTCAATCAGTTATCGTTTGAGACACCCGAATGGTGAAAAAGAAACGCGCACGTCGCCGGCATCCCTGCGCCGATTGCGGGCGAAAGGTCACGGTCTGTCCGAAATGCAAGGCTGACATCGACAGGGTGGTGCGCGAAGTGCGCGAGCGCGTCGAGGCGTTCGAGGACGTGGGACGGGCAACGGACAATCCAAGGGAACGATGACGTTTGAAGTGTGGATGATCCCGATCGTGATCAGCATCGGGGTGTATGCCTGGGCGCTGCTTACCCCGGGTTATAACTGGATGGATTGGCAGAGCGGTCCTGATTTATTGCCGACCCTACGCTGTGGGATTGCGACCATCGTGTCCCTGGCGGCGTGGCTGGTGTGGGCGTTATTGCGATGAGCGACGATTTCATCATGCCGTGGGGCAAGTACGAAGGCCAAGAAATGGGCGAGCTGCCTTCGGGCTACCTCGTCTGGTTAATGGAAAATTGCAGCGATGACGCAATCCGTGACATCGCCCAGGAGGAATGGGAATGGCGACGCGACTCAAATCTTATACGCTGATACTGTTGTTGGGACTGGCGCTGCCAGTTCTGGCTGACCCCGGACAGACGGTGACGGTGATTACGCCGGACGGCACGGAAACCTGTATCGAAACTGGCCCGGGAATGGTCTATTGCCCCTGATAAGCAAGGCGAAAGCCGAGGAGCTGCTCCGGAAGTGGGTCTGGGAGAGGGAGCCGGTCGAGAAGACCTTCCCTCTTTACGTGCTCAAAGCCAAGGAATGCAGACTCGAAATCTACCCACGCCCACACTACTGCGACCGCGGCGAGTGGGAAATGCACGCAATCTGTCCTGGGTTCCCCAAGAATCCCAATCCGGTCGATCATGCCGATCTGTTCCCGCGGTTATACTTCATCTTGGTGACGGCTCAGTTTGAGGGCGTGTTGTGGATGGACAAACGTAAGTACACGCCGCTGGTGGAGACAACCGAACCATGAGAACCAAACTGCCCAAGCGCGAGAAGAATACGGATTTCACGGTCGTCATCCCGGCCCGCTACGCTTCGAGCCGCCTGCCCGGCAAGCCGCTGATCGAGGTCGAGGGTCATCCGATCCTCTGGTACGTCTGGAAGAACGCGACCGAGAGCCAGGCGAAACAGGTCGTCATCGCGACCGATGATAAGCGCGTCTACGAGGCCGCGGCCGGCTGGGGCGCGGTCGTTCACTTGAGCACCGGCGAGTTTCGGACGGGCACTGACCGCATTGCCGACGTGGTGACGTCGCGCGGCTTCATCAAGTCGGAGCTGATCGTCAACGTCCAGGCCGATGACCCGTTGATGCCAGCGGCGCTCATCAACCAGGTCGCGGAGTTTTGGCAGGACGGCGACGCCAACATCGCGACACTGTGCGAACGGATCGTCAAGCGCGAAGAACTCCACAACCCGAACGTCGTCAAGGTGGTGATGGGCAAGACCGGGGATGCGCTGTATTTCAGCCGCGCACCGATCCCGTGGCAGGCTTCACGGACGGAACGCTACGAAGCCGTCAGCGAGCTGCCCTACTTCCGCCACCTCGGGATCTACGCCTACCAAACAGGCTACTTGCAGACCTTTGCGGCGCTACCCGATGATGAGCAAGGCCTCGACCAGGTCGAGCGCCTGGAGCAACTCCGCGCACTCCTGCACGGACACACGATTACCGTCGCCGAAGCGCGCGTGCGCGCGGGCTTCTCGGTCGACAGCCAGGACGATCTCGAAATCGTCCGTTCCATGATGGCTTCGATGAAATTTGGAGGACACCCATGAGCCTACACGGTTTCAACTGGTATCAAGTCAAGGCGAGCGGCGAATGCAACACTTACGGATTAACGAGTGATTATCAGGAACTTCTGACCCGCATGGAGGTGGAACTGCAGAACCTACAGGATGCGCTGATCAATGGACATTACTCCCAGTGCATGCAGGCGGTCGCCAATAGTGAGTATCTTGGCACGTTGATCGCGTTGAAACTCGAGGAAGGCGAAAAAATACACGACGGCTTGTTGTCGACTGTCGCACCCATGATCGAGTGCCCCTACTGCCTGCGTGAAATGCAAACACTCGAAGACGCTAACCATGGCTGGGTATTGCCCCCGCACAGCTTGATGATGCACACGGACAACGCCGGGAACCCGACGCCCGAAGATCCCGATTGCCCGAATTCCGGCAAAGGGCCCGCCGAATTTCTCATCAAGGAATAGTCCGTGCAAACCAAGATCACCAAGCAAGTCACGCAACCCCGGCAGTACACCTTCAAGGTCGGCCACCACCAGGGCCAGGTCATCATCGTGTTCCCGACCAAGGTCGTCGACATCAGCTTCGGGCCCCGCCAGGCGCGGCAACTGGCCGAGCTCCTGCTCGAGCACGCCGACTTGGCCGAACAGAAGATCATCCTGCCGGTGGGCATGACCCGCGAAGAGCCGTCCCCGCCGGACAAGGGAGGCAACGGCGCGTGAGTGGTGACGCGGGGCTTCTGCTCAAGGTCTTGAACGTCCTCCAGGGGGCGCATTACATCGATCGCATGGAACTTCTGCCGTCCCAGGAGACCTTCGCCCGGGGATGGCTGGCGCGTGTGTTCCTGACCCAGCCCCTCGGCGTCATTACGAGCTTCGACGATGTGTTCCGGCGCACCATGCACCACGAGGGGGGCTATTCCGACCACCCGGACGACATCGGCGGGGAAACCTACAAAGGGATCAGTCGCGTCTATCATCCGACCTGGATCGGCTGGGCCATTGTCGATGGCTGGAAGGTACGCGGGCGTCCGCGCGAGGACAATTGGCTCCAGAGCAACGAACGCTTGCAACGCTACGTGCGTGAGTTCTATAAGGCGCAGTTCTGGGATACCTGGCGGGGCGACGACGTACTCGCGATTGATGCGGCCGTGGCTGCCGAGCTGTTCGACACCGGCGTCAATATGGGCACCCACAAGGCCATTTATTACCTGCAGCGGGCGCTCAATGTGCTCAACCGCGGTGGAATGTCGTGGCCCGACATCAGCGAGGATGGCGTGATCGGGCCGAAAACCCTCGGCGTGCTGGGGGTGTGCTGCGCCGGGTAGACACCGGCCCCCGAACGAGCCACACTTTCCCTTGCTTAGTGTGATACTTCGCTTCCTCCTCCTACCGACAGACTGGCCCCGCTTCCCCGGCGGGGCCTTTTTTGTCCATAATGGTGTAAGCAGGAAAGCGAGCCCCCAATGGATGGCTCATTTCCAGTCACGCAGCCGAGGGACAATCTGTGCCCGAGCGAAAAAAGAATGTTTCCGAGCGTCTGGACGACCTTGAAGCCAAGATTCGACAATTTGATCGTTTTGCCGAGGCGGTCGACAGCCACAAGAACACGACTCAGCGGTTGACCGAGAAATACGAGGAATTGCTCGGCAAGATCGGTGAAATGCACGAGTACATCGAGATCAAGATGAAGAAGCTGGAACACGATTGCGAGAAGGCCGAGGATTTGCGTTCCCGTTTGACCTTCGCCCTCAAGACCCTCGGCGAGCCCTAACCGGGAGGTGTGCCATGGGCCGTGCCCTGAATAGAGCCCGTAAGCCGACCAAGGCGCGGGTGAAGATCGAAACCACCAACCCCGACATCAAGAAGCTGGAGGAGATCACCAGTTCGCACGATCGCCACAAGTACACCATGCGACTGACGCTCGCGGAGCGCAAAGCCATCGCGCTCGAAGCCTACGTGTATTGCGGCACCGTGACCTCGGCCTGCGGTATTCTTGGTTTTACCGCGAGTTGCTGGGAAAACTGGGCACTGAAAGACGAGGATTTCCGCCTCGCTGCGGACAACGCGGCGAAAGCCGTTGCCGACAACCTGGAACAGGAAGCGATCGCCAGGGCCTACGATGGCAGCGACATTTTGCTCATGTTCTTGCTGAAAGGGCTCAAGCCAGAGAAGTTCCTTGAACGACAAGAAACCAACATCAACGTCAACTCCGACGCCATCCGTAAGTTCTTTGAAAGAGCAGCTACGCAGCCGTTGGGACCGCCCGCTATCACCGGCGACCTTACAAGACTCGTTGTGGCGCCTGAATAACTGCTACTTCTGCGTCACCAAGGAGGGCGAACGCTTCCAGTTCCAGATGAAGGAAGGCATGTTCCGCGTCTGGGTGTTGGCGCACTGGAGAAATGTTTTACTCAAAGCGCGGCAATACGGCTTCACGACGTTTATCGATCTGATGATTCTCGACACCTGTCTGTTCCGTCCGAATATACGAGCCGGAATCATCGCCCATCACCTGGACGATGCAAAAACCATTTTCCGCGACAAGATCCAGTACCCCTTCGATAACTTCCTTCTGTTACCTGCGGACGAGCCCGATCCCGAAGGCCGCCGCGACATCGGCATAGCCGTGCGCGCGAGTCTCGGCCGGCGCAGCCGGCGCCAGGATGAAATGGTTTTACGGAACAATTCCTCGATTCGCGTGGCGACCTCGATGCGATCGGGAACTGTTCAACTTTTGCATGTTTCTGAACTCGGACGCATTTCGGCCATCTTTCCCGAGAAGGCGCGTGAGATTCGATCCGGCGCATTCGAGGCCGCGAGCTCCATGAAAGCGCAGATTTGGGTCGAGTCGACCGCCGAGGGACGCATGGGGGTGTTTTACGATTTGTGTCGCAAAGCCATGGACGCGCGGGCGATGCAGAAGAAACTCGGGCCGCTGGACTTCAAGTTTCTGTTCCACCCGTGGCACAAAGATCCGGACAATGTGCTAGACCCTGAATATGCGATCGTCACGACCGACATGGCGCAATACTTTGGCGATCTGGAAGACGGCTACGGGATTGTACTCACAGAGGAACAACAGGCATGGTACGTGGCCAAGCTCGATACCCTGCAGGACGACATGATGCGTGAGCACCCGTCCACGCCCGAAGAAGCCTTCCAGGCCTCCATCGAGGGCGCTTGCTACAAGCGCCAAATGGCCATCGTGCGCCGGGAGAAGCGGATCTGTGACGTGCCCTGGCAACCCGATCTCCCTGTCAACACCTTCTGGGACACCGGCCACCGCGACGCCACCGGGATCGTTTTCCAGCAACGGGCCGGCCCCTCGAATCACATCATCGAAGCTGTCGAGCATTCCGGCGAAGACTGGCCCTTCTATGCGCGTTTGCTGGCGCAGAAACCGTACTCCTATGGCACCCACTACTTCCCGTGGGACATGGAAACGCACATACCGGAGGTAGGCAAAACGCGCCTCGAGGTGTTCACCGACCTCGGCATCCGGCCGAACGACGTGGCGCCGAAAATCGCCGAGCAGCAGGACGGGATCGATGCCGTGCGCGCCATGCTGAATACCTGCTACATCGACCACACCAAGGCCGATCTACTCATCAAGAGCCTCGACAACTACCATTACGAATGGGATGAAAAACACGGCGTCTGGGGAAGCAAACCCGTGCATGACTGGAGCTCGCATTTGTGCAAGGCCATGGAAACCCTCGCTGTGGGCTATTACGCGATCCGTGAAGTGCGGCATAATCGGCGCCGGGAAAGTAACTGGAAGCTCCTGTGATCGGACCAGAGCACAGCCCGCACATCCGCTGGGTCAAGACCTACGGCGAAATCGTGGTCATGGGCCAGTACGTCTACAATCCAGAAGACATGACCGACGAGCCGGCGATGGTGCTCTACCGCCGCGGCACCCGGCGGTGCTACGTGATTTGCATGAGCGTCGCCTACAAGTACCTGGACTCGGACGGCTCCCCGACCGCCTATCTCGTCGGTAAGGCCACGGACATCGCCGACAAGATGGGGCTCGGGACCACGCGCAACGCGAGCTACCGGGTCGCTGCGGCTATCCGCGATAGTTTCGATGACTTTCTGATGATGCCGCCGCGCCCGACCCTCCCGGGCGATGAGGAGCCGGTCGCGGAGGGCGAGGTGAAGATCAACGGCGAGTCGTTCGAGGTCGAGTTGATGAGGCACTGACATGGCGCACGAACCCGGTAGACAGCTTTTCGATCAAATCAACCAGCCCGATCCCCCGCCAGAGGGCGAGCACCCTTTCGACAGCGACGCCTGGAAAAAACACCTCAACCGCCTGATCGAGTGGCGCTCCGAAGCCCGTACCGCCCACAACCTCAACCGCCTCCAGCAATCCATCGACGCCGACTTCGTGGACGGCGATCAGTGGTCGGAACAGGACGCCAAGGCACTCCGCGATCGCGGCCAGGCGCCGCTGAAATTCAACAAAACCGCCACCTTCACCCGCTGGATCACCGGCACCGAGCGCCGCACGCGCATCGAATCCAAGGTGCTGCCGCGGGAGGATGACGACGTCCAGGCCGCCCTCATCAAGACCAAGCTGCTCAAGTTCACCGCCGACATCAACAAGGCCGCGCGCCACCGTTCCAAGGCCTTTCAGGACGCCGTCCATGTGGGCGTCGGCTGGCTGGAAGACGGGGCCCGGTCGGATCCGGAAGACGAACCGCTCTTTTCGCGCTCGGAGAGCTGGCGCAATATGTGGTGGGACGCGCTCTCGCGCGACGACGATCTCTCCGACGCCCGCTACCTGTTCCGGGAGAAGTGGGTCGATCTGGACGTGGGCGTCAGCATGTTCCCGGACAGGCGCCGGGCGCTGGAGCTCGCCGCCGAGACCCACGAGCTGTTCGCCGAGGAGGAGCACGACGAACACTTCCGCACCGCGCTGTATTGGCGCGACGACGAGACCGGCAAGGCCCGGGCCACGGCCCAGCTTGTCGACACGTCCTTCCACATCGGCCAGCGCCGCCGGCGGGTCCGGCTCATCGAGTGCTGGTATCGGGTGCCCATGCGAACGGAAATCCTGCGGACCTTCGCCGATCGGCAGACGCCCCCCGAGGTCATCGGGCTCATCCAGAAGGAGAACGGCCAGTCATTCGACGCCGCCAACCCGCTCCACGAGCGCCTGATCACCCAAGGCTTTGCCGCCACCTTCGACGCCATCAAGCTCCAGGTGCGGGTCGCCATCTTCACCATGCGCCACCTCCTGCAGGACATGAAGTCCCCCTACAAGCATAACCGCTTCCCCTTCACGCCCATCTGGGCGTATCGCCGGGACCGGGACGGGATGCCCTACGGCGTGGTCCGGAACATGCGCGACCCCCAGGACGACCTGAATAAACGCCGCTCCAAGGCACTGTTTATCCTGTCGACACGGGGCTTGATCGGCGACATCGACGCTTTCGACGACTGGGACGAGGTGGAGGAGGAGCTCGCCCGGCCCGACTACATCCTCAAGAAGAAGCGCGGCCGGGATGTCGAGATCAACACCGACAACACCCTCGCCGAGCAACACTTGAAGCTCATGGAGCAGGACGAGCGGTTTCTCGAGTCCTCCTCCGGCGTGACCGAGGAGAATCTCGGCGAATCCACGAACGCGATCTCCGGCCGGGCGATTCTGGCGCGCACCAACCAGGGCACCCTGGTCACGGCCAGTCTCTTCGACAACTTGCGCTGGGCGACCCAGCACCAGGGCGAGATCCGGCTCTCACTCATCGAGCAGTTTATGACCGAGCCCAAGATCGTGCGCGTGACCAATGACGAAGGTGCTAATTCCTTCCTGCGGGTGAACTTTCCGACCCGCAACGACGACGGCAGCGTCACCGTCGAGAACGACATCCAGGGCCGCCAGGCTGACTTCATTGTCGATGCCCAGGATTTCCGCGAGACCGTGCGCCTCGCCATGTTCGAGCAGATGATGGGCATGATCGAGCGTCTGGATCCGGAAGTGAGCTTGAAGCTCCTGGATCTGGTCTTCGACTTGAGCGACTTGCCCACCAAGGATGTCTGGGTCAAGCGCATCCGCGCCATCAACGGCCAGGTGGATCCGAACGATCCGGACGCCGATGCCAAGGAAGCGCAGCGTCAGGAGGCCGAAGCGGCGCAGGCGGCGCTCGAGGAGCGCGGCCTATCCGCCGAAGCCAAGCAGAAGGAGGCGCTCGCCGAGCAAAAGATCGCGGACGCCGCCCGCAAGCGTAGCGATGTCATGGAGAAGGCCGTGGGGATTGCCGCGCAGCTCCAGGCCTTCCCCGAGCTCGCCGCCGCGGTCGATACGCTATTCAAGAATTTCAATGAAGATCCCGACGCTGATACCAATGCGGGCTCTCCGGAGCTGCCCCGACCCGGTCCAGCCGCCCCGGCCGAACCCGCACTGGCGCTTCCGCAACCGGGACAATTCCCAGGAGGATAAACCATGCCCAACCCACACGGATTCACTGACGAGGAGTTGGCGGCACTGAGCCCCGAGGAACGTGCCGCTCTGGAGGAAGATGAACCTGCAACACCCGATCCCGACGCCGCCCAAGCCGCCGAAGCGGATCCTGCACCTGCCGACCCGGACGCCACGGCGGCAGCGACCCCCCCCGAAACGCCTCCCGCCGACCCAGAGCCGGCAGAGGAACCGCCTGCCCCCACGGAACCCCCGATAGCCGCGGAGCCGGCCGCGGAGCCGGAACCCGAGCCAGAGCCAGAGCCCGAGCCGGCCGCGGCTACTCCGGCGACCGAGCCTGCCCCCACGGAACCCCGCGACTTCACCCAGGAGCTCCACACCCTGGATGAGCAGGAGTTGGCCGTCGCCAAACGCTTCGACGAGGGTGAAATCTCCCACATGGAGGCAAAGCGCGAGGAGATCCAACTCCGCGGCCTGCGCGATAACGTCGCCGCGGCCCGCGACCACGAACGCGCGATCGCGAGCAGCGCGGACGCTATGTGGAACCACGAGCTCAAGGTCTTCCACGCCGACCACAAGGAATACACCGGCAACGATTTGGCCGCCAGGAGTCGTCAGTCCGCCCTCGGCCAGGCCGTTCAAGACTTGTCGACACCGGAGAATCTCCGCACGCGCACCCATGCCTGGTTTCTCCAAGAGGCCCACAAGCAGGTTGATGTCGTGTTCGGCGGGACAAAGGTGCCCGACCCGCCCGCGCCCGCCACCGGGCCGGGCGACGTGCCCGTGAATACCTCGGAACCCAAGCCGGGTGAGGCACCACCCAAGACTCTCGGTGGCCTGCCGGCGGCGGCCGACGACGATCCGTCCGCGGATGAGTTCAGCGCGATCGATGCGTTGGAAGGCATGGCCAAGGAAGAGGCGCTCAACAAACTCACGGACGCACAGGCCGACCGCTATCTGGACACCAGCAAACTCCACCATTGAGGATCATCTTGCCCACTATTTACCTCAATGTGCGCGTCGGCTCCGTCCTGATACTGAAACGGGGCGTCGTCAATCTGACGCTGCTACGCAAAAAAGGGCAACAGTGCCGGTTTCGACTACAATCCGACGAGAAGATTGACTTCGAGGTCACGCCCGCCGACGATGGCGAGACTTCACAACCGAAAATGATGGCCGGGGTGCCGGCCTGACGACTATGAGGATTTCTACCCCCGCATAAGTTCCGCCCAAGCGGGTTTTTAACCCGGTCGCAGTAGTGACCTTCATTTTGGCTTCGCCATTTAGGAGGTTCCTGCCATGGCGCGAACCATCATCGGTATTAACGATCCGAAAGCGGTCCAACGCTTTTCGGCTTTTCTCGCCGTCGATACCGCCCGTGTGTCGTATTTCTCTCGAAAGTTCATGGGTGTAGGGCCCGAATCGGGCATGCCCATCCAGATGCTTTCCGAATTGGAATCGGATGCGGGCGAACAGATCAGCTTCGACTTGAGCATGCAGCTCAGGCAACAGCCGGTTGAAGGCGACGATCCGCAAGAAGGCTCGGAGGAGGATCTGCGATTCTTCACCGATGCTGTTTTCATCGACCAGATGCGTGGCGGTGTGAATACCGGCGGGCGCATGACCCGCAAACGCACGGTCCACAACCTGCGCCGCGTCGCCAGGCGGCGACAGAGCGAGTGGTGGGGCCGCGTGTTTGACGAGCTGTTCTTCATGTATCTGTCCGGCGCGCGTGGCATCAATGCCGACTGGGTCTTCCCCACAACCTATGCCGGGTTCGCCACCAACACCCTCGACGCCCCCGACACCGGCGCCAACGGGCACATCATCTTCGCCGGCGCGGCGACCGCAAAAGCGGATCTGGTGGTAGGCGACATCCTCGACACCATTGCCATCGACAAGGCTCGCACGCGCGGGACGGTGCTCGGTGGTGGTAGCGAAGGGATCCCGCAGATCCAACCCGTCATGATCGATGGCGAGGAGCACTTCGTCCTGATCATCCATCCCTGGCAGCTTTTCGACTTACGCACCGCCACCGGCAGCGCCGACTGGCTGGAGATCCAGAAGTCGGCGGCCAGTGCCGAGGGTCGGAACAACCCGATCTTCAAAGGCGGTGCTGGCATGTATAACAGCGTCGTGCTGCAGGAACACAAGGGCGTGGTCCGGTTCAACGACTACGGTGCCGGCGCCAACGTCGACGCCGCCAGAGCGTTGCTCTTGGGTGCTCAAGCAGCCGTGGTGGCCTTCGGCTCACCGGGAACCGGCCTGCGTTTTGACTGGTACGAAGAGACTCGCGATAACGGCAACCAAGTCGTGATCTCGACCTCGAGCATCTTCGGGTTGAAGAAAGCTCGCTATACCATCGACGGCACGGCCCGGGACTTCGGCATCATCGCGTTGGATACGGCAGCCGCCGATCCCACTTAACAGGAGGCCCGAAAATGGCTGATTATTTTGCAGTTCAAGCCCTGGACAGCTACCCGGCCATCGATCAGGCGCAAGCCGGTGAAGTGGGGGTGGCTTACGGGGAATTCACGTTAACCGCGACCGTTCCCTTACTGGCCAATGCCGATCTGATTCACATGGTCTGGCTCCCGGGCAGACATCGGGTGGTCGATGTCATCACCCAGATGGATCTGATCGAGGCCGGCGCAACTCTCGATACCAACGCCGGACTGACCGACGATCCGGACGGCGCGACCGAGGACGAAGATGCCTTGATCGAAGGCGATATTACCTCGGGTCGGGCTGTGACGATGGCGCGCATGGACGAGCCGGCAGGTTTGGTCATCGCGCCAGTCAACAACAGGCGCCGGTTCGGGTTCCAGGTCGATGTGCTTCCGGGCACACAGGCTGCGGGCACCATCCGCATGTGGTTGATGTATCGGGCCTCCGATTCGCGGGATGCGTAACAGCTAGTCGCTGGCGAAGCGATGGCTTGTGGGGGTTGTGGACAACGGCGCGAAGCTCTGAAAAAGGGCTTCGCCCGGATGACGCGCCCCTTCCGACGGGCGACGCCGCAAGCAGCGGCGCCGCCCGCCAAGCTGCCCATCCAGCAGCTTCACGACGAGGAGGTAAGACGCAATGCTGATCGAAACCACCACAATAAGAGGTCCGAATAAGATTGACCCAGCCGAGGGCACGTTGGTCAATCTGCCGAACTACGACGCCACCGGCGATCTGATTCTGAGCGAGACCCACTATCGGTTCGGCCCGCGCGACGGCGATCCGCGTCACTGTTGCAATGTCGAGGATGCCGCGCACGTCAAGATGCTGCTCGCGGTGAAGTGTTACCGCGAAGTCGGCTCGCTGAGTGATTCTGAGAAGGCCAACCTCGCGGGAAAGCCCCGAACGGTGCCGCTTTCCGAACCACGTCCGCGCCCGGCCGGGGTGCCGAACCCGAAGCCGATCCGACCGATCCAAGCGGTCATCCTGCCCCCGCCCGACGAGCCGATTGAGGATCTGGCGCCCGAACGCATGGAGCCCGAAGGCCCGCTCGACCGGACCTGGTTGGAACAGGCGACCGTGACCGAGATCCAAGCTCACTGCAGGGACTTGACGACCCCCGAGTTGAACGAGCTCGAGGAGTGGGAAATGGAGCACAAGGAACGCCAGGGGGTCTTCAATGCCATTCGGGCAGAACTGAGACTCCGTAACCTCGGCCAGGAAAGTGACGAGGACGATGGCTCAACTGCTGCAACCGCTTAGCCTGCGCGAGCTGGTGTTCGCCTGGCGCGAGCGCGTCGACGATTTGCTCGGCGACGTGGATGATCCGTGCCTGTGGGAGAACCAGGACGAGGATCTCCTTTGGAACAACGACGAGGCCACGCGCTTCGCCAACGCCGCCCAACGTGAGTTCGCCCGCCGGCGTCCCATCCTTGATTCGACCACTGCGGATGTTGTCGAGATCGCCATCGTCAAGGGCCAGCACACCTACGCCTACGACGGGCGGATCCTCGATATTCGCCGGGCCCGCCTCGATTTCGGTGAACTGACCGTCAACGGCACGTTCGCCGACAGCTCGACCTGGACCCTGGGCACCGGCTGGTCGATTGCGGCCGGCGTCGCGAGCTGCGACGGCACCCAGGTGGCGGATTCGGACCTGGAGCAGCCGGAGGTTCTGGTCGCCGACACCAAGTACGTCGTCACCTTCACACTGTCGAACGTCACCGCCGGCGCCATCCAGCCGCACCTCGGCACCGCCGCCGGCACGGCGCGCACGGCTGACGGCACGTTCACGGAGACCATTACTCACGCCGGCGCGGCCACGTTGTTCCTGCGCGCGGACGCGAGTTTCGTCGGCGACGTGGATGACGTGTCGGTCAAGCAGGAAGGCCCGCTGGATGTCGAGGATTTGACCAAGACGACCCGCGCCAAACTCGACCGCACGCGCTTTCGCTGGGAGGGCAAGACCGCCACCTTGCGCCCCATGGAGTACATCGAGGACGCGGACGGGTACAGCCTGCGCCTGGTGGACACGCCGGACCAGACCTTCACCTTACGCCTGACCGTCGGGCGCATGCCGCTGAACGACATGCTGTGGTGCGATCGCCTGGATGACTTCCTCGAGATCAGCAATCGCCACCACCTGGATCTGATCGACTGGATGGCCCACGAGGCCTACCAGAAGCGCGACAGCCAGACGTTGAACCTGCCGCTGGCCTCGGCCTACGCCGATCAGTTCACCGAAAAGGTAGGCGAACGCCGGCCGGCAGTTATCGAGAAAGTGCTCCGCGAGGACCGCAACCTCCGTCGGCGCGCAAGAGCCCACTTTTTCTGATGAGCAAAGAACCGACATCCCTGGCCGCCTTCGAGCGCCGCAAGTACCAGCAGATTTGGGGGTACAGCCAGTATCGTCACTACTCGCCCGGCGAGCACGCGCTGCCAATCTTCCGCCAGGTCTGGCGCAAGCGCGGCACGCTCATCGACTTGGGGTGCGGGACCGGCCGGGCCGGCGCCAAGCTCGCCGAGGACGGCTGGGACGTGACCCTGCTCGACTTCGTGGACAACTCGTTGGACTTCAAGGTCTTGGAAAAAGGCCTGCCGTTCATTCGCGCCAATCTCTGGACGAACTGGGAAGGCGAGTACGACTACGGCTACTGCTGCGACTGCATGGAGCACATTCCCGAAGAGAAGGTGACGAAGGTGCTCAAGAACATCGTCAAGCACTGCCGGCGCACGTTTTTCTCGATCCACTTCATGCCGGACCATTTCGGGAAGGTCATCGGGCACCCGCTGCACCTGACGGTCCAGCCGTTTGTCTGGTGGCGGGATCTGTTGCGCGAGCACGGCGAGCTCGTGGACGCCCGTGATCAGATCGGCATCGGCGCGTTCTTCCTGGAGAGGACAGAACATTGACCCTGCAAAACGGCCAATTTCCACTCATGGGTGCCGAGCCCGGCGCGCGCCACCGTTTGCGCGATCACTACAAGGGCAAGGTCAACATCGAGCACGCCCACATTTACGCGAGCATTCGGACGAACATCCGCCGGCAGCTCCCACAGGTCGGCATAGACCAGCGCGCGAACCCGCAGAAGGTGATGCTCATTTGCGGCGGGCCGAGCACCGCGGATTTCCTGACGGAAATCAAGCGCCGCAAGCGCCAGGGCTGGAAGATCGTGACGCTCAACAACGCCCACGAGTGGGTGCAGGAGCAGGGCTTGAAGCCGGGTCTCCAGATCATGCTGGACGCGCGCCCCTACAACGCGCGCTTCCTCGAGAACCCGGTCGACACCTGTCGGTACATGCTGGCGAGCCAGTGTGATCCCAGCTTGTTCGAGGCCCTCGAGGACAACGAGGTCTTCATCTGGCACGCCGCCGGCGAGGAAGAAAAGAAGATCCTCGACAAGTATTACCTGAAACGGTACGTCCCCATCCAAGGCGGGACGACCGTGGGCACCCGTGCGCTTTTCCTGCTCTACACGCTGGGCATTCGGAAAATCGCCATTTACGGCATGGACTCCTGCATCCGGGATCGGAAGCACCACCATGCCTACAAGCAACCTGAAAACGACTCGGAGATTATTCACCGGCTCCGGATCGGCAGGCGGATCTTCTACGCACACCCTTGGATGACCGTACAGTGTGACGAGCTTCTCCAAATTCTTCCCATGCTCCCCAACGATCTTAAACTACAGTTCAAGGGCGACGGATTGATCCCGTATGTGATCGGTGAAATTGTGAAGCACGGCAAACCGCCGCGCATGACGATTCTGAAAGAAGGCAAACTGCTAGCAGAGGAGTAATACGATGGCAGCAGGCACTTGGGATTTTTTCAAACGAACCAAAGAGCACCTCGGGCTCGCGACGTTCGATTTCTCGGCACGGGCGCTGCGGATCTCGCTGCATAGTATCGGCGCCTCCGTGAACCTCTCGGCGAACAACGACGTAACCGCTCTGTCCGAGATCGGTTCGGAGCTCGCCGCGACCCGCGGGTATTCGGTGAACGGCGATACCATTTCCGGTGGTCTCTGGACGCTCTCCGCAACCGACGCCGTCTATAAGGGCGTGACCGGGGTGTTCTGGTCGGCCAACGGCGGCAATCTGGGCTCGGGCACCATCAAGTACGCGGTGCTGCATGCCTCGCTCGCCGCTGGCTCACGGTTCCCTCTCGCCTGGGTGACACTGAGCACCACGCCATTCCTCGTTGCGGATGCGTCACGCTTGACCATCAACAACGGTGGTGGCGACTACTTCAAGATTCAGTGACGTGGCGCCCCTGGTAGGAGCCCCAGTCCGGGTAGACGTGGGGCCGGCGAAAAAACTCACGCCGGAGGAGAAGGCCGAGCAGATTCGACGGAAGGTCGAAGCGATTGCGCTCGACAAAAAAGTCATCGCCGTGCGTTACGAAGACCATCATCTGATTTTCGACTTCGAGGATGGGATGGCGGTGTCCTTATTCGCGGGGGAGCTGCACGAAGTCTAGGAGCGAAGATGAAAACTCTAGCAAAACTCATGCTGCTCGCAGTGTTGTCTGTGGCGCCATTGGTAGGCGCGCACGCACAAGTGGCCCCCGCTTATCTGTTCTATATCACGGTATTCGAGGGCGCGGCCGAAGCGATTGTCTGGCGTGTGACCTACGTCGACATGGACGCCTGCCAACAAGCCAAGGCCACATCGACGTTGCGCGTGGTCACACCCACAGTCGTTCCGTTTGAATCGATCACCGCAGCAAAGGCACTGGTAACGTGCAGCGATAAACCCGATTGGCCGGTCGCGCTGTCAATCGGAAAAATCCCAATCTCGGTACTGTAGAAGGCAGATGATCGCGCAACCCACCATCGGCCCGCTAGCATTCATCGCCGGTCCAGGCGACGTGCGCCATACGAATGTGCCGCTGACGTGGCTCACGGCCACGACGCGCCGCCTAGTAGCCGACTTCTTGTGGCACCAACTGGTGATCAACAGCAGGAAACGCCATGACTGACTTTGTCGCATTGAAAGCGGAACTCGATACCGATCCTGAATCCCGTGGCTACAGTGGCATGACGAGCCAGCAGAAGGTCGACGATCTCAACACCATCTACCGCACGGTGCCCGTAGACGTCGTGAGCGGCTCCGACATTTACAACGCCATCGACCAGGCTGAGTTCGATGTCTTGTCTGCGGGTGACAAGGAAAAGGTGGACCGTATCACGGCGCTTGGCGATCGGATTGTGGTTGCTGACGCGGGACGGGCACGCACTACCTTGCTCGCTGTATTCACCGCAGGGGCAGGACCAATTACTCGGGCCGCGCTCGCGACGCTCAAGACTCGCGCGGTCTCACGCGCCGAGGAGCTTGGCTTCGGCGAAGTCGGACTTGGGTTCATCGAAAATGCGGAGGCATTACCCTAATGGCTACCGTCAAGATGAAATATGCTGCCAAGGCAACATTGACTTGGGGCATGACAAACCCGGCGAGCGATGCAAACTTACTTATTGGCAGGCAGTCCACAGCCGTCGACAATCAGCTTTCCACTCTGTACATGGACGTCATCATCGGTGGTCTGTTCAAGCTGCATGCTTCGACCGCGGCGGTGGGCGTGATCGAAGTGTGGGCCTACGGCTCCTGGGATGAAGGAACCAACTTCACTGCAGACACTAGTGGAACCGATGGCGCATTGACGCTGATTGCGGAAACGAAGGCCCTACTCCGTCTTGTGACCGTTATTCCAACCGCGGCGGTGAACGGCGACGATCTCTTTTGGGGACCGATTGGACTCGCGCAAATCTGGGGCGGGTTGATACCGGACCAATGGGGATTATGGGGCACCCATGACTCCGGTGGCGCGTTGCAGACCAGCACGACCGAGTACCAAGGTATCAACTTCGACTCGGTGTAACTGCCAGTGGGCAGTCAACAAGACCACCGGGAGTAGAATACTGTGTTCTTCCCGCGCCCGCGTCGGTATCGGAATCCCGATCAGTCGATGCAATTTTCTGTCGGAAATCAAACGGCGGGCGATGATGGTAATAAGTTCACCCCAGGTGATTATGGCAATGTAGTAGATGCCCCTGCTTGGTGGATCGATGGCGCGCAGATCACAAACAGTGCCATCACAATAGCCTGTTGGTCCTACCACTACAGTTTCGCTGTTCAAGATTTGCGATTCGTCAGTCGTCAGGCGTCGAGTGCGGAAGACAATCACGCATTTATGCTTGGGATGCGTGCCTCCGGTTCTCTTCGCAATTTACGCACTCGAGTTTCAGGAAGTATTACCTCCGGGACTGTTCTCGGCGACACGGATCTTGTGGGGCGAACCAACGAGTGGATTCATGCTGCTTGCGTTTATGATCGTTCCGAAACAATCATTCTTGCACTCTATCTCGACGGGGTTCTTGATAATGTGGGTGGTGACGGTCAAACGGACCTTGGCAATCTCATTCAAATCGCAAATGCAGAAGTATTCATTGGGAATGATGGAGGTGACGCAGATAATTCACCTGATGCTTGTTTGGCCCATGCGGTAATTTGGAAACGTCCATTGACTGCGGCGGAAATTGTGATGCTTGCAAAAGGCCGTTGTCCATCAGAACTGCATCCACAAGACATCTTAATGTATTACTCCCTCAACAGTGGGTGGAGTATGGGTCACGATCTCGCGTCGAATAGGCACGATGATGTAGTAAAGAGGGGAGGTGGTATTAGAATACCGGCAGGAAAGTATCATCTGGCTACGAATGGCCCGCGAAAGCCACCTGTAGGTCTTGCGCCACCCGTCATGCGTCCGAGTGCCGACTTTCTTCCCTGGCAGTTCATATCCACTCCCGAAGAAGGCGTCCAGCCGACCGTCGGGGACTTGTCGCTGGTCGGCGTCCAGCCGGCCGTGCAGCTCGAGGGCGGCGCGCCGGACGACCAGCCGGCGATTTTCTTCCGAAGGCCGATGTTCCCCTGATGTTAGAATTTAATGGCAGACACTCTGCGGTATCTAAGACGGCGGTTCTTTTAGCCGATTTGCGTCAAGTGAGTGTGTCGTGGTGGGGCATTCATGATAATGGTGTGCTTCCACCACGAGTTATCGGGACTCTAAGTGATGAGGGTGGATGGGGAGTGCGGGCAGAGAATAGTAAAACGCAATTTGTCGTTGGTCGCAATACCATTTTCGATAAGCATGAAGCCGACACGACTTTTAGTACAACGGAGGTTGTCCATCACATTGTTACTTGGGATGGTGGTTTGGCGGATGGTGCAGTGCAAGCGTGGCATGACGGCGTTAAGGACACGGTTACTTACACTGGAGGATCGGGAGTACATGAAACAGGTAATGGAGAGGATCTGGATTTAGGTTGGCAAACGGTTAGTGGTGTTAATACTATTGGGTGGATCGGCATTTGGGGGAGGGTGTTGGATGAAGCGGAGGTAATTCAATTATTTCATCGAAGATCACCGTTACATTTTCTTAATGAACTGGTTGCTTATTGGCGTTTAGACAATGAACTGACCCAGAAAGATCTTATTGGTAATGTGGATCTACGTTGGGATGGTAATGATAGCTCTGGTGTTTGGCGGTTTACAAATATCGACATCGTGGATCCACCTGCGTTCAAGTGGCAGGGGCAACAGCACAACCCGGTTGACCTAGCGCCGGACGCGGATACGATGTTTACGAAATTTCGCGGTCTAAAAGGCATAAAGAGATAGGCCATGCTTGATCTGCGTTCCGTTATTTCCGGCACCTCCGACCTTTTGGGTAGAGACCTCGAGCGTGCTCTTAAAATAGCGTTTCACAATCTCGTCCCGGTATCGGTGGCCTGGTGGATGGTCGCGCCAGCGGCTAGCAATCACTTTTGTTTTCACCAGGGCGATGCAGGTAGCATTGGATGGTGGGTTCAAGTCTCATCGTCGAACAAGTGGGAACTCCTAATCTTTCGGTCGACGACGAACTATACGGGGGAAGCTGACGCCACTCCTCCGGGCGCAGTACTCGCACACTATTGTTTTACATGGGACGGCGGATTTGGTGGTAATAATACACGTTGGTATTATGACGGCGTCGAATCGACAGTTACCGAAACAGCGGGATCAGGTACTCACAATATAGGATTACACCAAGCCAGTATCGGTTTATCTGGTTTTGGTACAGATCAGTGTGACATGGGTTGGATCGGTGTTTGGGGCCGCGTCATTCATCCTGGCGAAGTCCAGGTACTCTCCAGACGCTACTCGCCATTATTCTTTCCTAACGGCTTACGTCATTACTGGCCGCTCAAATCTTCGGGGAAACTTCAACACGATATGGTTGGTGCTCTTACTCTGAACGCCGAGGATGGTCCGGCATTTGCCTTACATGACATCGAGGTTATCGAGCCGTTCAGGTTCCCGGATTTCATGTCAGGCGCCCCGGTAGTCGCAACAGACCCGGTGTTTGTTAGACGGCCGCCGATAGCAAGGCGGCTCGGCTGATGCTTGATCTAAGTGACCTCCAGAGATCGCGCTCACAACTCGCGCTCACAGACCTGACGCAAGCGTCGGTCTCGTTATGGGCGAGGTTAGATAACGATATTGTTGCCCCTTTCATCTTCAATATCGATGTCGGAACCGATCACGGTTGGAGGGTCGTCACCCTCACCGGCGCCACGGGATTGGTGCTTCGCGTTCTCGTCAATAAGCCGACGTTTGCCGAGTGGCGTAGTGTCACGGAGTTTAATAAGACTGACATCCACCACTTGTGCTTCGCTTGGGATGGCGCGTTTACAGCGGCAGGGATGCGGATGTGGCTCGACGGGGTTGAAAGCACCGTAACGCTTACTTCCGCAGGTTCCGGCTCGCGCGTTTTCGGCGTCCCAGAACTGATGGAGCTTGGCTCCACGACCGCTGCCGAAACAGGGGACATGGGATGGCTTGGTATATGGAACCGCCCCCTCGCGGCGGCGGAGGCGATTCAACTATCTCACAAACGGTCGCCGCTCCATTTCCCCGATGGCTTAGTGAGTTATTGGAGGCTTGATAACGAACATTACTCCCATGATTTAGTGGGGAACGTCGATTTATTTCAACACCTTGGAACTGGCCCACAGTTTTGGGTGCCTTCCAATATCGACATCGTTGATCCCGTAGGCTTCCAAGTCATTCCCGGTGCCGCAGCAACCAACCTCCCGGATGCGGATACGGTGTTCTCTAGACGGCAACAGATAGCGTCAAGGTGGAGCCCTTAGATGCTCACTTTTATCAGTGCGAATGAGGTTGTCTCCGCAACGCCGAATCTAGAGATCACGGATCTCGGCCCGATGAGCGCCGCGTGGTGGGGTCTGACGCAATCCATAGCGACTACCCCGGCAGTTGTTTCAACACGTTTTTTAACAGGCAACGACTCTGGCTGGCACATTGAGTTTGTATCGACTTCCGATCTGCGCTTAATCGTATTCCGGTCGGGAACGGATTATACCGCGACTGGCGACACGACACAGTCGACAACTGAAATCACACATCACGTTGTCACCTGGGATGGCACATTCAATTCCGGTGCCACTCGGATTTGGCACAATGGTGTCGAGGATACTGTCACCGAGGTACTCGGTTCCGGCACGCACGACAGAGGCATCGCGAATCTAGCCCACATCGGAGAAGATCCCGAAAGCGGACAAGATAATTCGCTCGGGTGGGTCGCACTCTGGAATCGCGTGCTTCACGACGCCGAAGCAACGCAATTATCGCACAAGCGTTCGCCTTTATATTTCCCTGATGGACTCATCCACTATTGGCGTCTGAATGAGATCTTTCACGTCGTCGACTCGGTCGGGAATGTCGATCTTCACGCCCTCCCAGCCTCCCCGCCAGCAAGGGTTTTTTCTGACGGGATCGACATCGTTGATCCGGGTGGACTGCAACTGCTTCCCGGTGCGCCGGCAGCTCCAGAAGCGGACATCGACATCGACCCGACCGTCGGCATTCTCAGTGTCAGCGGTCAACCCATCGCGCTTGAGTTTGGACTCGCCCCCACTGCCGGAACCTTAACCCTCGCCGGCCAGGCCGTCCGGTTGGAGGTTGGTCTCTTCCCGAGTTTCGGCACGCTGACTCTCGCCGGCCAGGCCGTCCGGTTGGAGATCGGACTCTTCCCGTCGGTTGGCACCCTGACCCTCGCCGGGCAGCTCGTCCGTGTGCAGATCGATTTGTTCCCGGCGTTCGGTACGCTGACCCTCGC
>SDBT01005204.1_pt1 | contig 21933 bp, 37 predicted proteins | sample 2277101 | NCBI WGS metagenome assembly SDBT01 (sample SAMN10404973, study PRJNA504765) | marine sediment metagenome | isolation source: marine sediment core GS10_PC15, 103 cmbsf | place: Arctic Ocean: Southern Knipovich Ridge | collected 2010 | reverse complement strand
GATCAGTATTGTGCACAAGAATCAGTTCGAGAATCTCGCATACTGCATCAGCACCCCTCATTGAAGTCGTTGGCTCTTTCACTTTCTCCGCCTTTTTAGTCACAGGACTTTTGGCTTTCTTTTTAGGAGCCACCTTCTTCTTTGGTGGTGGTTCTGGCTCATCGTCTTCATCGTCCTCTTCCTGTTCTTCCTCTTCTTCAGGAACAGGCTTTGCTTTCTTTTTGGCTACCTTCTTGGGGGGTGCTTTCTTCTTCGGCGGTTCATCCCCACCATCAAGCCTGGAAAAGTGGTCATCAATAGCAAGAATGATCTCGCTCTCTTCAGCCTCGTCATCATCCAGATTGATCTTGAAATGGTCAACAACTGCCGACAATTCATCCAGAGACAATCCTGACAAAATATCTATCCTGTCATCGTCATCGTCCAGATTGAGAGACTCAGGATCGAATTCTTCGTCACCCTCGTCGTCCTCTTCCTCTTCTGGTTCATCCTTTGCTTCTTCGTCCAGCTCTTCCTCCATAGCTTCAGTTTCTTCTATGCAGGTTTCCTCATCAGGACACTTCTTGCAGTTCTCATCCTTTTCGCCAGCATAAGCACCATGGCAAAGCTGCTGTTCTTCCTCTACTGGCTCCGGTTTCTTTTTCTTAGCAGAAGCCTTCTCGGTTGTTTCTTTCGGTGTTTTCTTTGTAGCCATATTCTTTTGTCTCCTTGTTAGTATTATAACGAACTGCCTTCATTAGAATTCCACTCCACCTTCTTCACTAAAGGTATCACCCCCCATCATATCGAACAATTGAATAGACTCAAAAGCATCCATTCTCTCCAGAACACTTTGTAGCCTCTTGGTTTCCAAATATTTCTGAAAGCGTTGACGATTGAAAGCGGATGGTTCAAAATCAAGAAGCAAATCTTTCCTCAACCAAACCAACCGCTCCGCTAAACGAATGGTATCTACATCAGCCTCTTTTAGAACCTTGGATTCTATTACTCCCTTCGTGGTCTTATAAGTCCTAACCAACTTCACGGCTGTCTTTATACCAATGCCAGAAGCCCCCTTGATGTTATCGGTGCTATCTCCTGCCAAGGCTTGAACTGTAATCCACTGCTCTGGTTCAATGCCATACTCATCAGAAAACCACTTGTACCCCTTTTCTTTGGAAAGATCGTATAGCCTGACTCCTCGCCTGAGTAGCTGATACAAATCTTTGTCTCTGGCAACCACCACTGTTCTCCCCTTAGACATATCAATCAGAGTGGCCAGAACATCATCAGCTTCATATCCGGGGCACCAATACTGCGCTATTCCCGCACTAGGGAGCATAACCTGCAACTCCTTCATTTGTCTCCTCATGTTGCTGTGGTGCTCCATAGCTTCTTCGTTATAGTCTTTCCTCCTGTTTGCTTTATACTGCGGATCAATTTGCTTGCGCACCGTTGACTCTCTATCCCAAACAACAGCCCATTTAGCTGAGGCACCATACCTATCAATCAGATAGATCAAATCCCTGAAGAACGAGAATAGCGTTCCAGTGGGAATCCAGTGACCTCCGGATGACTTATACCCCAGAGCTTGACAGTATTGTGTCTGCGATCTATAACTTAGGAATGAGCCATCTATGAGCACATTGTTGGTCATCATCATTTGCTTGGTTCTACCCCCTTTCTCCTTCTACGACCATAGGCTATCTTCTTGAATGAACTAAATCTCAGAACCACGATAGCCTCATCATCTGATGCATACTTCTCTTTCAAAACAGCAACGGGTAAATGCCTAAAATTGGCATTCAACTCAGCTTGCTCCATTGCTCTCTTGACCAATCCAAACCCTGTTCCAGTCAGCTTACACTCTATTGATAGTATAGCACCCTTGGCAAAAGTAACAGGTGCCACCACGTCAGGAGTGTTATCCCCCAAACCTCTTTTGCTGTTGCGCTCAACTCCGAACCATCGAGCAACTCTTCTCTCGAAAGATTTCCACGTTCCCGAAGCTGTCTTTCCCGGCATCACAACCACCGCCATTGTATACGTTTGTAGAAATCTTCAGGTCGTTTCTTGCCACATCGACAACAGTGATCATAAAGCTGTCCGCCTCCACCAAATTTGTTATGTGGCCGACGTCTTATCTTGTGATGGATAACACATTTCCATGGCAGTTGAAAGAAAGCCACTATCCAAACAATAATGGCAAACCACAGATAAGGGTTGAAAGCAACAAGGTCTTTCCACAACATTACAAACATTTCTCCCCCTTCAGCTAATAACATTACCATGGGCATCTTGCTCTCTGGCAAAACCAGCACCCTTACGTGCATTCCTGATTGACACACTACCCAACACGCCAGTGAAACGGGGGCACATAGGGTCAACTCCACCCGTCAACTGGGCCCAAGGTGAACCCGCTCCAGTATGCTCCAGATTATATATAACTCTCTGAGCGGGACAACCTCCACTGCAACAATATTTCCAGGGGCACTTAGTACATTCACCAGCCGCAGCATCTTCCTCATGAAACTTACGCAGAGTTTTCATCACCAAACTGTGTTCCCAAATCCAGCGTAGAGACTCATCTTTGGCATTACCAGCCACCAGCCTCTTACATTCTTTCCACCCGGCGCAGCTATGGACATCGCCATTAGGTCTAATCAGCATCACATCCAAACCAGCATGGCAACGGGGTCGCTGATCTATATATCCAAACAGATGGCCAAAACTGAGTGGACAACCGATCCTGAAATCCGGCTTACCTTCCCATTCATAAAGTGTCTTCTGAACTATAGCAAATTCTTCAGGAGATAACATCGTATCACTCACATTATCTCGTGCTCGACCCTGGGGAACCAGCCGCAGGAAAGACACCTTATCAATCTTCAGCATTTTCGCAAGAGCCAAGAAGCTCTCAATCTGATACCAGTTGCAAGCCATAGGGGTAAAATGCAGCTCAACTTCCAACCCTATTTCTTTTGCAAAAGCTATTGACTCCAGCGTATTGTTGAAACTTCCCGCAACCCCCACCACTTTATCATGCACCACAGCATCAGAACCTTCTAGGCTGAATATGATCTTGCCCCAAGTTTGACTAAATTCCCTCTTGAGAAAAAACAAGTCTTCGTTGCCAATGCCCTCAACCAAGACAACTTCATCAAAAGCAGAAGGTTCATCTCCAGTGCGTGTAATCTGTTCTGCCTTCTTTATCCCACTGGTATAGAACAGAATACCCATACCGTAATCCACTATACAGCTGACCACTCTTTGCCAGTCTGGATATACCAGCGGATCTCCACCACTCAAAGATATTACCTCAGCCCCCAAATTGCTTGATTGCACCACCAGGTCAAGCCACTTTTCCAATGACAGCTCGCCATCTGTCTCTGCATCTGGCGTTGATTCCGATGAGCAATGAATACACCGACCGTAGCACCTGTTGGATAACTCGAATGATACTTCCTCCAGCTTGACATCTTCCATAGCATTTCCTTTCACGATAAACAATCACATAACAGCTCCCATTATAATTATACAAATAACCAAAAAATTTCACATTTCCACAGCCGAAAGAACTGCGTGTCTTATGGTGTAATCTAAGCCCTTGATGACATTACGACTCACACCAAAATACTTCCCCAGCGCAGTTGGGGTGATATTGTTAGAAGGGGCAAACTGATACAAATCCTCTGGTCTCTCCACCATAACATCGAATACCGCAAGGGGTAATCCGCTCAATTGCTCCCGGCTGTGTTGCAGGAGCTGTTCCCATGTCAGCTTTTCCTCAGCATTCCACCACTGGCACTCAATATATTCTATAAGAGTACCATAATCATCATCGGGAAGGGGAAATTCTCCAAAACAAGTGAATGCCCCATCTTGTCTCAATTGATTCTTGTCTCTCGCCTCTCTAGCAAATAGAATCAAAAAATGATTCTTGAGAGACTTGGCATAATAAGTTGTAAACTTCCCCTTCTTCCTATTGTGCCCCTTCAAACATTCACGATAGATCAAATAAGATTCTTGCAACAGGTCTGCTCTATCCAGAATCCTTCCCTTAGAAAATCTTGACACCCAATATCTCGACACTTTGCGTATTTCAGGACTCATACGCCCGCGCATAACTTATCTCCTACATTGTCGTGAAGTGTCCTCTGCCCTCGCTCCTGACACTTCTATCGTGTATATGATCAAATACCCATCAGATGCCTTCTACGTGGCTCTTAGGCTCACCCCCCCAAACGATTGTCTATAATACTCTCAGCGTCTCTCTTGGCTTCACTGGGAAGCTTGTGATTCTTGGTTATATTGATTAGTGCTACCCCATCTAACGATCTAATCTTGGCAAAATAATATAGCTTTCGCCTAGCAGTACTATCATACCTGATTTCCACTTTGAAGCCTTTGTAAACGCAATCTTCCATGAAATACTTTTCTCCCCATTTCCAAAACCGTATCATGCTAATCACCTCACACTGAAGGATTCTCACCGCCTATCTTGAACCAATAAACATCCACTCTAGGGAAGCATTCATCTCAGCGTCCCAATAATTACTACATCTATCTATCCCTATCCGGTCAAGTAGCATCTGTTGGACGCCCCTAAAATTATGTGGAACAGGTGGAGATAATGAAAGTTCTATTCGCTTTTGCTCTTCTGGCCCACCATCCCAATACATCTATCTCGCCTCCTATCTTCTGTCATCGGCCTTTCAATACGGCTTCAATAGTCAGATCCACATCATATGCGTACTGCCGGGCTATATCTTCTATGTCAAAATGTTTCATCTCGATACCGGCCTCCTCAACAGCGGCACATATTTTAACCATCGCTTCACGAATACGCTTCATGCCACCAGGAGCCACCATCATTTCCGCTAACAACTCCGCTTGTAAAAACGCATTATGTATGCCTGCGCCCATTTTATTTCTCATCCTCACATCACCTCCTCATTCTAATGCCCCACAATCATCTGTGTGTGTAAATCATTGACAAAATCTTTAGCTTCTGCAACAGTAACGAAACAAGCAAAGTAGAAGTAATCTACTGCGTCATACCACCCCTTGACCTCCCAAGGCGTTTGGTCGGCTTCTGGTATCCCCTGTCGCACCCCCGTTTTCTTTATGCCTATTGTCCTCAATGACGATGCCCTCACCGATTCCGTTTTATCTTTATTCCATAGATGCAGAATTCCAGCCATCTTACGTTATCTCCTCGTCTCTAAGCCAAGCCAAAAATTCCGAATGCTCTCTGGCCTCAGCAACGGTCATGTGAAACACATTGCCACTGGTCTGATCAGTTGCTTCCCCCACCCCTTCCCCATCCACTGTGTAGCTACAAATATGATCCAAACGGTTTAATTGTTTCATCAACTTCGCTTTCTCCACTCTTTCCTCAAGAGCCTCCACCGAACCATGAGACAATTCAATACGATGACTAAGTGGAATAGCTTCTAATATTAGATCATCAAGCACAGTGTACAACTTGTATGGAGTCCAACTTTTCATAGTTCCACCTCGCACTGAAGAGCTTTATCCAATTGGCTTTGGAAATTTACCAACTTTCCTTACCGCAAGAACAATAGCTCTAAGAAACTGCTTTCTCCCCTCCACAGATATTCTAACCTTGGCATCATCTATAGCTTTTCTTTTAGTATCGCCTATTGCAAAACCTAAACCTGTATATAATTCACTTACTCGCCAAACCTTTTTGCTCTGATAATCACACCTATATACAAAAGTCTTCATATAGCTTTCTAATTGTATATATTCACCAAGTTTCTGGTCAACATCCTCCACACTTACACCATTTCTAATCCAAAATAACAATTTCACAATATCACCTCGCACTGAAGGATTTTGTACCGGTCGGATTCTCACCGCCACAGGGGGCAACATTTCGCTTCCCACCATTATTTCGGTTGCCATAAACAAGGAACGTCCGCCGTGCTCCTGGTCAACCTAGTTGCCCCCTTCGTGCTATTGAGATTTTTGATGGCTTATTTCCGCACCGACTAATTAGACATAGTCTAGTAATTCCACAGTATACCCACTACTGGAGCTTTTCGTTGCACCCGAAATAACATCTGAAATCATATTGACCTTAAAATTCTGTTCCAATAGATTGAAGAAAATATCAGCATCGCAGAACAAACAGCTTCCTGTTACTGTATATTTCCCCCTCTTTGTAAGTAAGCGGTGGGGATTACCACAAACAACTCTCAAGTGGGGAATATCGCTTGTTTCAATTCCAATCCCGAATTCTTCTGGGGAATACAAAGGTTCACCGCCAGCCTCTACAAATAAAGCACGTATTTTATCCAGCATTGCTTTATCCTCATCGTGGATAATGATTGCCATTGTTCATTTTCCTTTCTGGGGCCAATAACCCCCAAATTAGACAGCTAACCAGTCTAGCCATTATATCCCCCACAACCATCATAATGATCACATATCACACAAGCCGCTGTGTGGGGGCAATCTACAACAACCAAACCCTCAATCATCGCCATCTCACCAGGAGTCATCAATGCTTCCCCACAAAGCAGATTCTCATCGCTGTTATGGTTATTCACTATCTGTTGAAGCTCTTGTCTCATAATGGTCTTCATCTCATCTCTCCTTATCTCGTTTAGCCACCACGCAACCAATGTTTGATTTCTATTTCCTCTTCCAAATAAACCATATCGGCCAGAACAGTATGTGGTTCCACTGGTTTGGTTCTTATGATCTCCCCGATTCGCCAATCCTGCCCCAAGCAATCTTGATACCCTCCGGGAGTTGGATACCGTTCTTCTCCAACTTCATCGCCAATATATGTAAAATATAATTCACATTCTTTGCTGCGCACATATAAACAGCTAAAAACAGCAACAGTGCCTTCAGTATACATCTTCACCCATTTCATGGCAGCATTAAGCCCTTCCTTTGTTCCTTCATATACAGCCAGTGGGCCGCAACCTAAATTGGGACAAACCTCCTCCTCAACCTTATAAGTTACCATCCTATTTCGCCATTTACTGCCCCCTATAAACGACCTTAGTACTCCAGTATCAAAACTGCGGTGCATCAATTTAATTCCACGTAGTTTTTCCATCATTATCTCCTTATCTCATTTATAAAAATATCACCATATCGGTCGTAACAATTTATATAGTTTATATGCCACCACTACCACCACTATCAATACCGCTCCTGTTGTTATTGACATCCCCCACCCCTCCTTTCTCCGTATCAACTCAGCACCTGTCCTCACCATGAGGTCTTAGCTTACCAGAGCCACCAGCCTGAGTTTATGTCTGGAATTGACAGGAGTCTTAATTTGAGATACTCAGCATGGCTCAACTGTATAATAAAATACAGGACAGAGGATGCTTTCATCCGCATGCCTTTCACGGGTGTCTCCACCACTCTCACTCCTGCCTTAGGTTGTTGCCAACCATAGTCACAATAATATCCTCCTTCTAAAAACCGATCAAACAAAATTACCTTCTTTACCCAACTATCAATCGCACTACCTTCTTATATCATGCTCACTCACTTCCTTTGGTTTTGCCCCTACAAAGCAGCCCTAAGTAATTGATTTGTTTCCACTATTAGCTCTATCGCGTAGCAAACGAGCAACCTGTCTATTCCTCACCGACGTTGCTCCCAGGTGAATCGCTTGCCTACGTTTCCTTTCGCTCAAATCATAATGGGGAAAATTCAATCTGTCTTGAAACCACCTCCTTTTAAGCCCCATTCTTTGGGCAAACCTATGAAGCTCACCATCGTTGTTGGTATCTGAGAATAAATGACAACTCCACTTGAAACACCAATTGGCAGATCGTAAGGTATCTACGCAAATCATCAACTGCTCCCTTGCGCTATTTCATCTGCTTGTAAACGTACCGCAGAGTTGTTATCTTACCCACTAACGACTCAATCTGAGAAACATCTTGAATCTCACCAAACATATTGAGCCCACTGTAAGAAGATGGATCATCCTGAGTAGCTTTCAGAACTTTCGCCTTATCAGCTAAGTCAACAGCCAATCTATCCATCCTATCAGCTAGCTGTCCTTTCGCAAACGCCAGATTCTGAGCCACATCCGCTCTGATCTGCTCAAGTCTATCATCTGCAGGAGGCATCTCCTCGTCCTCGTCAGGAGCCACCGGTGCTGTGCTCTGGTCTATTACCCGTATCTGCTTCAGGATTACCATCTCGTCAAAGTCTGGTCGCAGATACCTGTGTCTACCACCTTGATCATCCACTACAACAGCTGTCTCACCATATCGAATAAGAGAACCAAAATAGCGTTCTCCATCTTCAAAGACAGCCTCCACCCTTGGTTTATCAGCCAGAATCTTTCTCATCTTAGACGAAAGCCCCATAATCTTAGTCTCTTTTTTCTTGGGGTTCTCAGCTGGCATAATCTCAATCGAACCAGCCTTGAGTCGGTCGTTGAATTCCGACCGTGGGAGAATCCACTCACGAGCATTGGCATCAGTAAACTTGGATTCCTTGCCGCTGTAGCCAGTCATAACCGCATAGAAGGTTGAACCATCTTCCTGCTCAACTCGGATGTTGCAACCATTGCTCAGTTGATTGAGAACTTCACGAGTAATCTTGAAGGGAAACACAACCCCTGCTGCCTTTTTTGCTATCGAAGTTGTGGTTTTCTCTTCTTTCGGCTTTCTAGTCTTCCTCTCTGGAAGCTCAACACCATGCTTCTCGGCTATTTCAGCAACCGCAACAATAGCGGCTTTCCAAGTAGTTTCCTGGGTCTTCTTATAGTAAGTTCTTGCTGCCACCTGACCTTTGGTTGCAAGCAATTCAAGTATCTGCTGATCTAATGTCAACGTTATTTCCCCAGCAGCTTCGGGTTTCTCCTCCTCAACCACAGGAAGAAGGGGGAGTTCCAATTCTTCTTCTGGTTCAACCTCAGCCAACCGATAAGTGCCATCATCTGGATTATATTCCAGAAGCCTCTTATTGACCAGTGAATCCAAAGTGTTGGTTTTCACACTATCAGGAACTGCTCCCCACTCTTTAGTTGTTATTCTGTCCATTACTTCCTGCTGAGTCTGGGATAATTTTCTTTTTCTGCTTGCCATTTTCCTTATCTCCTTATCTCGTTGTAGTTGATTATACAGCAACCATAGCCAGTACATTTCTCATTACGTAACCGGTTTTAGAATGAAGCTCATCGTGACAGCTTGCGCAAAGATAGGCAATATTCTTACCGTTCTTAGGATTGCGTTTGATATTGCCGTCACGATGGTGACGTTCTATCTTTTCGGTGGATTGACACATTTCACAATGTTTATCTGTGGTGGGAAACAATCTCTGAACCATCTTGCGAATCTTCCAAAGTTCTCGCTGACTCATTACCTTATCTCCTTATCTCTAAAACGGGAGCGGAGTGCCAGCACCTAAAATCAACTCCCCTACGATACTGGCCTCCTGCCTCCCCACTTATCTTTCTCCTTATCTCATTCGGTCAACTATACAGAATATTCACCAGAGTTCTCAGCCCAGTAATTATACAGCGCAGTATGAACCGCATCATCCAAATTCATTTCGTTTTCCCAGTAGCCATCTTCTACTTCTTGAATCCTCTCAGCTATCAGTTCACGCACCGCCTTGAGAATAACAGCCTTATATTGAGGATCGAGTAGCAACAGTATATGGTAATCGTATTCAGAGGAATCTTTCGCAACCTTCTTCTTCTCTTCCTCAGCAGCGATTATATCGCCAAGTTGATCTTGTGTTATCTCAAAACTTCCAGCCGTTGATTCCAGAACCTCATTCCAAATTTGCTCATCGGTGTAAGTCATTATCGGTCTCCCTTATCTCATGTGCATATAAAAGGATGAATCACCACCTGAGTCAATCTGACTCTTAGCCCCAGCCCTACCAGTGTGATTCGTGTGCTGGATTGGCGGTTCTATCTCAACCGCCATTACTTCGAATCGGGAATGTCAAACTACCCAGAAGAAGGAATCAAGTTCTTCCCCTGTGCAACTTATCTCAACTTAACCCGTATCCTTTCTATTCCGTCATTAAAAAAGCTGACTTGTTTGTCAAAGAACTTTATTTCCTTGCTACACCTATAAGTATATCATATATCTGCAGAAAGTCAAGGACTATTTACGCCAGCGACGCCGTATGCGTAAAATACTTATATCCCAGCAAGCCGTGAACCCGCTACCGACAGTGCTTTGGGAGATATGTCAATACCCAAACTTTTTCTATTCAGCTTCTCGCACACAGCCAAAGTAGTTCCGGAACCACAGAATGGATCAAGAACCAAATCGCCTTCATTAGATGATGCCTTAATAATACGCTCAAGCAAAGCTTCTGGTTTTTGAGTGGGATAACCAATCCTCTCTTTGGCCATACCGTTGATAGTGGCAACATACCAAACATCAGACGGTAAAGCCATTTTATGCTGACCCCTACCCTTATTGCCATCCGTTATTAACGCACCTTTGTATTTCAATCTATTTTCTGTTGATTTACTTATTTCTCTATCCTCTAAAACATTATTGGCATTAAATATAATATTTTCGGAGTTAGAATACATTAGTATGCTATCATGTTTGCGGTTCCAACACTTGTCAGTTCTTAACCCCCAACTATAACGCCACACAATTTCGTTCCTAAAATTCTTCTTCCCAAATATCTTATCCATTACTATCTTGAGATAATGGCTCATATGCCAATCACAATGAAGATAAATACTCCCTGTAGATTTCAACACACGATATAGCTCCCACAAGCGCACAGTCATATACGCCAGATACATCAGGTCGCCACCTTTACCCAAAAGATATAGAAGATTCTCCAGCCCCAATCCATGGCATCTTCTGGACATTGTGGCAAACAATACGTCATCCCATTCCCATTTATCACTGAAATCTCCATAATCTTTTTGAGAACCATAGGGGGGATCAAGATAGATGAGATCAACAAATTCACTTCGGCAATTCCGAAGAACATCCAAGCAATCGCCTTCCCGCAATTTATACATGTTCAAACTCCAAGAAAAGAATATGACTCTGACAGGCTTTGCGCTCTTTTATAATATTCATAAAAAAGCCTTTTCTTAATGTTACCAGGGTCTTTCCCATCTGGCAATCTGACTATATACACCTTACTTCTTCCAAAGAAACCTGCTAATTCCTCAGCAGCTAAGTCGGCACCACTCTTCCCAGCATCATCGCCATCAAAACAGATCATAATCCTTTGAACCTTTGACTGAGCACATATAGCATCCACCTGATACTGGCTCATCTTAGCTGTTAATACAGCAGTAGCATCCACACCATAGGTTGCCAGCTTTATGGCATCCATAACGCCTTCCACCAGTATTAAGGTTTCTGACTCAGGTTGAAAATTGTATAACATTCGGTTGGTGGGCAAACCTAAAGGAAACAAATATTTTCTAAAGGGTATACCGTGCATAAGTTCAGCCATTCTGCCTGAGTGGATACTCCTGGCAATAAACCCTATAGGCATAGGTATTATTATCCTATCCGCATAAGCACCTGTCTTGCAGTAGCCAATTCGGAATGACTGAGTAGCTTTCCACGTAATCTTTCTATCTCGGAGATACTCCCAGAACCTTCCCTCTTTAGACGATAGCGGTTCATACTCCGAGGGTAAACCGAACACCTGCTCGATAATGCCATCACCATTGGATGTGAGGAGATTGCTGAAAGCGTTGCGATAGACCTTGGGTGTACCGCCTCGAATTCCGAGGTCTTGAAAAGTCCCCTTGGCATTACAGGCAAAACATATGAATACACGTTTCCTGATGTTGGCCTGAAACGACGGTGTGTTGTCATCATGGAAAATACAATGTCCAAGTATCTCGTCCCCCCTCTGTCTAACTATTTTGATTCCTCGTGCTTCAAGCTCTTGCCGCGACACTGGGCACCTCCTTAGACAAAATTTCATCGGCTCTTTTTATATCGTCAATTATCAACAACTCATAACTGCGATTGATAAACAGTCGGTGTAACAGTTCAGCTCTTGGTTTCATCCAACCCTTCACTTCAATATACAAATCCAAACGGGGAATATAAAAATCCGGCAAGTAAGAATAATTCTTATTGAAAGTAAACCGCTTTGGTTCGTACTCATATTCAACGCCATGGTCAAATAACCAATCTGCTACCTTTCTCTCCCCCTGCATGTAGTACCATCATTAGACAATCTGTACGGTGGATCAGCAAATATCATATCCACTTGCTCAGGTTCCCACTCACTCAAAATTTTCACGCAATCTCCTAAATATAATTGAAAATCTTTTCCGCAAGCATAAGGTAGATTAGACATCCTCTAACCACTCCAAAACATTATTGTACGCATCTATATAATCGCCATCGCCTTCCTTAACATGCAACGGCTCCATTTCTCTACTAATGCGTTTTTTCAATCGTTCTATTCCAACACACCCCACATATCCACGCAAATAAGCCTCTACAACCTCAACAAAAATCTTACTCATACAATCGTCATCCACTTCTCCAATTAGCGAACACAAAGCCACATTCATTTCTGTTTCCAAATCCTCCTTATTAACAGGTTTATCTTGCGATAACTTTTCAGCTATCTCCGCTATCATTGAATTATAATTAGCATGCGCCATCCACCTTCTCCTTCTTCACACATGGACAAAGTATATACTTATTTGTTACCGTATCTTTGCCCAAATGACCAAGACCATAGCATCTTTTACAATTCTTCTTTGGCTTGCCTTTCAGCGCAACCAAACCTCGGGTTCTGACCGCTTCATCCAAATCCTCTTGGTTCTTAAACTCATAAATTTGTCCTGTACCTGTGTCCATTTCAGTCTACTCCTTTCAACCAAGTTTCAACGCTCTTAGCTACATCTAAATATCTTTGAATCTCAGTCTCAGGTGGAAGCCAATTCTCGGGTCTTTTTATTTTGCCATCAGGGTGGTATTGAATCTCTTTTCCCAATTTCCTCATATTAGCCTCATGAACAATTCTGAATATCTCACCACCATCAACTCCCATTTCTACAAATATGCCGAAAACAAAATATAGCAAATCTGCTATGGCATCCAACTGGTCTGCCATGTTGCTCGCATTGCTGAGTTCATCCAATTCTTCTTTCATCCAAACAATCACTTCAGATAGACGATCTTTGTCAATTGGTGTCGGTTGATTTGGTGTAGAGTGCCCCAAACACTGATGAAATTTCGCCACCGAATCTTGTGCTTCTTCGAACATTTTCACCCTCCATTTTCCCCAACGTGAAACTACCACCTTGAAATTCACAATAAACACCAACCAGAATCAACATCTAAATTGGAATCTTACTTTCAGCTACACCTGAAATTCGTTCGTATTTCACCTTCTGAGACAATTCTCTGAAAATCAAGCCAACTTAGCTCGCAGAATTGAATCTTTACTTCTATGCTATCATTCTGTTGATCCTAAGGCTTCCAAAATAGGGTCAGGAAGGCAATCCTAAGAGCACCCCTGTATAATATATCATTATCCCAAATATTCTTTTAGAACTTGAATCATGTAAACCGTGATTGTGACAAGAACCAAGGCTAATTCACCTTAGTGTTTCGCAACCACGTATTTTCAACTTTCACGCACGACCTAAGCTATCCTCGTAGAATATGAAAGCATTTCGTCGAATGTCTCGATGTCATCCAAGATCAATAGTTGATGACCTTGTCGCTGAAAAAGTCGATGTTGAATCTCATTCTTGGGACTCATGTACCCCTTAACCTCTATGTATAAATCCAAATGCGGAATGCGAAAATCAGGTCGGTAAGAATACCCCCCATTAAACACAAATCGCTCTGGTTCATATTCATATTCAATATCGTGGCCAAATAACCAATCAGCCACTCTCCTTTCCCAAGAGGAACGAACCCAGTGGCCTTTATTGGAATAAGAACCAATACCCCTGCCTGCTCCTTGAGATGGGGGTTGGCCAAACATATGGTTCTTCTCACCTATTCGGTTTCCCATCATTGCCCTGCTAATCTTCTTCCTCGTGGCCGCCGAATGCTTCTTGCCATACATATGGTTCTTCTCACCACGCTGGGGAGCACCTATGCTCTCCCTATGTTCTGAAGAGAGTTCCTTACCCTTATGTGCTTCACTTATTTTCTTTCTGGTGGTTGGCGAAAGCACCTTTCCGGCATTAGCCAAACCTATCTTTCTCTTTGTTTCTTCTGTCCGCCGTAGCCCCCTACCTGACTTACTAATCTTCCGCTTAGTCTCTTCGCTGCGTGGTTTCCCCTTCGGCCATGGCATTACTTCTTCACCTTCTTTTTGCGAAGTTCTCTACGGTCGGCATCCACATCTATTAACCCCTTACTGAAATCAGGATATAGGATTATCTCAAAGTTTGCTTTACCGAAATTATTCTTAGCCACCCAAATAGGCAGAAGACCTTCCTCCTTATCATTCGCATCTGCGCCAATCCCCAAAATAAGATTTGACCAATGAGCTTTCTTTTTACTGTAGCCGACATCCCCCAATCCGACTTGTCTCTTGCCATAAGCGACACCTGATAGTTGTGTGCCTGTCCACAAAACCAAATTATGAACTTGACACAAACGTTTCAAGTCGCGAAAAACGGCACCTTGCGTCTCTTGTTCTGAATAAGCCTTTCTACCACTAGACATCAAATCAGCATAGTCGATAACAAAAATGTCTACAGGAGCACCCCATTTCTCCCCCCAATAGTTGAGTTCTGATTCAAGAGTAAGGCTGGTACATCCTTCAGGAATAAAGGCAGTTGCCAATCTGCCCCCTTTCTTTTTCATCTTTGCCAAATCACGCGCTCGTTTTCTCCACAATGCTTCCTCTTCTTCATCCAGATGTCCTGCGCCAATACGTTCGGTTTCAATTCCTGTAATTCTACTATCCCAGCGTGTCTCAATTACCTCCCTACGCAATTCTACAGTAACAAAAAGAACTTTGAATCCGTTCACAAATCCCCGATACGCCAACTCTAGTAGAATAAATGTCTTTCCGATTCCACTTTCACCTTGGATGAGATTCAGACTAGCCCTGGGAACACCAGTAATTCTCCTATCCAACTTAGCTATACCCGTAGGGAGTTTATCAACATCCAAACCACGCTGATGTCTACGATAGCTCTTATAGCGGTCGCTGAAATCCTCAATGAAATCCGACCTACTGATAACATCAACACCAAATTCCTTCTGCGCTTCATCCAGATCATTACGCAGTAGCTCCCGTGCCTCAGTCACCATACCCTTATCGAACAATTCTATACTGGCTACATAGGTGGAGCGCAACTTCCTACCTTCTGCAAAACCTCGTAACTGCTCCAGATAATAGTCAACCTTCTCATCAGACTCCTGCTCCTCCATCCATAGAGATTGCAGAAACTTGTGGGCTTTCTCAACATTCCCTTTGGCTCTCTGAATCTGTGGCTTCCAGATGTCCCACCACTCATCAAGATTATCTGCCAGCCTATGGTGTTTCTGGGCAAATTGAAATAACTGACGTGCCTCCCATATAGTAAAATATTCCACCTTGAGAGCTATGGTGGAATCAAAGCGTATATACTGACTCAAGACTTTCTTCTCAAGATCAGTATTCGCATATAGGGCTTCTTCCTTGTCTCGCATTATCTTATCTCCGCCATTGCTTTTCTTACCCGTTGTCTAGCTATCACAACGTATTTAGCTTCAATATCCATTCCAATAAAATCACGACCTGTATTAACACAAGCAACACCTGTTGTACCACTTCCCATACAGTTGTCCAATACAACCTCGCCTTCGTTGGTGTATGTCCTGATAAGATACTCGAATAAGGCAACAGGTTTTTGAGTGGGAGCTTGACAACGCCATTCTTTAGCATAAATCAAATGATTAACGGGATATTTATGAGTATATACAGCAGTATATTTCCCACTTGTTTTTCCATAGGTCTGCTGCGTACCTAAATCATGCCCTGTCACCACCCTATCGCGTTTTATCATAATAGGATTATATATTGGTTGCTCCCCATAGAAAACCGCAATATCTTCAAATAAGCGAAGTGGTTGTTTTTTTGGCATTTAGATGATTAGACGGCTTACATTTGTTCCAATACCAACAATACTTAAACATCTTCATATTGCTCGCTATCAGCTTTGTAGTAAACGGCTGACTTGCTGTCAACACGATAGCCGCATTGGGCTTGGTAATGCGCTTGTAAACCGCCCAGAGTGGCTCAAATGGTATAATGGTGTCCCAACTGCATTGAGTTATGCCATAGGGCAAATCACAAAGTATCATATCAATGCTTCCATCTGGAATATCTTTCATTTTCTCCAAACAATCACCATGAAGTAATTGCATAATCCCCCCTAAGTCATATTGCGCACCATCTCTTTCCTGAAACCACGTCTAGGAACATAAATAGATTGACGATCAATCCAATCTTGCATTATAGCAGGATGCTCAATCTTGCCATTTCTCCTGATTGACTTTTCCTTGAACTCGTCTTTAATACCGGAAATATAACCTGACAAAGGTTTCCAGTTCTCTTGGGGTTTCCAGAAGTCAACAAGTTCATCATCTTGATCAATGGTATAGTCAGAAAGATTCTGGTATTTACCATAAAGCAAACCCCAGAAATAATGCCACAGTGGTTTCATTCTCCACTTGCGAATTATTGAGTACCAGGAGTAGTGATGTATCCAAATATGGTTGGGATTGAAACAATCATTGGGAAAACCATCGGCATCACACAGGAACTTGGTAGCTTCCAAGGATCTCCCATTGTGATCGCTTATATAGCCAGCCCCATCTGTGTCAGATTGGGCATGATAATAGCCAGACTTTGCAGCTCGTATTCTGCTATTGAGGGGTATACCGTGAACAATATCGGGAAGGTTTATAGAAAACCGCTCCTTAGACCAACCAGCAGAACTCATTTTGAAATAATCTCCGCCAAACCACTGGATAACTCCAGTTCCTATAATAGCATGAGCCAATTCCCAGTTATCTTTCAGGTGGAGTATCTTAGGGTGGTCTTCCTCGCGAAATACTTCATCAAAATCCACCTGCACCAGAATGTTGCTTTTACAGTATTTCCGAGCTAGTGTCTTGGTGGCACCATCCACTCTGGGATTGTTGAGGTCAAGTTCTTCAACAACCAGCTTTATCTTCCCCTTCGTTTCAGATTCCATTATTTTGAGACAATCTATAGTACCATCATCAAATCTGGGATCAGTCACAATAACAAATTCATCAACAACTGGTAGAAGTGATTGTATTGACTCCCGAAAGGGGATGTCAAACGTATTTCCCCACAACAAGTAGCCATAAGCCCCTAGCGTCTTCATCCTCCGCCTCCTCTTTTATTTCTTAACAGCATAAGCCGTTTCTTCGCTCAATGCTCTAAATTCATCGCACCAACTAGCCCCTATAACATATTTGTTCAATGCTTCTTTGACCGTAGGGCTGTTATAATCATGAAATATCATCTTCGCTCCACTAATCATAAGTGGCTCAATCAATACAATATCCAATCCGCAATTATCCTCATCGTGTCCGCCATCAATAGCGGCAAGCCTCACTTTTATATCCAAAAAAGGAACCACTTCTTCAACACTACCTCGTATTGATATGATCCAATCCTGCACCCCCATCATCATTGCATTCATATAAGCTCGTGCAATCCCCAGAGGAACACGGTCATAGAACTCAGTAGTATACATAGTGTGCTTATGCCCACGATCTATATCTACAGTAATGAGCTTCTCTCTTCTGGCTGTTTTGCTACCTGCAGCCATATAACAAGCACCCGCCATCCAATAAGTGCCTGTCTCTATCATATGCCCTTCACCTATGCCAATCCTGGCTTCAGTAAACAATATCCTTCCATGTGTTGGAGTATGTTGCATACCATATGCCTCAGCCCTGGTGTGGTAATCCTCAAAAGTCATATCAGTGGGAAAATCCTCCCATGTGATAGTTGGTATTCCCACGGGATAATCGTACATGTTTGTAGGCTTAGGGTGTTCCATTTTATTTTATCGCCTCCAATTTCTCCAGAATGGCATCAACATCTTCAATTTCTGAGTCTAGCCATCTTCTATTCTCAATATCGGCCACCCCCAACGGAGTAATGGGATCACTATTATCGCGCTGATGACACAGCGCATCAGATTCCTGCCTATATAATCTTCTCACAGCCTCAACTAAAGTTTTCAATTCATCGTCATTCATTATATCCTCCGGAAAATATAACTGGATTTCTCATAGCTGAGAAGTTCAAAACCATGATCAGCTATAAAGCCTATCCACCAAGTAGCAGTGCCATGACTCCCTCTCAAATCAGTCAGCCAGGGAGACATCTCAGCCTCCGGGTGATACACCCCCACATAAGCTTCGGAATCAATCGTAAGTTCATTTACTAACCAGAGAAAACCCCCTTCTGCCAATAGCCTATGTACATTATCGAAGATGAGTTTGAGCTTATGAGCTGAATTATGTTGCAAACAGGTGAGAGTATATATAACATCAATGCCACCCCAACCAAATAGCTTAGCCAACTCCACAGTGTCATCGGCACCAACACAATAGAAGGATTCATCTGGCATCCTGATTTGAGCAACTTCAATCGCTCCTGGTGCATGATCTATTCCAATAATATCACCAACAAGACCGTAACGCTCTTTGTAAGTGTGCCAACTCCAACAGATTTGTCCACCACCACACCCCAGTTCCATCACTGTAGCATCAAATCTTTCCCGCGAAGGCGTTCCATCACAGAGACTGACTTTACGGCGAAAATCATCTATCAGCTCTATCATACCATCAGGAGTCCAACCACCCCAACCAGCCATGGGGTCTTTTCGCACTTGCTCTGGAGTAGCATTTGTCGTATCGGTAAGTAGTATATCAGGTTGATTCCAATAGCTGGCAACATCCTGCTGATCGGATATATATTTTCTCAACCATGGTTTCGCTGTCCCATCATTATCATTCCACATTCTCTGCCTTCTCCTCTGTTTTATAAATGAGAGTTATTTCGTCCCCCTCGCTGCGCAACCGTTCCATCTCCCTCAACATATCGTATATCACATTTCCACCAAGTTGATATTCGGATTCAGCAATCTGTATTTTCTGAGCAATATATAAATATTCACTGGAAGCTCCAGGCTCATACTTGTGACAAAGAAGCTGAAAACCAAACTTGAGAATCCAATCAAAAATCAGTCGTGGACTCTCAATAAACCAATGTGTCCAGTTGTGTGAATCCTCTATGGTGGGATAATGAAAGGCCAAAATGCCTCCCAGCCTCAACACTCTTCTGCAGTGAGCGAACACCATTATAGGTGCAATAAAATGTTCCAGTGTATCATGCAGATAAACATAATCAAAAGATGCTTGCTCAAAAGTCATTTGATGAGCATCCATACATTGTGCCTTTATGCCCAGGTTCCAAGCATGACTAACTTCATCGCGTGAATTAGATATACCAGTAACCTGTAATCCTGCCTGAGCCAAGAGAACAGCCTCCTCGCTGTCACCAATACCGACGTTGAGTATTTGCCCACCTTCCCAAAAGAGTTTGTGCTCCAGGAGCCAATACAGCACTTCACGGACGTCTCTGCTACGGGATTCGCCATCGGTACGATGAACTCCTTCTTTCATATTACGATTGAATATCTCCCAGAACCGGTTGTTCATCATTTATCTCCACTACAGTCCATTCCCCAGTACCCAATCGTTCAGCTGATAGCAAACAATATTTCATAGAGCAATCAATCCCAATGAAGTCTCTGTTGTTCTCTTTGGCCATCTTCAACGTAGTTCCGCTTCCACACATGGGATCAAGAATCAAGTCTCCAGGGTTACTCCAGGAAATGATGTGATCATTAGCTAATTGTTCAGGAAATGGAGCAGGGTGTCCACTATTGCCACCGCCAACAGCATAAGAAAATATATTTTGCCTGTTTTTACATTCGCTTACCTCTCTTAAATCTGTTCCTCTATGCCTACGACATTGTTTCGCATCAAACTCTGTAACCCTATTGCCCCAATCAAAAATCACGCCTGCATTTTTGGTCTTCTTGCGAATCGGATTGAATACTTTAGATGCGCCCTTAGACAATACAAACATATATTCAAATGCTGGCTCATATCTATTATGATTCTGTGGAATAGGATTCGCTTTTCTATATATCATCGTATCGTGAAGCCTAAACCCTATCTCCTTGAAGAACAGAGCTTGTCTGAAACTATTACCTGTTTCGCTTCCTTTTATGGTGGCATCATTGACAATCCAAACCACAACGCCACCATCTTTAGTCACCCTCAACAGTTGTTCAGCTAAAGGTTCAAAATCAAAGGAATAACCTCCGTAATCTCTCAGATCATCGTATGGTGGAGAAGTCACCGTCAGATCAATGCAACCAGCTGGCATTCTCTTCATGACTTTCACATGATCACCACAGTAGATCATATTGTTTCGCATTTCTCCTCCACCTTCCTTTTTTGCCACGCTCTCACACGATGATTAGTGCAACAATATTTCTGAGATAAGCCAGAAGACGGAATAACAAATTTATAGGAGCAACCATTGAGAGCGCATTCTTGAAGAGACTTTCCCACCAGACTTCTGCCACAAACAAAACAATATTTGATCCAGATAGACCGAACAGGCACCCCATCAACCCTCTGCCAGTCGGTAGCTTCCAAATGACTCACGCCACTCCCAGCTATAACAGGCGCACCCCCTTCTAAGATATTGAGGCAACCTATGCAGATTCTATAGCCTTTAGGTGTCTTTTTCAAAATGCATCCTCTCCACCATCTGGCTGTAGCCCATAATCAGCAGGAGTATCTTTTTGAACAACCTTATAATCCAACGCTCCTGCGCCTGTGGATATGCGCACTTCTTTCAGAGCCTCATCTGGCACCACACTGAAAGTTGCCCCATCAATATCCTCTTCTTCGTCGTCATGTTTGGCAAAAGGATCAAGGTCGTAACCATCGTGACCACTCTCCTTGATGAGTATCTGATTGGTGTCTAACAATTTCCACAAATCAGGATGCACCCCAAGGTGAGCTATTGGAAGCCAATGTTCTGTCCAATCAACAATACCATGATCTTGACCAACATCTACGGTATACGACCTATAACCCCCCAAGTCTTTCAGGTGGCGAATAACAGCAGGGCTGTGTTTCAGGTGTAACCCCTCAATACTATCTCCGCTTTTGCCATCAAAAAACTCGACCAATTGATTGGGATTATGGTAAAGGAAATAATACTCAAAGTAGTCTGACACCGATCCCAAGCTGGGATGCCTCCTTGCCACCATCCACTGTTTCATCTCGTTGGTTGCCATTCCTTCTTCGAGAATTTTGAGCATACCATGGCTGTCTCTGACACCAAAATCCCACACCATCTTTGCCCATTCAAAGCCATCAAGTTTGGTCAACCCCTGCATAGTGGGGTCTATATAGGCTTGTTGGATATTACAGCGCACTATGTCTATTGGCTCCTTATAGTGGAAATAAGGTTCTGGCACCATACCCCTACATTCCCAATCCTTGATGCACTCCCACGCCAACCCATAATGAGATTCCCCTTCGTAAAACACCCCGCCATCATTGTAGAAGAGATTCATCTTGGTGAAACGGTCTTCCTGTTCGCCAGCCAGAATAGCATTGATCAAGTCATTGGTTTCCCAGTCAGCAATACCGCTAATGAGCATAATGGAAGGAATACTAACCAGCCTATAATATGTCCCATTATCGCTCTCTACTGCATAAATTCTGAGTTTATTCAATAATTGCGGAGAAGGTATCTCGTCATCATCCATAACGAATATCATTTCGCCTTTCTTAGACATCTTCAACAGAGCATTGTGTTGGGCTGACATATCATCCATAAAAGGCTTCTCGATCACCTTGCAACCATACATCTTGCAAATAT
>SDBT01005203.1_pt1 | contig 21934 bp, 14 predicted proteins | sample 2277101 | NCBI WGS metagenome assembly SDBT01 (sample SAMN10404973, study PRJNA504765) | marine sediment metagenome | isolation source: marine sediment core GS10_PC15, 103 cmbsf | place: Arctic Ocean: Southern Knipovich Ridge | collected 2010 | reverse complement strand
TATTCGCGAGCTCGATTTCGGGGGGGCGGAAAAATCCATTATTTACTTGACCAGATGTACCCATTTTTTGAATCTTCTCGGAAAATTCTGTCTGAAGCAGAGACAACAAAAAAATTTTTTTCCGCAACTTGGGGGTTTGTGCGTCGCTACAATTTTCATGCACGCAGGCGATGTAATGCGCGTCAAATACATCGATGTCACTCACATGTCGCCGTGGATACATCCAGGGACACAAACATTGAGTTCATCTAGACCCGTTTTGAAAACACGCCGAATAATCATGCGCTTTTCGCTATAACTAACTAATCTCGAACAAGGAAAAGAACCAGTGTACTCTATCAATGATGAATCTCGATGCAGCAGAACAAGTATGCGTTCGTCGGTGCACTTCAGCAGATCCGTTCCTAGCCCCAACCCCTCCGAAGGGTGGTCCGATACCGAGAAGTCATTCGGCCCAGATGGGCTATATTTCTCTGTTCGATAGTACCGGTGAAGTATCCACCGGTCCCTCGCAAGTCGAAGGATCCAGGGTGGCGGAAATGGTACGGGCCAGGCTACGTGCGGAATTGGCGAATAAATCCTCGGAGAATACGGTGGACTGACGGTGATCTGGACGGCGAAAAGCGAGACTGCTGCGGGGCCCGGTCATGTGCGGCGGATGTGGTCGCACTGGTCCGGCATCGCGATGCATGAATTGTGAGAATGTTGACTCAACGAAATTTGTATTACACAACACAATACACAAAAACGTTCGATAATTCTGATTCGATTCAAGTGTCATCACACAGACGATTTCGGTCGACGGTAGTTTGCGAGTTTTTTGGCGTACACGCCCCAGAGCAGTATCGCTTGTGTATCTTTATATCGAAGCATCTCGACGGCGTCGTCCGGGCGATCTCTTCGGCGTGCGCGTGTCCGCGATAATATCTATGACAAGTGAAGCAACACCAATCGGCCCAATCGTCCAATTGGATATCCGTGGGCAGTTTCGTTGTCATGTCCGACGGCACGTCTATACCGTGACGGAGCGTGATTCGAAATATCGCAATATCGAGCAATCTTTCTACAACTTGCGTTATCTGATCCGTCGGATCTTTTGCCGTCATGTCGAACGCGTCCGGGAGACGATTGATATCGCGGTTAGACATCCCACGCAGTATCACTTTCTGTTCGGGTATCACGAACAGTGCACCAGGCAGCGCTCGGAGGTTATTTCCTCCTAACTCGAGACGACTGAGTCGCGCGAACCGCGCCACTCCAGATGGTATACTCGTCAGCTGATTTCCCTCGAGAGCGAGAAAATCGAGCGCAGTCAGCCTGCTTATGCGGTGATCTATCGCGGTGATAGAATTAATTCGCAAATCGAGCGTGTCCAGCGCAGTCAACATCGATATGCCTTTGGGCACGCAAGTTATGTTGTTGTTGTTTACGCACAGGGACGATAGCGAGACTAGCTTGAATATTTCAGCAGGAATCGTTTCGAGTGCGTTGTCACGAAGACATAGCTCGGTCAAAACACTAAAATAGGCCATGTTCGATCGCATCATCAGATCCATCGGCGTGACGCTACCTGCAAGTTCGAACAACCCCCCACTCGACGTTGACGACGACGTTCGGTTGCGGTCGTAATCTGTCGTCGGTGGTGTCGTCCACGGAATGATGCAAGACATTCTCAATTGTTCGGGCGACTTGACGCCGTGGATGTAGAGGTCGACGACGTCTATAAAGGAGGAATCATCATCGACGTGGTGGGCCACGCATTTGACTTGCATGATTGGACTTGGATCGGTAGGGGATATCGGTGGAGGACCCCACGTAACATTCACCACCATACTCTGGCCAGCGACACCGATAAACTTTATCGCAGAACAAACATAATGGGTCGCGACCAACGGTCGCTCCATCCGGCCGCCTACAAATATCAAGTCGTCGTCGTCGTCGTCGTCGTCGTCATCGTCGTCGTCGTCATCGTCGTCGTCGTCGTCGTCGTCGTGTACATCCCGAGGTTCATGTATTACGGCGACGTCCAGTGGCAATTTGTCTGGTAGACACTTCATATTTGCATCGACGATGCTCAGTGTTTTCAAGTTGCCGAAGTTTACGCGACGAATCTCTGCTCTCGCGATGTCGCCTGTCGGCACGTCCTCATCATTGGGAGAGTTGTCGGTCGCAATCTCGCGGGTGATATGGCGCTGGCGTGACGGCGTCGTTTGCACCGGGGGTTTTTTGTGACCGTGCCCGTTGCCCATCGCAGCGGACGATGGTGGCAGGGAGGCACGGTGGAAGCTTTTATGTTTTTCTTTTTTTATTGCCGATCGGAATCGTCGCAATTGTATAATACCACGAATAAATTACCGGACAACTTTTTGCCAATACCCGTAACCTCCGTCACCATAGTCGGGCGCTTGCCGGTCGCGCACTCCTCATATGATCGCATCATACTCGCGAACGATCCGTAGTGGACAGCGATCTGCATCGACTTCTTCCTTCCGATGCCGTCGACCTGGTTGAGCATGTTGGCGAATATGTCGCGCCGCGTCAAGCCGCCGCGTTTCTTTGTGGGCAGGTAGTCGCGCGCCTCCGACAAGGTCGGCGCCGCACCGCTACCTCGACCGTGTTTTCGGACGGCACATAAGAGCTGCTGGATCTTCTGTACCGTGTGCTGCAGGTTGCACGTCGTGATGACGTCGATGCGATCTCTCACGGTCGTATTGGCAAGTGCGGAATTCAATGTGCTGACAGGAATTCGACCCACCGACCCCGCAATATCCGTCAGCCGGTTTTGATCGCCCTCGATCAGGTATGCAATGACAACTCCCGTCCCCTCGCGAAGCGACAGAAGCCGAGATTTCTGCTCTCTCCATCGGCCATCGCCGATGGAGGCCGCCAGGTCGTCGATCCGCTTGATTTCGACCACCACGACCGCCCCCGTGTCGACGACGTCATCGGAGTCGGTGTCACATTCAACATCGCCGCCGTCGATCCTGATGATAACGTCGCCAACATCTAGCTTGGCGGTCACATGGGGGATTTTTTGGCGGAGCAACTGTTCGCTCAGACATATTTCGCGAATGTCGACGATCAACTCGGTGTTCGTGTGTGAGGCGGTGGATCCGGTTAGATTGTCAAGGAGGCCCGTGCGATGCTTGATCCACGGGGGTTTGCGTTTGGATTTGACTGGTGAGCGCTTGCCTGACTCTGACTTGCACTTTTTCATGGTGTCTACACGTGCATGTAGCCCGGCATCGGTCACAGACTCGTTTATATCAAATTACGATACAATTACAAAACAGATATCTGGACGGCGGCAATCGGCATCGCCTGTGATGGCGAATCGGTGGCAATTTTTTTGGCGTCCCCCCTAGATACGAGAGTGACGGCGTTCGCTTATTTAGTTGGCACGTGCGGACAGTAAATCGTCGATCGTGAGCGCCACTGGCGCGGATTCCTCTTGCGCCATAAAACTCCGGAAGCTCGACTTTACGGCATCTTCGCTTTGAATGTGTTGCTTGAACGCCTTTCGCAGTTCGACCGACGTCACCCGGTGACTTTCTGTCATCACGCGCGCACACTGGTAGTATATCCATTTTGCCCCCTCTGCAATCTGTGCTTGTCTCGTGCCTTTCGCGAGCACAATTTTTCCGGTACTCGGGTACACGAGTATCACGAGGTCCAGTTCTTTGTTTTCGATTGAGGCGTTGAGAATTCGGAACGGGTTGTACCGCACGATTGGTCCGAGATTCTTCCTCAACTGTAGAGGATCGCAAAAGAATCCGAGGGCCATCGTCGCCACGATGTTATTCACGTTAAAGTAGTTCACAATGGCGGGGATCTTGCGGTGATTGAGTATGAGTGCAGTCGACAGCGAGACCAGCAAGGCGTGATTCGGTGTCAGTGCCCCGTTGATTGTGCATATGCCCTGGCTCATGGATATTCCCTCGGGAGGAGCCGACGTGCGGGATCCGCGCGCGACCGCGTCTGGCCGCGGTCGTCTGCTTGTACCGAAAATTCGACCGTGGGCGATCGGCTTTGGAAACATCGGATTCGTCACGGCGAACGCCGCCGCGGGGAACTGTTTTTCGTTCTGCGAGGCGCCCATCTCTGCAACGTACCTGACGAGACTCGTCGTATCTGGAACGCATCCGAGGCGACATCTGGAAACGACGTTGACCAGGTACACTAACGGCAGTGTCGGTCCCAGGTAGATCACATTGTTGCCGCAATCCAGAGCCTTCGTTTCTGGATCTGCCCCCTTTGCGAGGTACGGGACTGTTCGGGGTTCGTCGTCGCGACTGCGAGACTTCGGAGTTTCCACGTCGTCGTCGTCATTGTCACCGTCGATGACGGCACCGGGACGGTGTTCTACGAAACTCACGGTCTTTCTTCTCTTCGCCGGTCTCGGTCCGGCCATCGTCTTCCGTTCGGCGCCGCAGGCGTGCGTGCCCGCACAAAAAAAATAATCAAGTGTGAAAATTTTTATCGCGCTCTCGGTAGATATGCGCACGCGGGTGGCATTTTTTTTTTAGTGGCCGTGTGTTCGGCGACGCAGGTGAGCAGGTGTGATTCGTATCGTGGGAGTAATTTCCGAGCGGCCAGTTTTTGTGGCCGATGGCAGATACGAGAACTGCGAGCGGCGTCGACGCCACCGGTCGACCAGACAACCCCGACGAGAAAACATTGCAGAAGTGGCGGAGGATGACAGAATACGTGATCACCATACCCACGCCGCCGCAGAATTCCGCTTGTGTCGAAAAAGCGCGGGAGTGGCTGCGACAAGCCAACCCGACGAACGCCGAACTTATAGCTCGTTATCTTCACGTCAGGATTATGTGCGGAATCGTCGACGGGTGGCTACAGGACAAAATCAGGAGGATCGCGTCGCACGACGATGTGAAACACGAAACCGTCGTCGACATCGTAGCTCACACGCTGGTGAGGACGTGGCGCACCGCGTATCTGATAGATTTTACGAGCGCCTGCCTCAAACCAGAGGGGAACATTAGCACCGACACCGTCGGCAGGCGTTTCATCGACACGATGATGGAGTTGGGCAGCGTCCACGAAATGCATATCGACGAGGCTGGAGACGGAGGACGGATTCGATGTCCGGTGGACCAGTCGGCGGTCACCAGAACCGAGGCGTGCAAGATAGTGGCAATGAAGTTCGACCACCCGCGTGACTACAAAAAAAATTGTCACGCATCGGACGAGGAACACCCGGATTTCAAGTCGTCGTCTGAGGCCCGAGATCATTACGTATGGGACGAGGAACAACAAGTTTTCAAGTCGTCGCCGTACCGCCAGATCTTGGCGGCGAAGTACATGACGCCGGCTTTTGCGTTCGTGTTTTTGACGAAGGTGGATTATACTGCCAGCGGCAAAGCGGCGTCGACGATAAAAAGTATGTGTACCGTCCGGGGCATGACGTTCGAAGACGCCGACGTGACGTACCTGTCTTCTATGCTGCGCAAGGCCGACAACGGAAAATGGTTCCATGCGTGGACCACTGACATGCGAATGGCCACCGACGCGCTCAAGGTGTTTGCCGCCATTGAGGCCCCCGGCGAGATCATCGGCCATCTCGACCGGGTGCCGCATTTTACAGCGCGCAAACGCAGGAAGACAACTAAATAATAGTTTCACTATAGGCAGTGTAAGTTGAAAATACAATATAAATTACAAGTGCCGTCATTACGCATTGCGCCGCAATCTCAACGCTCGGCCTAGATCTGTCCCGGGAACCTTCCCCCTGGCGAGGCGGTCGCCTACATAGATGTTCATGGCCAGCGACAGGGCCAGGTCGTCCTGTAGGTCTGGGTGCTTACGTCCGTCTGAACCTATCTTTCCGCTCACGATGCACCGGCCTAACGACGCCAGATTATCACAGCCTATGCTGGTCATGCGAAATCTCGTCAGTTGTTCCTCGAGAGTTTTTTTTGTGGCCGCCGCACGATCTTCTTTGGGTTTCCAGGGACAGGCGCACACCATGTTTTGCATGTAACATACCGCTCTCTCCGACAACTTTCTCTCGAGTGCGTCGATCTCCGACACCTTCTTGGCGTTAGTCTGCCGCCAGCCGCTCGTATCGCCATCCTTTTCGACGGTACACATGACATTTCTCCTCGACATAAACGGTTCGAGATATCGCGTATTCTCGTGTCCGCTGCCCTTCTCGACGGTCAGTATCTTGAGCGACGACCTGATCCACGGCACATTCCACAGCGCGTCGCAAAAGGAGTTGAACAGTTTGTCTGCATCGGGACCGTTCGACACGGGATGGGAATCGAGACCGACGATCTGCGCATACGAGAATGGAACGTGTGTCGGTGAAACGAAAAAAAATCGGTAAAAAAAAATCGCGATGTCATAATGGGCGCCGTATGCGTGGCAGCGCGACACAAAAAAACAAAACCACAAAACGTGTGTGAGAGTGGTTTCTATGTTGTGATCGGTGCCCGGGGAAGCTGAGCGCGCGGCACTCCGATATGATGGAGGACGTCAGCGATTCCGGAGAAGACGATAGAGTAAAATGGGAACGATATTCGGATGCCTGTAAGAAAATTCTGCACGACGATCCGCGCCCTGTAATTGGGGATGGGCACGCATACCGACAACAGCATGTGGAGGCAGTAGACCAGTGGTACGGTCGACAAGTCCTGCACCGACGGGTCGGTGCACGAGAAATCGCAGTCGAACAGGATCATTACGCTCACGATAACTTCTATGAGTTTTTGTTCACGCAAGACGGCAGTGTGTGCGATAGCCACGCGACGAGTCTTACTCATCGAGTCGAGGCTTGGGTGGCAACTCTTCTCGGCAAGAGCAATATGCTGGCCCCCGCGCAGTCGACGTTTACGGCGTTCATGCGCGAAGAATTTGAGGCGATCCGAAAAGGAGATTGGACCATGAAGATGGGATTCTCGCTCTGGTGTCTGTACGGATTCAGTGGCTGGAAGGATTGGTTCCTAGAAGGACCACGAGCCGTGCCGGAGCGGCCTCTATTCGACCCCGACAAGTTCCTGCACTACGTGAACAATGTTGTCACGCCCGCTGTCGACGACTTCTGTAGATCGAGGGAGGATACCACTCTCCCGGAGTTCGTCACGACGCTCTCGGCCTCTTACGTGCGGATCGTCGGGGTATTCGTGGATCCTAAAGAATCCGAGGATGCGTACTTTTTGAGAATAGCTCGAAACCCCAGGGTGCGCCATCACATCGATCAGGCCTTCGTGTTGACCGCCGTCGAAATCCGGGAGGGCGATGAGCTAGATCGACGACACAAAGAGTATGAACAACGACAGCAGGAACTCGATCGCAAGACGCGCTGGGACCAAGCTTTCGAAACCACTGACGCCCGCGGTTCATTTCTCGATAGCAAATTCGGGCCGGTTCTCCAGGAAAGGTTATGTGGCTCGAGTTGGAGAGACCACTTCGGTTAGCTCTGGAGCCGGGCGTTGGGCCGGTCGCCGGCTGTCGACGATGTGATGCGGCGTCGCGGTAGTGTGGGCCCTGGTTGTGTATGTGTGCATGTCTGTAAATAAAAAATCGAACTAAACTTACCACGGCTCGGCCGTGCTGATATGCGACGGCGACGATCGCCATCTCGGACGGCCCGCCGGCGTTCGGATCCACCGTTATGTGGACGAACAACGGGGGGATATCGCAGTCTGGAACGAATTCGGGCATCGCACCGAGATCTTCGATGTACTCGGTGGGTATGAACGGGCTGGTGACGCCATCGCTGACGCCGAGTGATTCGCGTCGGAGCGATCTCTCGCGCTCCTTTCCGTAGACCAACTTCACGAGTTCGAGCCGCTTCTGGCTCTTCCACGGCGGGATCTTGTGTATGTTGTGTGTACATTTAGTCTCTCTTTTGTGTCTGCGACAAAACTGACACACGAGTTGTACGGTGACGCGTCGAAACACGTAGTCGCCAGACTTAGTTCGCAGTGTCATCAACTGATGGAAGAATCCCCAATCGTCGGTGGGAGTACTCGACACGACGAGCACTCTGTCGCGCATCTCGGCGATCGGCAGGATCACGTCGAAGAATAGCTCCTTCCGCATGAACGCTCCTTCGTCGCACCACGCCACGTTGAACCCGACGCCCCTGAGAGTGTGTAGACACAAACACGCACACAAGCAGCAAGCAGAAAAAACAGAAAGGGTTGCCTGAGCGATGTAGCGTCGCTCGGCGATATCATAGCGCGCGCTATCGCGGGCCAGCGCACACGGCGCCATTAGTGTCATCCTTGCCCAGGGGCTTTGCTGATATTCTCGGGACGCGGCACAGCGACCATCGTCGTGCGGACACGACCGAGTGCTTATACTGGTCGGGGAGATGAATTGCATCTGACGGCGGCGGCGGAGTTTCGGTGTCAGATAAAGTACTCACACTGACGCGCTCTTTATTGACTATACACGACATTAACCTCGAAAATTTACCGCGCCATCCACTACATCGCATCCAGTTCGGCCATCAGTCTTCCGATGTGACTGCGGCTGGTCTCGGACGTCAATTGCGAGCGCATTGATTCGAAAGCGACGCTCAATGCGTGCGCGTCGCTCGATAATCCAGAATCGACCTCGACCTCGCCGGAACTCGTCCGCGCGGCATTCCGATGGCGAGCCACCGCCATTAATGCGCGACTCGCCAACTTTGCTGCTGTCATGTTGTCACTGGCCGCCGCGGATGTCAACCCATCGACGTTGCGACTAAACCACTCTCCGCGCTCAGTCGGCGTCATAGCATTATATTCCTCGACTGCTTCGTGTGTGGCTGGCGTCGTCGATGGTTGCACACTATGTTCCGACGTCTCTGACGACGCAGCGCCGTCGGTTGACGTAGTCGCCTGTGCAACATCGATGACAACATCTGTAGATGTTGAATTCGACACAGGCTCGGGTTGTGCCGACGAAGACGCCACGGACGCCAACGGCGACAGGGTAGTAGGCGGATCGCCGAGCATATCCGGTTTTTCGCTCCACATTGCATCGAACTCGTCGACTCCACCCCGGACGCGCTCAAATAACAAGGCAAGCGAGATGGCGAAATGTATGGCGACCATAGTGTTAACAACGATAAATAGATCGTTGAATTGCAGGTCTTTCCACTTGTCGCGTGTGTATTCTGCTAGATAGCCTAATGGACCAGCAGTACCGATTGGATACCATGTACCCGCATTGTCGCGAGCCAGCTCGAACAATCCCGCCAGCGTGGCGGTCCTAATTGATTCCTGCCACGACGCTTGGATCCACGTTGGCAAGGCCCCCGCCGTTCTAGATTCTCGGACAAACTGTGCAACGAATGTCCTGAAATTGTCGTACAATTTGGTGTATGCAGCGGGCGCACTCCCTGGATCTAGTTTTTCGGGAAAGAGACGGAGAGTTTTTCCGTGTTCGGGCAACGTCGGGTCGAGCGGTTTCATCGCGCTAGACGGTGTAAATTTTTCGATGTTTATCAACTCCAACACGATCTGGTCGTCGTCGCTTAGCGTAGCAAAGTACTCAGGGTATGTGTTCGGGATCGGCGGGGTGTCAGCACCGAAGACGATGTCCGGTTTGAAAGCGTCCGCGAAACCGATGCTTATGATTACCAACTCCTGTATGGTTGGCGGTCCGAAATCTCTGAATGCAAATAAACTTCTCGTCATTGATACGAACCATCGTAGTTTCGCCTCGCGTTCCGTATCTCCGGGCCAATTCAACATGACCGGTGGGGGTCCCGCAAATAGCTTCGGTAGGTCGGATTGGATACGCTGCAGGTGCTCTGTTGCTGCGCGTATATTATCTTGAGTCTTCGTAGTAGTTATTACAAGCTCACGAAGTTGATCGGATAAGGTTGCGGTGGTTTCAATCGTTGTCAGTGCGAACTTGAGGCCCGATTCGGCGCGTTTGCCTGCGTCCGTCACATCGTCCTGGATTGCCCTAATCCGTCGCAAGATCAACTCAGGTGTCAACTGAACTGGCACCGTAGGTGCTGGTCCGCGGACTTTCACGGGACGGAACAGCCCCGGGGCGGTAATAGCCTGGCCCAATTTTGTAAGTCTGATATACGGGTCGGTGTCGTCCGTCCACACCACGAAACTCCTTAGTTGGTAGCCCTTTGAATTGATGTCCTTGATAAAATCACCGATCAGCGATCCGATCAATGTGCCAGTTGGTATCTCGCGTTCATCAATGAACTTGTCAAACACCTGTGACTGAAAATAAATTCTCAACCCACTTCCAATGACGGGGAACACTTTCCCGATCGAGTCTCGTGCGGGAGTATACGCCAATTGCAGTACGTTGGAGGCAGAATCCCGGATCGTTTCCAAGAATTTCGACGAGAGCGACACATTGGCATGCAGTGCCACGCTCTCGTGCACCACGCTCAATGCGCTGGCTCTAGAAACGGCACTCTGCGTGGGAGTCGCCCCTGGGGTGACGTCTCTATCAGTAAAGAGGAGAGCACCGTATTGTGCAAATGTGACATCGGCGCGTAGGCGCGACGTCTCGAATACTCGTATGACGTCGTCAAAATTCGTCTCTGCCATTGTGTTGTGATCTTGGGAGAATGCGTCGATACTTAGTAATCGGAACAATCAACAAATATCATCGTGCAACAGAGAACGTTCGTGTTTTTATTACAGAATGTGATTCGAGAGCACAGATATGATTCACGCCTTCACGGCCATCTCCAAACTAGCTCTGCCAATTCTATCGAGTTCGGCGTTGAGAAAGCGCGCAACGCGTTCGACGTCCCTGAACTGTTCGCCACTCGCGATCTCGAATAGGCGATCGATGATGCCGACATCAGATAGATCCACTCTCATGGTGCCATCGCCGTCAGCGATCGGGTGTATGTCTTCGAGTTTGCGCGTGACTTCGACTCTCAAGTCCTGCATCCACCACGATGTTTCGCCGGCTACAGCGGGAGAAACTTTAACGGTGATTCGATGTTCTGACGGCGGCATCGAGATAGTATACAGCTTGCCCATGTTTTCGACGTCGAACGCAGATGATGCACGGATCGCGAAACGAACTCGTCCCCGTACGAGTACGACGTCGGCGTCGTTACCCGGAAACGCTCGCAGGTCCGTAGGACGGAGTTCGTCTATTACCAGCGCGGCGGTCGGGTGATCGGGACGCGTCGTGGTTGCGTTGTGTAGACCGTGCCATTCGCCGAACTTGGCTGCCATCATCGCGTCGTCTTCCCGGGGAATAAGCACCTCTCCCGGCCTCAGTAAAGATCGAACGATTTTCGATGTCACTGGCAGCATTTTCTCGTAGAAATCGACAAACTCTATCCAGTTGAGCGTGAGAAGCGTTGTCATCACGCGCTCAGTCAATAGAGTACGTTTCCCGTCGCGGTCGGCCAGGCGATATGCGTCTTCGAAGTCCGCAGTCTTTGGCTGCCGCACAATATCGGGGAGCCGGCCGGTCGCGACCCAGTTGGGAATGTGGGTTTCATTCAGGCTGGTGACCAAACTATACATTGGCGCGCGCCAACTCTTGACGAGACCGCGGTACGGTGCCAATGCCCGGCTAATGTTCGGTGTCTGTCCATCTTCGACGCCCTGCACACGAGCGTGAGGCCAGAATGTCATCGCTCTGATGTTCGCGACCACCGAGCCTTCTGTAGTGAGGAGTGTGTCCCTTTCGATTTCGATTCTCAGCAGTTCTACGAATTCTTCCGCGGCGTCGCTGCCATGCAGCGACGATAGTTCGTCGACATCCAGAACGCGATCCCTCCAAAAGGCGGGTCCTATGTAATGCCTGAAATGTTCCAATGCTGCCCGATAGTCCACCGATATCCGTTTTTTGAAGACATCTGGATCGGCCTCCAATTGAGCGACACCCGGTGTAATTTTCGGCAGCTTGTCCGTGGTCCACGTTATGATTTCACTGGCCTCCGCGAGATCGTCGGGATCGTATTCGCTGTTCGTTCGCCTACACAACAACTTGCGGCGAACGACCGCCGTGGCCGAGAATCCGGATCCATTCAGCGGGGCGTCCCCGTCGGCGAATCTCGTGACCTCGTACCAGTACCATCCCGCGTCGGTGACGCCCGTGTGTACCGCGACCTGCACTTCACCGGGATCGAGACGTTTTTCAATCCTCCTGACAACTTCGGATCCTCCCACTGGACGCAAGCGATACAGTGTGAACACGTGCAGGCGCCCGTACTGAGCCGGTGCCGCCGCATACGCGTATTTAACGGCGGCGAATAGTGATGCAGATCGGGGCGACGAGTGTGGCCGCACAATTTCGGTCAGAGGCACAGCGATAAAGGTATCTGTTTTTCTCAACTTGTCTTTGAGCGAGTCTATTTCGGCACGCAGCGCGGCCTGGCCCGTCAGATAGAGGTTAGCCGTCCATCCTGCATATATGTCGCTGACGGAGCGTTGAACGTTTCCGGGCACAACTCGTGACCACTCGAACAGCTTCGCCTGTACGCGGGCCTGTTCTCGCATGGCCCGGCGAAGTGCGTCTTGCTCACTTTCCCCGACCGCCGGCGCGTGTCTATCCGTGGTCTTGCGGGTGAAGCGCGGCGAGAGGACGGCCTCGTAGGCGCCCGCGGATTTAATGGCGGCGAGCGCGCGTTTCACAACCAGGCTGATATCTCCCGGCAGAGTGTATCGGATTTGCCAGGCGTACGTTTCGCGCGCCAACATGGCCTCCGCCACGTCGATCAATCGCTCTGTCACAAAATCGGGCGGCAGTGGCCAGTTCGCGGTCCGTGTACCGGGAGCTGCCAGCAGTTGGTTGTACTTCGGTTTCGTGGCTGCAATCTCGGCCGTGAATGCGCGCATCCTGGCTGCCCTGGCGTCGTCGTCTTCTCCGTCCGGGGCTCGGTCGTCGTCGACGAGCGTCATCGAACGGTGCCAATCTTCCCAGACATTCTCAGAGAATTGGCCCGCCCCCGGCATGTAGTATAGGAGCCATCGGCGCAGTGTCTCGGCGGAATAAATGTGCTGTGCAAAGTCTACCGCATCGAGACGCGCCACATTGACATCGTCGGCTTCCATGGTCACTGCCCAATGTGCCAGGTCCAGATACTTCATCGCGGTGTCGCGAATTTCGCCCGCCGTGACGGGTGCATTCCGGAGGTTCATGACATTGTCGGCGATCCACTGGTCGAACTGGTGCACGAAGACGCTCAAGACGTCGACATTGAATGCGTCTCCGATATCATCCAAAATCCGTCGCAACTCATCGGCGCGGTCTTCGTCGTCGGGGAGGTTCTCGTTCATCCAATTCCGGGCGCGCTGCGCCTGATCATCTCTGGCCAACTGGACACGATATTTGACGGCGTCCAGCCACAGGCCGATCGTCCATCTCATCATCTGAGACCACATGCGCTCTCGCTGGTCCAGCTGGTCTGCGGTCCACGCATCGTAATCGAGCGGAAGAACACCGCGATGTGACGGCAATTCGTCTTCGATGAGTGTTGTGTCACTTGCGCCGAAACCGGCGTGCAGCGGCGAGGCGACACTTTCTGGTGTGCTCCTGGCTGCGCGCGGCATCGATGCCATGCGTCCCCATCGGGCATAGGCGTCGTGTACGGCGTCGCCTATGCGATCGGCATCAGGGTTTTCGATGGTCGTCGTCATTCCGTCTACAGTCAGAGACTCTATGAATGGAGGTCGCGCCGCCGGACGCCCTTCCGGGTCGATTCCGAATTCGAGGGCACGATGGAGCGTCATGTCGGTCAACAACCTCCATACGATCCCGGAAAATTCATCTCGCAAGCGTCCGAGTCGTCGGACCTCTTCCACGATGTCCAGGACCCTGAGGAACGTGGCGATGGCGTTCGGGTCTTGACGGCGGAACTGCGCCAGCACGGCGCGGTAGAAAGCGAGCCTGTGGGCCGGTCTCGTCGTTGTCAGCCATTGGTCGATTGCATCTATTTTTTCGGTGTCGATAGATGCGTCGAGCCGCTGGATATGGGCGCCGAATGCGCGTTCGGATGGTCGTGCCACCTCGCCGGGCTGTCGAGTGAGCCAGTTCATTGGTCAATTTTTGAAAATGTACGAACGCTGTCCCGAATCTGATTCTTTATAGATGTCGGATCGCCGAGTTTTTTTTTGACTCTGCAATACTTGAGTCTGCAGACTCCTTTATATAATGACGATATTTTTATGTCGAATGGATGACTGCGCTAATCCTCACCGAGCTGCGTGGAAAAACTGGTACGACGACAACATCGACCCGATAGCTCGCAAGGCCAGACGAGAGCTCCCGCACTGGCGCGGCTATGTATCCATCGGTGTCGCGGCGGTTGTTATTTTGTTGGCTATCAACATGGCCAACACAATCGTGGACCCGTTTCGGATACTCATGCGCGACATCGACACCGAGAGTACGCTAAACGTGACGCTACTGCCACTGGGCCGAGTTAGACTGCTCAGATTTCAAAACGAAACCGAAACCAGCGCCCACTTCAGACGCGCGTGCAACGAATTACAGATCGGAGACGTGCATGATAAAGTTTCGAAGACCGTAAATGCTACTGTCCGCTACTGGTTGCCTAACCTGATCGCCGCCCACCGCAAGATCATGAACGACAGCGAAGTCGCGTTTGCAGTTCCGAAGATGATAGATACGTCTGACATGCCACACCTCATCTCCGGACACCCGCCAGACGGCTGTGTGTTGTCGATCCAGCTGAGCGAGACCGAGGTTTACGATCACCAGCAGCGCGGCTCCGGCGAGCTGAAGAACCACACCGATGTCGTCGACATGATAAATCCCCGGGTGCTCGGACGCACCGAGGACTGCCGATACGTTGCCACACAGCGCGTGGTTTTTGTCGACGCCATGATAGTGGATACGCCAGCCGTGGCCGTCCACAGTGTGCCGTGCACGCGGATTAGCTACCGGGACATGCGAAACGAAGTCCAATTGCTGACCTTCAGGGGCGTCGACGCACATATGTTGAATGTGGCGATGGAAATACTCAAGTCTGGCGCCGTAGTGTCGGCGTGGGGTGTACGTTTACAGATCGCCGACGAACATTCGAAGAGTGCGCAATCCGAACCCAGCTGCGATCAAACAACAGACGGTGGTACTATCCATATGGGACTATGAGGCGATGCCTCTGACGGGCGATAGTTTCGATTTTTTGTTTGATGATGTCCTTTAATAAATTGTACGCCTAGCCGGAAAACGTCAGTTCGATGGCGCGTGGACGTGCATGACATACCATTGCCGGTCTTTCGTGATCGCGTAGGCGTCGACAGTCACACGGACTCTCAATTTCACGAGTTCGTCCGCCATGGTTTCGAAATCTGCATCAAGTATGAATTCTCCCGACGGTATCCAGTAGTCCACGGCGACGGCGGCGTCGACGAACTGGCTAGTGTTCGCAGCGAGTCGCTTCAAGTTCTTCGGGATTCGTACTTGCTGTGTGCTCGGCGCCACGAGCGGCGGAACCGGGGGCTGTAGTTCGGCTATGTCTTCGGACATGGCGTGGAAAGTCTCCAACGTATGGCCAGGGCTCCATGCCATGCCATCTTCGATTTTCACCAGTCTTATGCGGTCACTTGCAAGGAACAGGTGAGCGGCAGGTAATCCGTACGCGCCGTGCGCACTTCTTCGGTCTGTGATCAGATAGTCCGTCGGTAGTCCCGTTGTTGGGTCATACGACAGCAAGTGCGTTGGTCGGTTATAGAACGTAGAAATACGGTATTTTCCTTCGACATAATCCCGATGGGTGTGATGTTCGCTCGGATACATCCACCAATAAAGTTTCCGCAACCCCGTAACACGTTCTTCTAGCTTAAACTTGGCCGCCATGATTTTCTCGCGCACTGCCTGCCCGGCCGCGTCCCTGACCCCTCCCGGTAGCGGAAATGTCAGGCCCGTGCCCTCTAGCACCAGCGGGATCGTTTTCTGGGACCAAACCGGCGGCAGAACCTCGGCGGCATTCCGCGGGGCCCTGTCGTCGCGCCGTTGCATCATCGTCATGGAGGATCTCGGTATTAGTATCGCGTGCGAGTGTAGTATCGCGGCGTTTGTTATTGCGGTTTCATCGCCACTGGCCTTCTCTATGGCCTGTGCGCTGGTGCTCGACGTCTCGACCAGCGCCGGAACCCATTCCAACAAGAGAATGCATCCTAGCTCGAGTAGTTTCGTCCGACGGCTCCACGCCGTGTTGGCGCGACTTCGCAAGACTGCGAAGTGCCTGTATATATTTATTCCTTTGTCTTCGCAGTCGCCGCCACCTATCATCACGTCGAATATTCTCTCGACGTTCAGATCGACGGTCGACGTTGCATTGTGTTTTGCCTCAGACGCGTCGGTGACGTTACTGTGGTCGCTGGCGTACACCGTGTGGTTGGAAGTCAATGACATGGCCATTCCAAACGCTGTCCAGAACATGTCGATCTCTCTGATGGTCACGCGGACGTCGTCTATCCGCATGCGCTCGGCAATTTTCAACATCTCATCGCGCGCGAATGCACGGTCGGCGATTGCCAGCAAGTTGGCGTAGTACTGGGAAGACGGCGTACTGGGAATCATCGTCAGCATTGCCCACGCTGGTATTCTGGCGCCGGTTTCGGTGCGAGACGGATACGGTGGCATGTGCATCCATTTCAGATTGCCGAGGGATCGGAAAGGGCTGTGTGTTGTTTGTACGAACTTCTGAAATTCGATATTGTAATGTGTGATTCGTTCAGTCCACGCGTCGGCGCTGTCTGACAGGAACTGTCGCCCGGGTTGCCGTCGCCCGAATGTGATCCGCTCTCGGTATTGTAGTCGTATGCGCACGCCGGTCAGCACGGCCTTGGTGATTTCTGGGTCTATCGGGTCACGCAGCACGATCTTGTCGAGAACCAAAGTCTGGTCCGCAGATTCGAGTATTGCACTGACGTAAACAGAAGCTTCGGCCAGTGGTACTGTGTACTGACGTGGATCCCGCCCCGACGACGGACGTGTCGTGGCGACGAGCGAAAACAACAGTGCGGCCGAAGCAGGTATTTCGTGCGCCGCCAGCCTCGACCACGGCACAGTAACGACGAATTTTCTTTCGCCGGTGACGCTCAGTGGTAGAGTGATGACGCACGGAAATGAAACGACATGCGCACTCGGCTGCACGTCAATCCGAGGCCGAAGTTCGGGGTACGGGCGATGTGACCCGGCCGTGTGATTCGCGGTACCGGAAATCGTCACAAAAAAATCCATTTCAATTCGCGGTTCCGCGCGGATGTTTTTTTTTTGGTGCGCGCCGCAACAATAAATAGTGCGCACTCCGCTCTACGGTTGCGACATACAGTAACGACGAAACGAAACCTAATTAACGTATTTCGAATGTCTCACAACGAGAAGAGGGAAGCCTCTCCGAGGACACAATTTAAGAATTGGGCGGGAGACCAGGACCCCGAACTCCTATACAATCTACTTCACTGGGGTGAAGTACTGGGTGACGACGTCATTCGCGATACGACCGTCGAAATAACTCGTCCCACACAGGGTGGATACTACGACTGCTACCTATCAGTACGCCATCCGTCCATCACGGCCGGATATCACGCCGTCGTGTCTGCTATGACAGAGGTCCAAGCCGGCTTCACAACTTTGCTGGGAAGGAAATTTACTAACCGCGAGGGCGGCGGATCGACGGCGACCAGCGACAAGAGCTGGAAACACTTGCTCATTACTACCGTCGAAGAAAAAACGATACCCAAATTCATTTCACAAAACGAAGGTCCGGTTTACACGGACTACATACGATATGTGAGACAACTGGAGAAACTGCTCCTCAAGGTGAGAGGCGTCATGGCAGACGATTACGCGAATCCCGATGGCCTCATCCAGCACGCCAACTATCCAACACGTCTGGCGAACGCCCAGACGAGTGTGCGAATGGCACACGGACTCCCCAAAACGGCCAAACTCCCCTGGAATGACAAGAGGGTGTTGAGTGAGATGAAGAATGTATTCGATCAAAATTTCAACTGTCCGGTGACATGGGAAACCGACAAAGATGGTGTTGTGACTGACACGCCAAATGCGATCTTCTACCAGTGGCCCTCGGTGATGTTTCCGAGACAAAGAAATAAAACCGAACCGTTGGTGCCTAATCCACCTCTCAGCGCCGACATCGACCAGGAGGAGGGCGCCAAGATACTGACCGGTGCCCCGTATAAAGCTACAATCGTGCGTATGCCCGTCACCGGCGAGGATGGCGTGCCGATTGTCATGGAAAGTATGTCCAAAGTGAGTGAGCTTCCGAGACAATCGTGGGTCGAAGTGGCATTCGAGATCCATCCGTTCTCAACGGTCGGAAAGAAGTTTGGAGTACACCTGGTGGTATCCAGAGAGGCCGGGGGTGTTCAGCGCACGTTCAAGGGCCAACCAGCCAAGCCCGTTGTTGTCAGTCGGAAACGTAAGTGGGCAGCGGAACATGCCGCGGCCGTCGCTAGAGAAGAAGAGGAACGACGAACTGCGCTTGCTTCTAAACGACGAACGGAACAGTTGCTTCTAACCGATGTGGATTCGGATGTTGAACCGGACGCTGACATGGGCGGAGATGATGCGGAGGTCGGACGTGGCAATGACGATCCGGACAGGCCCCAGCTGGGGTACGGCAGCGACCGAAATGGGAGTGATCATCCGTTCGACGACGGCGGCACACAGGGCAACGGCTATGGCTTTCCCCAGCGACATCGATACGGAATCAGTGCCTGAGTCACCACGCCGCGGAGAAAAAAAAATTGCCGACCAATATAGATTTTCGATTACATTAGAGATTGTCATGCGTATAGAAATTATTGAATACACAAAAAACGATAATGCTCGGAAGTAGAAGCAAAAAGATTGCCACAAGGCACATCGGCAGCAAACTGTCGAAGGGCGAAAAGAGCAATCTCGATGCGAGGCGCGCCAAAATTTCCGGGGCACTGGAAGCCATTTTCGGAACTCAGACGGTGGAAATCAGAGAGGAAATGCGCCACGTGCACTTCGTTGTACATCTGAATTCCGACGAACCCGTAGATTGCGATCAAATGTCCCGAGCAAAGTCTGCGCTCGGGGACCTGTCATACGAGATTGTGGACAACCGCATGCACGTGCGACTGCCGAAGGTGCCTGAGATCGACCGGAGTTGGTGGCCGTTTGTGCTTGCGCTTTTGTCCTTCATGATTGTAATGGCCTGTGACGTGGCCCTGTCGCTTTATTTTCCGGGTAGACATTATGCGTTCTACTGCCCAATCATTGACGTGAATGGGACCTGTGGAACGCCCGTGACGACGTGATACGACGTATGATTAAACTTACTGTATTCTGCACACGAAACTAGCGTGTCGAAATACTAACACCATAACGTATTAGTGCGACATCCCCCGAAACACACATGACGTGAGATTCACACGGCGCCGCAATGAAGAATCCAGAGCTCACATCGATCCTGTCGACCCTCGTGGAGGCACTCAGTAGGGTACCGCGTGGTGGTGAAGATGTGGGATACCAGATCAAAAAGGCCGAAACCAACAAAATCACATTCGGGACGCGGTTCGGGAAGGTGTACGATCACTCTGTAGTTCGGAAAGCGGTCGAAGACACTGACACGGACAGCCACATCGAGAAGTTCCAAATAAAATTCCCCGGACCACTGGTCACCTCTGAAAACAGAACGCTCGAGTGCGAGATAACGCTCAGCAGCAATGCGAGCACTGTACAGTGCTCGCGCCGAGATGACTATCGCCAAACCGTTAGAAAGAAGATCGACTTGGAACTGGATCTTCCGGAAGATCTAGATGCAGATAAGAATTTAATTGCTGAGATATTCTTACGAATACTCAACAGGAGTCGCGACGTGGCCGAAAGCAAGTGCGAAGTCTTCCGAAACGAGGACGGCGCCATCGTACTGACAGTCGATCAGTTCGAAGTTGTCGACTTCTGGTTCCTCAACACACTCGGGGATGATTTTTCGGACGACATTGCCAACATAGGTCTCGAGTCTACCAACGACGGATCTAACACATTGCAAGTGAAACTCGCTAGGAGGGGGGGAATCAAACCCGATACCGCCCTCGAAAGCGACGCGCGCGTCGAACGATCGCCAAAACGCAGACGACGTGACACTGCGCGCCGGGGGGGACTTATGCGTATATTTGGATTCAGGTGAACATCCGCATTGTCGCCGTATCGGACAGAAGAATTAGCAAGCCAGTTAGGGTTGATGTGTGTATACATACTCAAAGTCATGTATTTTAATTGTTGGAATAAATACATTCATATTCTTCATGAAAGATCGATCGCGGGCCGCCGTTTCCCTGTGCCGGCGCCGGCAGGCAAACTCGCCCGACGATGTGCATTCCCCTCGGACACTGTTCTCGTCGAGACGTTCACGCCAAAATTGCTGCTCGCTACTGCCACATCTGGCTCAATCAGATCGTCGTGTACACTTGACGAGCTGCGCCCTCCATCGGTCGCGGGCTCTCTCGACGCCGCGAGCGGCGGAGATAAATCCATGCTGTTAATCCCGCGTCCCGTCACCGGATTCCTATGACCGTTATAGTGCTGTATGACCTGTTCTGTCACATTCACACCGAGAGTACCACTGATTTTTGTCGCGGACATCCGAAGCGATCTATCCTTGCTCGCCTCCGCCGCCCGTCTTGCAAACGATGTGAATCGACTGGTCTTTTCAAAGTCGCCCGGATAATTGAACGTCGATACATGGAATCTTCCAGAGTATAGCTGCCACAACCTGGCCCTCTCCGTAGTGACGAACCAGACCGTGTGTATCACCCGGTATACGCTCTCGTCCACTCCCATATACTCCCAGTGGTACACCAGGACGTTGTCGCCGACGTAACGCTGCCATACGATTTTCATATCCTGAGCCATGGACACCGGGATCGGGACGAGATGTTCTTCTGGGTCAAAATCGGCGTCCGCACCGCGCGACGGACCAACCGGCGCCTCCTCTAACGGCTCGCCCGGACTGTGTTGCGTCGATGTTCTGGTGTCACACGGATCGCCCATGAAATAACACCGACCAGGTTCCCACGTCATCTTCCTTGGGCGGCGGTCGGTTGTCATTGCGACCGAACTCCGGTCCTGTGTGTCACACGGACCGGAGAGTTTGACGTCGTTGGGGTCTACGGCGGAAGAGCACATGTTCAACACCTTCCAGCGTTCTTTCGCGGCCCAGACGTCGATGGGGACGTCCACATCGAAAAATCGCGACTCCACGTCGTGCCTCGGCCTGTCGCTCGGGTCGCAGAGATCGGCCGACGCGGCGGGTGTGACAACGGGGCCGCAACTAGCATGTCGATCGGTCTGCATGATTTTCCACGTTTGTTCGGTGTACGTCACGTTGTTGATGATGAGATTTCCTTTGCTAACTCGTTTCGGCGCGCCGGTCGTTGAACCAAACTCCGTCCCTTCCACCTCCTTTATTTCCGCCGGAGTGGTGTTGGGTCCGAGCATGATCAGTCGAACCACAGGCGACCCCGGGTGTGGAGGCTGGCCCCCGTACGCGTATGCACCTCTCTTCTGATTCTTGAACGAAAAGAAGTTGCGTATCGCACGCACGACTGGCGTCTCCGTCGCACTGGTCGCCGCGACATTTTCTATGAACTGTACCAGTAACATGATTTGGCAGTCGTCACGCTTGATGATGGGACGATTCTCTTCATTCGAATTAGGATCGCTCACGTGGCGACTGACACGTTTTCCGTTCAGAAGCTCGAACATATTGGCCATGCAGGGGAATTGCCGTGTCTCGTACTTCGTCACCCATTCCCTGACGTTGTCACTGGTGGGTGCCACGTTGATTCCGTCTACCTTTTTTCCGACTTCAGCTATCAAGTCGTAGACTTGCTTCGGACGTCGAAGGGCATGTGGCAGTACGACGTAATTCGGATCGTTGTCAAACTCGGGTCTGCGATGGAACGACATTTGCTGATACGGGATGTTGTTCTTGGCATTTCGGGCA
>SDBT01005202.1_pt1 | contig 21938 bp, 21 predicted proteins | sample 2277101 | NCBI WGS metagenome assembly SDBT01 (sample SAMN10404973, study PRJNA504765) | marine sediment metagenome | isolation source: marine sediment core GS10_PC15, 103 cmbsf | place: Arctic Ocean: Southern Knipovich Ridge | collected 2010 | reverse complement strand
GACGATGCCAGTGACGCCCGCTTTTTCCCCTTGGCGGAGCTACCCCCGGTGGCCTTTGGTTGTCACCGGGAAATGATCGACCGACTGCATCAGATCGAAGCTGGATCGCAGCAGCCCTCGTAAACCAGCAACTGCCGATATTGCTGGAAGCACCCTATCCGCCGGACTAATTTTCCGCCATGAAGATTCTGGTGCTCCAAGGACCCAATCTGAACCTGCTGGGCCTAGCCTCCCGGCAAAATGCGACGCGGCTGACGCTGGACAAGCTCAATCGGGCCTTGCGCCGCCGGGCCCGTGAGTTGGAGGTGCAGCTTTCCATCCACCAGCTCCAGAGCCAGGCCAAGGCCTCACGGCTACTGCAGCGGCAACGTAATTCCGTGGCCGGCGTGTTGCTGATCCCCGGTATCTGGGCCACCACCGGTCACCTGCTGCTCGAAACACTGCAGCTGGCCTCACTGCCCCTGGCGGTTTTTCACCTGGAGCCGGAACAGGGGCCCTGGCATTACAACGCTAGTTCTATCTTTCGGGAAAACGCGCAGTTGGAGGAATACGGTAGCGCGCCGGGGGACTTATGCTCTCTGCTGAGCGATTTTGTGGACAGATTGAGGAAATAATCGCTTACCGTTGATCAGCCGGCCAAGCACCCACCCCTCCCGCCTGTAGGCGGGGTTCCCCTCCCTCATTGAGGGAGGGGCCTTCACGGCCTGTCCGGCGTAGCGAAGCGAAGACGGAAGTGAAGGGGGTGGGTAATGGCGGGCCAGGCACCCGCTCTGATCCGGGCACATAGGTAACAGTTTATTATCAGGACATGGGTAACACTGCATTAGGTTTTCGTCAGCCCCGCATTTGGCGGTGTCTGGGGTGAGGTAGCGGAATTATCTAATCCAGCCCGAAATGATTAACACTCTCCCTAAAATCCCTTGGCTTCATTCCAGCGCCATATCCTCCAGCCCCACCGCACCGGCCAGACGGCCTATCTGCCGTCCACTGGCATCGAACCGCAACAGCTCCCCCTCGGACGGTCCCCAGGCCAAGAAACCAACCGCCCCCGGTCCGGCCAGGGCCTGCAGGCGGGTGAGGCCTGCCACCGGCAATTCGATCAGTTTAACTTGCGGGGCACCCGGGCCACCGCTGATCCGGCCGAACAGCGGCGTATTATCCGCCCTGTGCCGGCCAATGAAGTAGCAGTCCCCGTTCTCTGCGTTCAGGCTGATATCATAGGCCGACACCTCCGCAGCGAACGTGGTTTGATTGCCGTCAGGGCTCAGATGGATGACGTCGCCCTGGCTGACCGTCCAGATTCCCCCGTTGAACGGGTCGGCTTCCAGGGCGCCCAGTCCGCCGGCTGGCGGATCGGCCTCCAGCGCCAATTGCCAGAGGGGGGGATTCGCGCTCAGCTCGGTGCGGTAAATCCGGTCCGGGCCCGAATATTGCCGCCAACCCAGCCACAGCCGGCCGCCGGTTTCATCCAGCGCCAGTTGGCTATATGGACCTAAATCCTCGGGCACTAGCAAGCCGCCCACTGTTGTCCCCTGCTGATCGACCACCACAATGGTATCGGGATTGAGCTGCAGGATGTAGGCCTGCTGCCCGTTGGAGGTCAGAGCCAGGTCCAGCGGCCAACCACCCGGAGAAATGATCTTCACCACCTGCAGGTCACGATTGACAACCTGCACCACCCGCCCCCAGTAATCCGCCACCCAGAAGTGGCTGCCGGCCGGTGCCGCGGCCAGGGCTACCGGGGAGTCGATATAGACCTGGCCGATCTGGTGCGATCCATCGTAGGTAACCCGTTTCACCGCGGAGTTGCTGTAATCGGCAATCCAGAAGTTGTGGGGTCCGGGAATAGCTGAATCCGGGGCCGAGATTGCGCTGACACCGGTTTGGGTGATGGCCTGGACGGCATAGTAATACTTCTGGTTGTAGTCCAGATTAAATTCCTGAAAATGGTTGACAGCGGGTGAGATGGGTGATCCGTATGCTGCCACCGTATCACCCGGAATCCACCGGTAGACCTGGTAACCTGCCAGGCTGTCCACTGCGAACGGCGTCCACTCTGCCCAGGCCGAATCCCGGTTGGTCACCACCCTTAACCCCACCGGCGCCCCGGCGGTGATCGGGTTGTTGGGATCAAGGGGATTGCTCCGCTCCCGTTCACTGCAATCAGTGACCATCAGCAAACCCAGGACGACGACTAGTGTGCCTCTCATGGCTGAATGATGAATGAAACGGACACCATGATCAGCCCGGCCTCGGCGGCCATATAACTCCAACCGGCCCGGCGGTCCAGCCGCCGGCTTTGGCGGTATAACCGGTCCAGATCGTCAACGTTGCCCGAGCGCCGGTAGGCAGTATAGGCTTTATCGGCTTCCTGCCGGTAATGATAGGACAGGGCGCTTCCCAACACCACCATCCCCAGCCCGGCCAGCCGTTGCCGCCGGACCCATTTCCGTACCGGCCGCTCCAGCGCGGTGAATTCCAGCCGCAAGGTATCGAATTGCACCCCAGCCGTCAGGCCGGCCACCGGCGGCGACCAAACCGGCAGTGGCAGCAGTAAGGCCTGAATATCACCGGCGATGGCACTGTCCGCCTCCTGGGCCGCCAGCGGGGCCAAGGCCAGGATACCGGCCACCAGGCCTAAAACCGGCTTCACTGCCGAGCCCCCGGCTGCTCCGGGACCAGTGTGATGTACTGCAGCCATTTATGACGGCGCACCAGCAGCACTCCCGAGGATGTCAGGGCGGCCAGCTGGATCGGTCCCTCCACCTCGTGCCGCCAAAGCCGCTCGCCGGTGATCATGTCCAGGGCTATTACCACCCCCCGGGACAAGATCACCACCGCCACCGCCGGATTCGATCCCCGCGCCAGGACGGGCAATTTGACCAGACCTTCACCGGCGTATTCCCAGACAACGCCGCCATCACCGGGACGTAATCCGAGTACCGTGCCATCCGCAGTGGCGACTACAATGCGCCCTTCAGTGACCAGCGGCCGGCTGTAGATGGGAGCCCCCAGGTTCTTCTCGAATCGGGGTTGGCCGTTGCCGGGCTCTAAGGCGATCAGCCGGCCCTGCGAGTCTCCCACCACCAACAATCCGGGACCCTGGGCCTGCCCGGCCAGGGCCTGGCCGGCCAGGGCCAGCACCGCCGTGGCGTTAACCGCCAGGTCGCGGCGCCAGGCCGGGGCGCTGGTATGATCTTCGTGGCCGGCGGCTACTGCGACCTCTCCCAGGTCGAACGAGTACAAGCTGCCCCGATCATTTAACACGAATAGGTTATCCTCCCACCGCCGTACCCCCTGATACACCCGGCCGGGTAGTTTCCGTTGCCAGCGCAGAGTGCCGTCAGCCAGATTGAAGGCGGTTACTTCGCCCCCGGTGCCAGCAGCCAGCAGCAGGCCGCTGTATATCGCTGGCGGTCCGTTGATAACCGGCCCTTTGCGCTTCCACAGTTTTTTCCCCCGCAAAAAGTCATAACCCCAGACTTCCTGGGCCTGGGCGCTGGCAAAATAAAGGCTGCCGGTGCTATCGGCCACCGCCAGGGAAGTGATGGCTTTTCTGGCAACTTGCCACAGGCCGCTTTTCCGTTTACCGGTTTCCAGGTCGAGACGGTAGAGTTGCCCGCGATGGCTGGCCACAAGCAGGGCTTTCTCATTGAGCGGCCTTAGATGTGTGACCGGGGAGGCCAATTTTATTTCCCAGGCTATCTCAGGCCGAACGTTCCGCCTGGGGAAAGGAACATCAACGGTCGCCTCTAAAGGCGCGAAGCGCGGCCGCATTGTGCAAGCCAGGCCCAGGAACCAGAGACCCACCAGCACCCATTTAGCGGCTGAATGGAGACGGCCAGTCACCATATTAGAAATCCCAGCCGAAGAAGAATTGGGTGAACACCCGGCTGTCCACCGAGTGGAAATCGGTGCGGCGCCCGAAGTCGATCCGCAAAGGTAAGGCCCCCAGGAACAGAGCGCGTAAACCGAAACCGTAGCTACCCACCAGGCCGGGGAATTCATCCTCCCAGGCGTTGCCGATATCAAAGAAGAGTGCCGCCCGGATCGGCGCCAGTCCCACGCCCCCGGATTTTAAATTGAGCACCAGGCTGCGGGCGAACGGAAAGCGCAGCTCCTGGTTGAGCAGGATATATTTACGCCCGAAGATCTGGTTGAACCGGTACCCCCGCATACCCCAACTGCCGCCGATGTAAAACCGGCGGATGTCCGATCCATCGGTGTACCAGGCCATGGTCCGTTGGGCGAAGGTACGGTTGGGGTTGAAGCGATAATAAAAACGGTTATCCAGCAGCAGGGCGAAACTGTACACTCGCGAGCTGGAAAGGTTGAAAGTCTGTCCAGCCATAATGCGTGCCCGCCAGCCGTCCAGCGGCCCGGTCGCGTACCATAGGGAATTGTCATGGACCAGCGAAATATAGTTGGAGAGCAGGTAAGCTTCGCGAGGCTCGCCAAAGCCGAAAAATGATTTATCGGACTGCCACAGGGTGGCGCTGAGTTCCACCCGCTGAAAGACGTTCAGCGGGTAGTTCATGGCTACCCGGGTACCCAACGTTTTCTCGAAGTAAAACCCGTCCTCGTATGGATCATAATACTCGTTGGCAAATCGGAAGAAGCCATAGGAATAGTTTACCCGACCGGCGAGGTCCACCGACGTGACGGCCAGATTGAGATGACTGGCCAGGTCGGCGCTGGTCTGGGCGGTGTTGGCCACCAGGAAGTGATAATAGCGGTTACCCAGCATGTCCGAGATACCCACCTGGGCGCCACCCAATAGGCCGAAGGTGGGATCATAGGCCATGGCTGTCTGGGCCAGATCCAGACTGTATTTCAGGCGATAGGGCTGGACATCGGTGCCGCTCCTGCCGGAGAAGGCGGGCGGCCGCCAGGCGGATTTCCCGGCAGCTGGGGCAGCTGGGACCTCGGTGACCGGGCTGTTGGAATCCGCCGCCGCCAGGTGCAGCTGAAAACTGTAAGCGGCGAAGGCGGTTAACAGCAGGCTATCTCCGGGCAGGGTCACAAAATCGACTACCCCGGTATGGAAATCGGTGACCGGTTGAATCCGCACCGGGGGCCAGGGCTGTTTCCCGCCGCCGCCCAGCTCCAACCGCCAGATGTTGGGTGTGCCGGAGCGATCGGAAACGAAGTGAATGCGGCTGGAGTCCGTGCTTGACCAGCGCGGCCGGCGGTCCTGGTGGGGCCCGAGGGTCAGCACATGCAATCGCCGGTCGGAAAGGCGCAGGATAAACAGGTTGGAGCCACTGTCCAGTTCCGGCCGGCCACGGTCGCTGCTGAATACCACCGCCTGACCATCCGGACTGAAACAGGGATCCCGGTCCAGGTAGATATCGGCGGTCAGTCGAAGAACTTCCTCTTTTCCCACCTCCCATAAGTAAAGGTCGGTCCCGCCGCTTTGATCCTGGGCCGAGAACACCAGTCTGCGGCCGTCCGGGGACCAGCTGGGTGAGCGGATGGTGGTCAGATCAGGGTGGCTGAACTCGCCCGCCGGCTCCAGGGTCTCTAGGTCCACCAACCGGATACGGTCCCGGTCAAAAGATTTGGCCACCAGGGCCAGGATGCCATCGCGGCTGATGCCCAGGCTGCTCCGAAGTACGTGCAGCGATTCTAAATCGGGACTGCGCTCTCCCCGCAGGACCAATTCCTCCCCGGGTGCGCCCAGCTGCCGGCGGTAAACACTGGTATAGCCGTCCCGGGTGGACAGATACACCAGGTGAGTCCGGCCGGACGAATCCCGGTAGAGCGAAGGACTGACATTTGTCCCCCTGCTGGTCAAAGCCTCGGAGTCCACAGCGGGCAACGATTGGCGGGAGAGTGGTTCCCCGACGGCCTGCTTGAGCGCCAGCCGCCAGTCCCGGGAAATATCCTTAAGTTCTTCCCCGGTGACCGCCTCGATCAGCTCCTCGAAAGTGTCATAATGGTAAAACTCCTCCATTATGCGCCGCAGCTGGTCGCTGCCGTAAGTATCCTCCAGGTAGCGCACGAAGGATTGACCCTCTTTGTAAAGCAGGAAACCATGACCGCCCAAGGTGAGCTGCTCCAGTGGGAACAGGTGGTCATGCAGCAGGGCGTCCCGGATCACCATTTCGGCCTGGGAGTCCCACCCATCGGCCCACCAGTCGGCCAGGCCTTCAGTGAACCACAGGGGCGGGCTGCGCTGGTCCCAGACACCGGCATCCCGGCCGCCAGTATTGATCTTGGAGTGCATGAAGACATGGACAAGCTCATGCCGCACTGTCCGGCGGAAATCGGATAGTGAGCCGTTGTTGGGCAGCACCACCCGGCCTTTGATAAATTCGAAAAAACCGGCCACCCCTTCCGGGACCAGGTAGGGGGTAGTGTTGGTCTGCTGGAAATGGAGGTCGTTGCTGTAGATCACCAACGGCACCCGGCGGGCCAGGGTATGATTGAACTTCTGTTCATATTCCCCGAAGGCCTCCTCGGCCCAATAGGCTGCCGCTCGAGCCAGCACCTCCTCCTCCGGGTAGTAAAAAAGTTGGAAATGGGGAGTGCGTAATACCTGCCAGTCGAAGTGGCGGTACTGGACCTTGTTGCGGCCGAAATAGAATTGGGCCTGGACGGCGGCAGCTCCCACCAGGAGTAGGAATAGCAAACGGAGGACTGGTGCCCAGCCGGTTAGGGGCCCGGCACTGCGGGCCGGTTGTTTAGTCAGGGTGATACGCTCTTTGATGATCATGGCAAATATTTTTTGCCCGGCAACTCGGTTCCGGGTGTTCGGGACCGCCATACCTGGCAGCGGCAAGGTAGAAACATTAATTCGTAAAATCCAGTGCCGGTTGGTCCGGCGTTAAAAAACCACCTGCAATATTAGGACGCCTCGAAAACGGTCGGCACTACTCGCGCGATTCAACCGCCGGTCCCGGATCATTGCTTGTTGTACCTACCTGCCGGCGATAATTTAAGTGCGCTGACATAACTTGTTGATAGCTCACACTATAACATGGTCCAGGATGGATTAAAAACATGCCGGGATGGGAAAAATGGCTCTGGGGAGGATTAGGCTGGGCTCTGGGAGGACCCATCGGTGGGATCCTGGGGTTCGCCCTGGGTTCCATGGCCGAGCGCCCTTCCGCCCCGGCGGCTGCCAACCAAACCGAGTATCCCCGCACCCGGCCCGGGGATTTCGGGGTATCATTGATGGTGCTCCTGGCGGCGGTCATGCGCGCCGATGAGCGCCTGCTCAAATCAGAGCTCACTTACGTAAAGCAGTTTTTCGTACAGACTTTCGGGGAGAATTTCGCCCGGGAGCGGATGATTCTGTTCCGGGATATCCTGGAGCAGGACTATCCCTTAAGGGACGTCTGCCGGCAGATCAAGCGGAATATGGACCATCCCTCACGGCTGGAGATGATCCATCTGCTTTTCGGGCTGGCCCAGGCCGACGGACAGATCGATGACACCGAAATCACGGTTATCGGCCGGATTGCGGGCTACCTGGGTATTTCAACCGCCGACCTGAACTCGATTCAGGCCATGTTCGTCCAGGATAGCCAGAGCGCCTACCGCATCCTGGAGGTAGACCCCCAGGCCGATGGGGAGACGATCAAGAAGGCCTATCGCCGGATGGCTAACAGATATCACCCCGACAAGGTCAACCACCTGGGCCCGGAGTTTCTGCCCGTGGCTGAGGAAAAATTCAAGGCCATCAACCAGGCCTATCAGAAGATTCGAGCGGAGCGCGGCATTTAAAACCTGTAAGCGAAGGGAAACTGCTATGAAGAATATCCTGGGATGGCTGACAATGGTGCTTTTAGTGGCCTGCATGTCGCCGGAGCGGGCCGAACGCAACCTGGTGAAGGCCATGCTGGCGCTGGACCGGACCTTCATACCGGCCTGGACGCTGACCGGGCCAGAAAACGAAGACGACCCGGCCCCGGCTATGCAAACACTGCTGAAGGAATGGGCTTTCTTCGAGGCGCGGTTTTACTATTATGAGCGCCAGGATACCTCCTGGCAGGCCGCATTCGACCGGATTGATGCTGTCCTGCACCAGGCTGAGGAGAGCGATGCCGGCGGCAACCGAACCGCGGCGCACGCCGCCCTGGAGGAGGTTCGGAGCACTTTCGTGGCCCTCAGGGACAGCAACGGGATTGAGTATTTCCTGGATGGTCTCATTGCTTTCCAGGGACCGATGGAGACAATTGTCAACCTCGTTCGAGGCCGGACCGCCCGCAACCTGACCAGCAGCCAGGTCAACGCTATCCGGGGCCTGTTCCCCGAGGCCCGAGCTCAATGGAACAGTGTTCGCAGTTGGCCGTTCGATCCCTCATTGCACAATTTCGATGAAGAGCAAGGCGCTCGACTAAGGGAACAGATCGCCCTGGAGAATAATGCCCTGGACATCCTTGAGCAGGCCCTGGGTAGCGGCAGCCGCAACTCCATCATTGTGGCGGCGCAGGGCATTGAGCCGGAATTCCACCAGCTCTACCGGTTGTTCGGTGATTCCCCGCCACCGGCCCGGGTGGATGTCACACCGCAGGAGGAGAGCCCCTGACCGACTGACCGGGTTGACTGCCATGCAAGACCGGCTGCCCCATATCAGCATCCGGATCGAGATTCCTCAGGGGGAATTTTTGCGCCGCTTCCAGGAGGTGGCGTTGCAGTCGGGGGAATACCTCGTCGAATCCGTCACCGCCCCGGCCGAGGAGTTGCAGTTAGCGCCTCTGTTGGTCACCGGGCATAAAGGGCTGGCGGGACAACTTCGCGCCGACCCGGAGGACGCCCAGCGTGTGACGGTAAATATCACAGCCGAGCGCTGGGACCCCGATCCCCCCACCTACCAGTCCTACGTGGACGCCGCCCACGATATCTTCTCACCGCTACTACACAGCTATAACCAGGCCTACGGCACCACCCGGCGACTCAACATTCCCAGCCAGCCGCACACCGAACCGCAGCTGCCGGAAATTGCCCGGGAAGTGTTCGCAGCCTTCGTTTCGGCCGCCGACAAACGCGGCCTCAAGCGCAAGGACTGGGTCCGACTGTTCGATTTCGTCTGGCACTGCACCACCTACAACGTGGAGGTGGCCGAGCGCGACCTGGTGCGGCTGCTACGCCTGAACGGTTTCGAGGAGGATCATGCCCGGGACGTGGCCTATATATTCGCCGAAGGCCGGCGGATATTGCTGCGCAAGTGGCGCGGCGATGAGGCTTTGGGGGAAGGGGGCGATTGAAATGATAAATGATAAATGATAAATGATAAATGATAAATGATAAATGAAGCCTCGGCCGCATATGAAAACAATCCAATGATAATGTCATGAAACGCATCATCGCCGCCATCGTCCTCACCTTGGTCATCATCTACCTGGTGCCCTTCGTGGTCTATAGCCTGTTCTCCGCCGCCGGTTTGATCGCCGTGCCCGAAGGCCCGCCCGGCATCTTCCTGCTGTCGGTCCTGGTGGATAAGATCGGCGTGGCGGTGGCCTTCGTCCTGATCTATCACCTGGCCCGGCGGGGTTTCGCCGGCCGCTGGCTGCTGTACGCCTTCATCTGGTGGATCATGTTCGTATTCGGCGAGCTGGGCCAGGCCCCCGGCCCCCACTATACCTGGATGGAAGCCTTGGCGGGGATCATCTCCGAGGCGATCTACTTCCCCCTGGCGGGGTGGGGGGTGCAGAAGCTGCTGGGGAAGGGGGCATTGTCGATTGATGATTGAAAATTGAAGATTGGGGAGCATGAGAGAGTGCGCGCCGACACTTGCGCGCATAGCCGGGGAAAATTGATGTGATAGTCAACGATAATACGAGAATAAGAGGCAGAAATGTCACGGTTTGTTTCGATTGATGTAGAGACAGCGAACACAGACTACTCTAGTATCTGTCAGGTAGGGATAGTACTTTTTGATAAAGGAGCTATTCAGGATTCTTGGGAATCACTGATTAACCCAAAAGACTATTTTGACCCGTGGCATATTAAGATTCACGGGATAAATGAGTTGGCGGTCGAAAATGCGCCGATATTTCCAGACGTATTTCCCCAGATTAAAAAAATCTTAGATGATAATATTGTTGTATGCCATACTGCCTTTGATAGAGTCGCAGTAGCTCGAGTGTTGGATAAATACGATCTCCCCGCCTCTGATTGGATCTGGTTGGACACGGCCAAAGTGGCACGACGTGTTTGGGAGCAGTTTGGCACACGAGGATACGGACTACATAATTTAGCTAAATGGTGTGGAATTACGTTCGAACACCACAATGCGGTAGAAGACGCTAGAGCAGCGGGAGAAGTATTACTGAAAGCCGTAAAGGATACAGGCCTCACTGTCGAGTATTGGATTGAGAGGGTGAAACGGCCCATCACTCCAAGTATCAGTACAGCGCTTCATATGGAGGGAAACCCCAAGGGTCATCTACATGGAGAAGTGCTGGTTTTCACCGGAGCCTTATCGATGCCCAGACGCCAAGCGGCAGAATTGGCCGCGAATGCTGGATGCGATGTTGAAAGATCAGTTACTATGCGAACTTCTCTATTGGTTATCGGAGATCAAGATGCTAGGAAATTATCTGGACATAAGCGAAGTACAAAGCATCGTAAGGCGGAGGCTCTTCGAGCAAAGGGATCACAGATCCGGTTCATCACCGAGAGTGACTTTTTCCGCTTAGTCGAAATCGACTGATGGGAATAAGGATTATGATAGGCGAGGATTGGCTTCCTTTAGCAGTGGTGGTAATCTCCGAGGCGATCTACTTCCCCCCGGCGATGGGGGCAGGCTTTGCGGTTAGCCCAACTCCTCCACCGGCTCCAGGTACAGCTCAATCGCCTCGCGGATATTCGCCAACGCTTCCTCACGATTGTCCCCCTCGCTGATACAGCCGGGCATGGAAGGCACGTAGGCTGTATATCCGCCTTCGTCGCTGGGCTCCAGAATAACTTTTAGCTTCATACCTGTTCCTCAATTCATATTGACCGCCTGAAGATAATTCCAATAAACGTCTTTTGGAAGATAAAAGCTAGGGCAGCCGCCCAGCCCCAAATATCCCTTGCCCCCAGCCTCTTCCCTGCCTATCCTATGGCTCGTCGTAGCGCTGGGTTACTAGGTCTCCGCACACTGATGAACCACTATATCGGTCTACCCCGGCTGGCAGTCACCGGCCGGCTGCTGCTGGCCACCGGCGAACACTGGCTGGTGGAAGTGGTCCGCCCTGTCCACACTGATCCCATAGATCCCACCTTCCGCTGGCAGCTGGAGGGCGAACCGGTCCATACCGCCACCCTTGTCCGGCCCTTGGGGGATGACCTGGCCCGCCGGGAAATCGAACTTGAAGTCTTCGGTCCCATCGTAGACGACAGCTGGCTACCCGTGCTGAACTGAATACGCACCCCGCCGCTGGCATCAGCGCTACACTATTGTAAATTCCAACGTGATGGCCCCGCCTCCCGAAACCGTTTTCTACGGCCCCCCCGGCCTGCCCCGGCCCGGTGAATACCCCTTCACCAGTGGCATATACCCCGAGATGTACCGCCGCCGCCTATGGACCATGCGCCAGTACGCCGGCTTCGGCTCGGCCGAAGACACCAATCGCCGCTTCCGCTACCTGCTGGACCAGGGTATGACCGGCCTGTCGGTGGCCTTCGACCTGCCCACCCAGATGGGTTACGACTCGGACCACCGGCTAGCCCGGGGCGAGGTGGGCCGTACCGGAGTGGCGGTATCCACCTTGGCCGATATGGAGGTGCTGCTCAAGGACATACCGCTGGAGCGGGTGTCCACCTCCATGACCATCAACGCCACGGCGGCTATTTTGCTGGCCATGTACGTGGTGGTGGCCGAGGGCCAGGGGAACACGTCCGGGCAGCTACAGGGCACCGTCCAGAACGATATCCTCAAGGAGTATATTGCGCGCGGGACCTATATCTACCCGCCCCTGCCGTCCCTGCGCCTGGTGACCGACCTGTTCACCTGGTGCGGCCGGGAAGCCCCCCAGTGGAACACCATTTCCATCAGCGGCTACCACATCCGCGAGGCCGGGTCCACCGCCGCCCAGGAGCTGGCCTTCACCTTCGCTGACGGCATCGCTTACGTGGAGGCGGCCATAGCGGCCGGCCTGTCAGTGGACGATTTCGGCCGCCGGTTGAGCTTCTTTTTCAACGTTGGGCAGCACTTTTTCGAGGAAGCCGCCAAGTTCCGGGCGGCCCGCCGGCTGTGGGCCCGGTTGATGAAAGAGCGCTTCGGCGCCACCGATCCCAAGGCCCAACAGTGCCGCTTTCACACCCAGACCGCCGGCTCGTCACTCACCGCCCAGCAGATGGACAATAACGTGGTGCGCACCACCTTGGAGGCGCTGGCGGCCGTGCTGGGCGGCACCCAATCGCTGCACACCAACAGTCGCGACGAGGCGTTGGCGTTGCCCTCCGAGGAATCGGTGCGGTTGGCCCTGCGCACCCAGCAGGTCATCGCCTTTGAGAGCGGCATCCCCGCCGTGGCCGATCCGTTGGCGGGCAGCTATTACGTGGAGGCCCTCACCGATCGCCTGGAGCAGGAAGCCCAAGCCCTCATCAGCGAAATTGACGGTTTGGGGGGCGCGGTGGCGGCCATTGAGACCGGCTTCCAGCAGGAGCAGATCGCCCAGGCCGCTTTCGAGCGCCAGCAGGCGGTGGAATCGGGCCAGCAGGTGATCGTGGGGGTTAACCGCTTCGAGCAGGAGGAAGACACCGCTAGCAGTCTGCAAACCGTTGACCCACAGGTGGAGCAGACCCAGCTGGAGCGGCTGGCCCGGGTGAAGGCTGAGCGGGACTCGGACGCGGTTGGGCGCAACCTGGCCGCCCTGACTGAAATCGCCCGGGGCGAAGACAATCTGCTGCCGCCGATCATCGACTGTGTCCGGGGTTACGCCACGTTGGGGGAGATCTCCGGGGCATTAAAAGCAGTATTCGGCGAGTACCGGCCGCACTGATCGGGCATGTTGGACCTGGAGCGCATAGCCGAACTGCTCACCACCCGGGAACTGGGCCGGAACATCTCCTACTACCCCTTCACCGAGTCCACTAACGATGATTTGTGGGAGCTGTTGGAGCAGGGACTGGCCGAACAAGGCCACGTGGTTGTGACCGACGACCAGCGCTACGGCCGGGGACGAAAGGGCCACCGCTGGTATTCTTCGCCGCATAAGAGCCTGCTCTTCTCGCTGCTGTTGCTTCCCGAAATCCGGTTGACCCAGCTGGGGCTGATTTCCCTGGCGGCCGGGCTGGCGGTGATGGATGGCTTGCAAGCGGCAGGGGTGCCGGCTGGGTTGAAGTGGCCCAACGATGTGATGGTTTCCGGGCACAAGGTGGGCGGCATACTGATCGAGAGCCGGCATGCCGATGAAGGCCCGATTATTGTGATCGGCATCGGGGTGAACGTTAACGAGACCCGGGAAGATTTCCCCGCCGAGCTGCGCCCCGACGTGACCTCGGTTCTAATTGAAACGGGTGAGGCCGTGGAGCGGGAGCTGGTCCTGGCCCGGATTCTGGAACGTCTGGAGGAGATCCTCTCCGGCGACCTGGCGGCGGTACCCCAGCTCTGGATGGAGCGTTGTGGGCACATGGGGTGCCAGGTGACGTTCATCCACCAGGGTGAACAGTTGGTGGGGGAGTTTATCGGAGTGGACGAGGACGGTCACGGCCTCGCAGAACGGAACGGACAGACTTACGTCGTGACGGCTGGTGAACTGGACTGCTCGCAGACTTGACAGCCCCGCGGGGAGCACGGAAGGAAACTCATGCTGCTGACGATTGACATCGGTAATTCCAACACGGTATTGGCCCTTTTCGAAGGCGATGAGCTGCTGGAAAGCTGGCGCTTGCATACCAATCAGACCCATACCATGGACGATTGGTGGATCGCGGTGAAGTTACTGGCGGACGACGCCCGGGTCGACATTGCCGGCCTGGACAGCGTGGTGATCGGATCGGTGGCGCCGGTGGTGGGCCGGGCCATGGGGCAGATGATCGAGCGTTACCTGGGCCTCCAGCCGTTGTGGGTCAACGCCCGCCTGCCCCTGAACGTAGGGCTGGAAGTAAAGGACCCCGACTCGGTGGGCGCCGACCGGCTGTGCAACGTGGTGGCCGCCCGGCACCTGTACGGCACACCCGGCGTGGCCGTTGACCTGGGCACTGCCACCACCTTCGATATCATCGATGAGCGGGGCTATTTCCTGGGCGGCGTCATTGCCCCCGGTATCGAAACCGGCGCCCGGCACCTGTTCACCGGGGCCGCCCTGCTCGCAGCGGTGGAACTCAAGGCCCCCGAGACCGTCATCGGCCGGGACACCGAGACTAACCTCCAGGCGGGCATCGTCTACGGCGCAGCGGACCTGATCGACGGGATGTTGACCCGCATCCAGGCTGAGACCGGCTGGGAGCAGATGACCAATGTGATCACCGGTGGCCTGGGGGGGCTGATTGTTGGGGAGCTGCGCACAACCATCACCTACGATCCCAACCTCACTATCCAGGGACTGCGGCTGATACATGAGTTGTGCAGTTAGCCACCGCCGGGCTCCGACGATTAATCTCCAACAGAAAGGCCCGGTTGTCCGGGCCTTGAGTGCTCTGATCAGTAGTGGGCCGCTATAGCTCGATCTTGACCTTCTCGTGTTCCGCTGCGGCCTTGCAGCAGTCGGGTAGCTTGGCGAATGCCGCCGGATCGGCTGGTTTGTCATTGGCGCCATAGCCCGCAGCCGTGATGGAATTCACGATGGCGGCCAGATTGGTCTTGGCGCTATAGAAAGTGACGTGGGCCAGGCGATTTTCAATATCCACCTCGACCTCCTTGACCCCATCCGTTTCGGCTACGGCCGTCTGGATCCGGTTAGCGCATAATTCACAAACCGCGGTAGTGATGGAGACGTCGGCCGTCTCGGCCTTGGTTTGACCGCAACCCCAGGCCAGCAGCCCGGCCAGTGCGGTTAGTCCTATTATTCTTGCAGCTTTTAGTTCCATTACTATTCCCCCCTGTTTGGCTTTGTTGACGGCCGCCGGTTTCAGTTGAAAGCCGACAGTCCGGTTAAATCTTCCCCTACAATTAGAGTATGCATCTCGTGAGTACCTTCGTAGGTGAGTACACTTTCCAAGTTCATGAGGTGGCGCATTACGGGATACTCATCGATAATGCCATTGGCCCCCAGAAGTTCCCGCGCCAACCGGGCACATTCCCGGGCCATCCAGACGTTATTGCGTTTGGCCAACGCCACTTGCTGATAGCGCAGCCGACCCTGCTCTTTGAGCCGGCCCAACTGTACGGCCAGTAGCTGCGCCTTGGTTATCTCGGTCACCATCCAGACCAGCTTCCGTTGGCTGAGCTGGAAGGCGGCGATCGGCTTGTCGAATTGGATCCTTTCTCCGGCGTACCGGAGAGCGGCTTCGTAACAGGCCATAGCGGCTCCAATAACTCCCCAGGCGATGCTGTACCGGGCCTGGGTCAGGCATTTCAGGGGGGCGGAAAGGCCCTGGGCGTCGGGCAGCCGGTTGCCCTCCGGCACCGGCACCTCATCCAGCACCAGTTCCGAGGTGATCGAGGCCCGCAGAGAAAACTTGCCTTCCATTTTAGGGGCCGAGAACCCCTTGAAACCACGTTCCACGATGAAACCCTGAACTTCCCCCTGCTCGTCCCGGGCCCAGACAATGGCCAGGTCGGCGATAGTGCCGTTGGTGATCCACATCTTGGCGCCGCTCAACACCCAGCCGTCGGTGGTCCGGCTGGCCCGGGTACGCATGGCTCCCGGGTTCGACCCCACGTCAGGTTCGGTCAGTCCAAAGCAACCGATGGCCTTCCCGGACGCCATGGCCGGTAGCCACCGCCGTTTCTGCTCATCGCTGCCGAAGGCCCAGATGGGGTACATCGCCAGGGAAGTTTGCACCGACACAAATGATCGCAGCGCCGAATCACCCCGTTCCAATTCCTGGTTGAGCAGGCCATAAGCCACCGCCCCCAGACCGGCGCCGCCATATTCCTCCGGGTACACCGAGCCCAAATACCCCAGCGCTCCCAGCCGCGGTACTAATTCTTCGGGGAAAGTCTCCTCGCGATGATGCTTGGTAATGACCGGTAGCACCTCGGCCTCGACAAAGTCCCGGGCGGTGTGCTGAACCAGGATTTCCTCCTCGGACAGCAGGCTGGAAATCAGGGCATAGTCCAGGCCCCGCAAAACAGTATCCATGAATAGAATGCCTCTCTAATAGATATTTTCCGGTTCGGCCACCTGAAGGAATATGAATTTAACCCACCTTATCCTGCGGCGATGATGAAAATTAAACCCGGCCCAAAAATAGAATTGCCAATACCCCAGGAAAAGGCTAATATTGGATAAATATATCTAATTATCATGCTTTATTCCAAATCAGCTGAATACGCTATACAGGCCATGATCTACCTCGCCGAGCACGAGGATCGCGGCCTGGCCATGGTCAGTTCCATCGCCGAGGCCTATGATATCCCCAGGCATTTCCTGGCTAAGCTCGTGCAGACCCTGACCCGCCATCACCTCGTCAAAAGCTACCGCGGGCGCAACGGTGGTATCAAGCTGGCCCGGCCGTCCGACAAGATCACCATGGACCAGGTGGTCAGGGCCATCGAGGGGCCACCCCCCGAGCAGGAAATGTGCGTGATCGGACTGGATGTCTGCTCGGACGACGTTGCCTGCCCACTACACAACCAGTGGCAGCATATCAAGGATCTGGTGCAAGAAACTCTGCACCATAAGACCCTGGCCGAGCTTGCCGAGGGCGTACGCCGCAAGAGGCTCGAACTGGCCCAGATGATCGGACCTGAGCACCTAGAGGCACTCAAGTCGGAGCGCTAGACCTTTACCGCGCGAGCGGCCCCAACCCGCTTTTGTAACCACATTTCCGGCCCTGAGGGCCTAAAAGGGTGGGAACAGTAGAAGGCAATAATATTATAAAAGGGTAGACATGTCCTTTTTCCCGTGTTAAATTTACTGTGCACTTGGTTTTTTGAAAATTGAGCCGGATCCAGATGAGGTGTGGAATAGGCGACTAGGCTATTTTCCTCCTTCTTCTCCTCCTCTCTCATCAGGGGATTTACTCCCCGATCCTTCGTGGTGGTTAAATAGATGGACGGATTCCCAAGCCGTCCGAGTTATAGTCCTTAAACCGCCCCCGCTGGATACCGGCTCAAATTTGCAGGTCCCCACGACCTGCTATCACTGTTCCGCCGGGCATGGTCTTGGACATCTCCTCAAAGCTAAATTGCTATATTTTTATAGGAGACTGTGTCCGGCTTTTTTTTTACCGTTCCGCCTCTCTGTATATCCCGGTTTTAATCATCTAAGACGTGAGCACCGCTCGCTGTTGTCACCAGTCACCGAGTGAGCTGCTGGACCATTACGTTTCAAGTTGGACAGGTATTTCCGTCGCAGGCCGGAGGCCGGCATACCGGTCGGTCAAGTAGCCCTAATCGTTGAGGTTGAAGGCCTGCCGGTAGACCGGATCCCGGCGATACGCCCGGTCCAGCACTTCACTCAGGTGGCAGACCTCCATAGGTATCCCCGCCGCTTGCAACCCAGCCTGGAGTTGCATCTGGCAGCCGGGATTGGTAGTCACCAGCCTCGTCGCTTTCAACCGGCGCAGTTGCTCGACCTTGAGCGCCAGCACCATCCGCGACATTTGACCTTGAACCAGGCTGTAAAGCCCGGCGCCGCCACAGCATTGTTCGGCTTCCGGCAAGGTTTCCATCGCTTCGCAGGCCAAGTCCAACAGCTGCCGCGGGGCCGCCTCCACCCCCTGGGCATGGTACAGATGGCAAGCCGCATCGTAGGTGGTAATCTCCGGCAGTTTATAACGCGGCGGCTCCAGCAGGTGTTCAGCCAGGAATACACTCAGGTCCACTACCGGTGGTCCCTGGCCATTGGACCGCAGATTGTCACCCAGCTGCGCCCCACACCCGGCGGCGTTCACTATCAGTGCCTGGGCTTCGACGCCGGCCAGGGCACTCCGGTTCCGCTGTAGCATTTCCTCGGCCTCCCCCAGCAGTCCGGCGTGGGCATGCAGGGCGCCGCAACAGCCCTGCCCGGTGGGGATGACCACCTGGTAGCCGTTCCAACGCAGCAGGCGTACGGTGGCCGCGTGCACCGGCTGGTACCAGCGCTCCATGACGCAACCGGTGAACAGGGCTACCCGGCCCTGGCGCACCCCCGCTGGGTGGGCAGCCGGCAGTACCTGTTCCGCAGGGCGTGTGAAGGCCGGCCCCCTCAGGCGCGGCAGGCCTCGCAATAGCATGCGAATAGCCTGCGGTAGCAGCGGGAACCGGATCAGCAGCCGGTCCAATCGGATAGCCTGGAGCAGTCGCAACAGGGCAGTGAAAATTCGCAACAGTCCCGGCACGGTCACCGCCGCCAGCGCCCCGCGAATCCAGGCGGGTGGCCGCCGGGTGGCCCGGGTTTGCTCCAGCAGGTGGCCGTAGCGCACCCCTCCCGGACAGGCGGTCTGGCAGCCCAGGCAGCCCAGGCATAGATCCAGGTGGGCAAACGCCGGCGAGTGAGGCACTTCCTCCAGGTCCAGCGCCCGCATCAGGACCAGCCGGCCCCGGGGGGAATCGGCTTCGGCGCCGGTGACCTGGTAGGTGGGGCAGGCCGACAAGCACAGCCCACAGTGAACACATTCCTGCAACCGGCGGTAGTCGTCGCCGTCCAAGTAGGAATGGCCGGTTACCATAATTCCTCCGGCCAGGGACCGAAAATGTTGTCTGGATCGAGTATTTTCTTCACGCGCCCGAAAACCGCCGCCACCCGGTCCCGGATACCGATCCCGTTGAGAATACGGGCGCCGACCAGCGTCAGGGGACGAACCGATCCGCCCCAGGCCCGCGTGGACAGCAACGCCTCTTTAAGGCTCTTCTGGGCTGCCTGATCCGCCGTCAGGTCCAGGACTACCGCTCCCGCCGAGGGATAGCATTTCAAATCCACCGCAGTTACTGCCAGGGCCGCCAACAGGTTCGCTAACTGAGAGGGCAGCACCCGCAATAAAACATTGGGATCGGAGGAATTGCGGGCGTTTTCGTCAGGCGGACGCTTCGCCGAACTGATCTCTACCTGGGTACCGTCCCTAGTCGCCCGTGCCCAGCCGGCGACCCGCTTTTTCGAGGCCCGCGTGAAACCGTGCAGCTCCCATCGTTCACCATACCGGTCAATCAGCAAACCCTCCCAGGGCAGGCCGCGCTCGGTGGAATACTCGCCCGGGCGGGAATCGGCCCACAGCTCCAGTAAGGGGGCCGGTACAGTCGCGCCACAGGTAATGACGGTCAACTCGGCAGGTTGGGGCAAAAGCCTGAGCGAGACCTCCAGCACCGGTCCCAGGCAGTGCCGGGCGCCGATGTAGAGCGGGGCCAACCGGTACCCGGCCACATTTTTCACCACCCGGGCGCCTGAAAATACCTGCCGGCCCTGATCGTCCAGGGCGGTGATACTCATAACCCAGTCCCGAGCCAGGCCGTGGTGGTGGCTAAGCCAACTCAGGGACGCATCCCGGGCCAGCAGCTCCGCCAACGGTGCATCCGGCATTGTCGAGTCCAGTGGCAACCAGAGGTTTTCGGCGCGGGCAATCTCCTGGACCTGCCGCAGGGACAAACCAGTCTCCACGGTCAGCAGCATATCCGGCGGGTTGAACGTCGCCACCTCCTTTAGCTGCGATAAGTCCCAGTGATGGTCGGCCGCCGGGGCGCCGATACTCCAGCGCTCGGCCCGGGCCTGTTGGATGAGCTCGGCTGCTGCGGCCCGGTTGGCGGGAGTCTGGAGGTTGCTGGCCGTTCCGGTCATATCCAGGTCCCTGGTGGTACGGGCATCGGCCGGCGAACTTCCCCGCAGGTCGCGCCCAGGGGAAATATTTTGCCCGGGTTCAGCAGGTTGCGCTGATTGAAGCCCGCCCGCAGGCGCTGCATATGCCCCAGGTCGCTAGCCTCATACATGCTTTCCATCAACTCCCGCTTTTCGATGCCGATGCCGTGTTCGCCGGTCAGTGAGCCACCCATTTCCAGGCAGGCCAGCAGTATTTCCCGTGAGCAGTCCACCGCCCGTTCCGGATCGCCGGCCGCATCAGGGTCGAACAGGATCAGGGGGTGGATGTTGCCGTCCCCGGCGTGGCAGACGTTGGCTACCCGCAGCCCATAACGCTCGCCACTGCGGTAGACTGCCCTTAAAATGTCGGTCAGCCGCGAACGGGGCACCACACCGTCGTTGGTATAATAGCCCGGTGAGATCTTTCCCATGGTACCGACGGCGTGCTTGCGGCCCAGCCACAACCGCTGTCTCTCGGTCTCGTCCGCTGCCAGGCGGAAATCGACGGCCCCCTGCCGGCGGCAGATTCGATCGATGGTTTCGGTATGGCCGGCTATTTCGTCCGGATCGCCGTCCAGTTCGATCAGTAGGATCGCCGCGGCGTCGGTTGGAAAGCCGACTTTAAGATGGGCCTCCACCGCTTGGATACACAACTTGTCGATCAGCTCCAGGGCGGACGGCAGCACCCCGGCCCCCAGGATCGCCGATACCGAGTCGGTGGCGGCTCCCACAGTGTCATAGGTTGCCAGCATGGTGGTCGTGGAGGGGGCCAGCGGTATCAGCCGGACGATGATCTCGGTAGTGACGGCGATGGTGCCCTCGCTGCCCACCAGAAAGGCTGAGAAGTCGGGCCCCGGCGCCACCGGGTACGGTCCGCCCAGCTGGACTAGCTCTCCATCCGGTAACACCGCCGTCTGTCCCAATATGTGGTTGGCTGTGACGCCCACTTTGAGGGTGTGCGGCCCACCGGCGTTCTCGGCCAGGTTGCCGCCGATGGTGCAGACCGCCTGGCTGGAGGGGTCGGGGGCGAACTCCAGACCGTGGGGCCGGGCTTGCAAGCTCAGGTAATTGTTCACCACCCCCGGCTGAACCACGGCATAGCGGTCGGCCGGGTGCAGGGCCAGCACCCGGTTCATGCGGCTGAGCTGGATGATCACTCCGCCATCGATAATGGCGCCACCTGACAGGCCGGTGCCGGCACCCCGGGCCACGAAAGGAACCGAGGCCTGATGACATAAACTGATTAGCCGGGCGCACTCCCCGGTATTGGCCGGATAGACCACGCATTCGGGCCGGGCGCTATGGAGGGTCAGTCCGTCGGACTGGTAGACCAGCAGCTCCGCCGGGCCGGTCTCTACCGAGCCGCGGCCCACAATGCGACGCAACTGGCGCACTAATCGGGCAGGCAGGGCCATGGGCGAATTTTGACCGCCGGCAGACCGATCCCAAAGGAAAAAAACCACGGCCGGGCAGTTGTAGCTCTTGTATTAGCATGGAAGTTTTGATGCCATCCCGGGGTGGAAACTGCCAACTGGGCGATTTTGCCAAGAATGCGAGTGACCATGCCAACCTTTGGCCCTCCACCTGCGTCTCTATATTGAAGCGGCCGCTGATGGATAGTGACGAACGTAAACTCATTGAAAGGGTGCGCGCTGGCGATTTGGCCGCTTTTAAGGATTTTGTCGAAAGCTACCAGAGGCCGGTTTTTAATTTCGCTATGCAGCTCACTGGAGATTGGGACGATGCCGATGACATATCGCAGCAGGTATTTATCAAAGCCTACCGTAACCTGGGCCGCTTCCGGGGAGACGCCAAGGTTATGAGCTGGTTGCTGCGGATAGCGGTGAACACCCACATCGACGAGGTCCGGCGCCGTAAGTCACAGGGGGGTTGGGTCCAGCGACCGGCTACCGCCGAAGACAATCCCCGACCCGAGCACTTTGTCGCCACCGCGGCCGGGGACGACCCCGAACGGCAGGCGGTTGCCGGGCAGATGCAGGAGCATATCCAACAGGCCCTGGGCACCCTGGCTCCCCGGCAACGCTCCATCTTCGTATTGCGCCATTACCACGACTTGCCCCTCAAGGAGATCGCCGGGATACTGGGCGTCTCCCTGGGCAC